>ERZ1370068.7165-contig-6099_pt1 | contig 36569 bp, 56 predicted proteins | sample MGYA00561227_ERZ1370068 | MGnify/ENA primary metagenome ERZ1370068 (study PRJEB38410, sample SAMEA6850437) | metagenome | study: Metagenomic assessment of the ecological functions of the soil: analysis of the soil microbiota associated with the... | reverse complement strand
GTGTTTTTCAACCGTCGCACGTTTCTTCGCAGATAAAAGCGTCTATGTTTCAGGGTAGGACCGTCCATCGACTCTCTCCGAACTCCAGGTTGTTTATCTCGCGGTCCATTGGGCGCAAGACTCACAAGAGGTCGGCGGCATGATCGCGGCCCTGACCTTATTTTTCTTTGCAACAGATGGGCGACAGCCTGCGTTGGGAAAACATTTTTGCCTGGATCGATCAATCGACAGCGCTGACCTATCTTCATCTTTTGTTGAGTTATTTGGAAAGCCGACGATTGATCTCACTGCCCGACGGCATTTTGCAGCGATTCTACCTGGGCCAACCTGTTTTCGGCAACTCGACGCTCAAAGCGGTCCACAAGATCGTCGATCAGTATATGTTGGACGGCGCGAGCTTTGGATCTCTCTTAAGCCGAAGAACTCTCAACGTTGCGTGGGAAACCTTGACTCTGCCGATCCCGTCGGTATGCAAGTTGTTGCTCATGCCGATCAATCTATGCATGCCGTCTCAATTCCGCATTCAATAAGCGCAGCATAACGGCGCACCGGACGCTTATCGAACGAATCCGGCGATCACCATTTTAAGGAGGAGTGTTAATGGAACTGCGAGGGAGACAGTTCCTGTCTTACGGCGATAAAATAATGACGCAAGTGCCCAATCTGGGACGCGAGCTAAACGGCGCATCTCGAAACCGTTCAGCCAAAGTCGGTATTATAGGATTGGGTTACGTCGGTCTGCCGCTGGCGGTGGAAATGGCCAGGAAGGTTTCCATGTAACCGGTATTGATCTCATCAAAGGAGAAAGTCAATTCGATCAATGCCGGCATTTCTTATATTCCCGATATCTCCAGTGAAACGGTAGCGTCGTTTATCGCCGATGGCAAGTTGCGGGCAACTCAGTCGCTGTCCGCGGTGGGGGATCTCGACACGATCAACATCTGTGTTCCAACGCCCTTAAGAAAACAAAGATCCCGAGTTGTCTACGTGATCGCGCTGTCGAGGTGATTCGGAACCATATTCGGCCTGGGCAACTGGTCATCCTGGAGAGCACGACGTATCCGGGAACTTCGCGAGAAGTGGTTTTGCCTATTCTTGAGGAATCCGGCTTAAGAGCTGACGGATTTCTTTACGCTTCGCCGGAGCGGGTCGATCCGGGAAACTCAACTTATAACACGCGAAATATTCCCAAGGTCGTCGGCGGTGTGACTCCGCATTGTGCCGAGATGGCCGTATTGTTCTATCGCCAATTTATCGACAATGTGTTTTCCGTCTCATCGACCGATTGCGCCGAGATGGTGAAGCTCTTGGAGAATACCTTTCGCAGCGTGAATATCGCGCTCGCCAACGAAATGGCTTTAGCCCGCCACAGCTTTGGCATAAATGTCTGGGAAGTCATTGAGGCGGCAAAATCCAAAACCGTTCGGTTCTTTATGTGCCTTTGATCCGGGGCCGGGTCTCGGGGTCATTGCATTCCTCGTCGACCCGTATTATTTGACTTGAAGGCGACGCATGAAGGGATGCGAACCGCGCTTGATAGAACTCGCCGGTCACATCAACAGTCAGGATGCCGGCCTTTGTTATCCGGGCATCTCGGATGCTCTCAATGGGAAACGTAAATGTCTCAACGGCGCTAACATCCTTTGCGTTGGGGAGTCGCCTATAAACGCGACACCAATGATGTTCGAGAGTCGCCCGCGCTGCAGATTTTAATGGGGCTGGATGAGAAGGGCGCGTCGATCCATTTCACTGGATCCTTATATCCCGATGGTTCAAATTGACGACAGACTCTCAAGTCGGTCGAACTGACCCCGAGTGTGCTGCAGTCTATGGATTTAGTCGCGATTCTGACGGACCATTCCGCGTTCGACTATGCCATGGTCGCCGAGTTCAGCCCATTGATTTTCGATACGCGCAATGCGCTCAAAGACACCAGCCGTGGCAATGTAGCTCTTTGTAGCGTCTCGTCGAATTCCAATTGTTGTTTAACGTAAGCGGAGTTTCCTAGCGTGGTAACGCCGTCAAGGTGCTGATTAGATGCCTTGGCCCTCAGCGAACCTGTGATCACTGGGATGTCAGCTGTTGGCAGCGGCGCCACCGACGCGAGTCGCGCATATGCTCGTCTGGCTCGTCGATCTGCGCAAACCGAATCGCCGGCCGATGAATGGATAAGCCGAGGCGAAAATCCGGAATGATTTACAGTGCGACGGCACCAGTTTTGTCGATTCGATAAAAGAGGACCTGCGCAAAAGTTTGTGGTACAAAGGATATTTTAGATTTAACCGGTGACATCGACGAATCAAAGATGCAGATCCTGATCATCGCTTGTGAGCGCTATATTGAAAATCTCGCCGCAATTGGAGTCGATCTCGGCAACGCTAGCGGCTAGGTTTTGTAAATCGATGCTGCGAGAGGTCTGTCTGTAGTTTTCTTACATTTCTGCGCGGTTATGTCGGGGAAAACCAGTCACTTGACTCGCTAAACTGACGGTTCAAACGGTTAGCCCGCAAAAGTATCGCTATGATAATGATTTCACTGTGCGCGAAAACAGGGATTTCGTGGCACAGTCCTTGCGTTTTTAGGCGACACGAATTATCGGCCGCCAACGCTGCGGCCAATTCGCAATGGGCAGAGCGTACCGAGTCACGAGCGGCAGAGTCGGGCGTTGAGACTACTCGATATGGCTATTTGCTATTGCTGCTGCTTTGTCGATGCACGCAAAGACTTGGGACTTCATACAGAAGAGTCTCCGCGCGAGATTCACCCGCCGCGGCGCGTCTTTATCAGCAAAGCTTTGCTCAGGGTTTACCACGGCGGGCGCACATAGGCCGACCGTCAGCAGCGCCTATTTAGTGCCAAGAACGGTTCGGGCGCAAAGTGATAAACAGCACAGAAAGCCATCAAGGTCTTTGCGAAGCCAGACCTGTCATAGAGCCGGTTGCCCGTCTCCACTGCGGCGCTGTGGAGTCCAGACCGTCAGTCGTGCGACCATTCAAAGCAACTGCGTTAGCCGGCTGCCGGGCTACTCCGAGGACGATTTTTGCAAGAGTCGTCTCTCTGGATTGAGCGCATCCATCCACAAGACCGCGACAGTTTCATATCTGCTTGGCGGCAAAATTCAGAGCGGCCGAGAACAATAGCGCCTCGTGTTGTTATCGCTTTCAGCCGGGAGGCCGGTCTGAGCAAATCCGTATGCGCGAGGATGTCTGTTTCCCTATCCACTCCGCAAAAATAAAAACCGGCGGTAGTTTGGAGTCTCACAATATGCCCAGCAGGAAGACTTTCCGACAAAGAAATATTGGAAAGCCCGTTCTATCCGGGACTTCCTAAACGGATTCAATCATGAGATTGGCAATGGGTTACAGAGCAATACAAAGGCGGGAATTGATCTACTGCTTCTCGCTGGTTCCTTGCCCCCTCAAGAGTGCAACAGAGCTGTTGACCGGGGATTCAACGCATCGCGGAATTGACCGATGAGGTCAACGAGTACCTATCGTCGACTGCCGCCGAGCCGTGGCGCGAGAATCCGGCGAGGACGATTCGTGAGGTAATTCAATCGAGTTCGGAGCGGCTTAAGGACCGTGAGCCATCCGTATCGCGGTCGAGTTTAAAGATCCGTTGCCTGAGTTGCCGATCGGCTCGCAGTTTTGCAGTGCCTTCAAGCGTGTGATCGATTTCTTCTTGTGCGCTCCTGCCGAAAGGCGGAGATTTGAAGATCGAGGCCAGGCGTAAACCGCATCGGCGCGGCGTTTGATATCGAGCTTCAAGTCATCAATGTGATCACCCTCTTTGCCTTCGATGTAGAGGAAAAGGAAGTCTTCCGGCCTTATTTAAAGGTCAAGTGATTATCGAGTTGGGTCAACCATGGTTCTCGCTCGGCAAATCCTGCGGCGCCATTTCGGTAAAATTATTTTTCAAAAAAGAACAGCGCTTAACCGGGGCGTGTTCTTCGATTTCGATTAAAGGTACCCTCAGACAAATCTATTTAATACTGGAATTTATTAGTTCGATGTCATCGAATTTCGAAAACACCGTTTTGGCTCTGCGGGGACCTACCGTGAGGGGAGCAGCACGATCGTACCGGCGAGGACCGACGTTCAGCTTCAAAAGCGCGCAAAAACAGAGCAGACTTGTCGAGCTGCCGATGTGCTGATCATCGACGATGACCCGGTCGTCCGTGAGCAACTGGAGCGGCTCTATGCCAAAGCGGCGTGGTTAATGCCAGGCGTTCTGCTTTTTCTCAGCCCGGAAGCGGGACTTTCTGGCGGCTCGACGACGGTGATGTGAGATTTTGTGATTACGGATATTAAACTGCCTGGAATGGACGGTGTGCGGTTTATATCCCAAATCCGCGAGAAATACCCCGATCTGCATACCGGTGATCCTCGCGATTACCCGGATATGCCGACATTCAAACCGCCGTTGACGTGCTGAAACTCGGCGCGTGTACGATTTCGTGATGAAGCCTTTTTAGGATTGCGGCTGGCGGTTCCCAGATCCTTTCGGCTCGAGCGGCATTGGAGAGCGGTAAGACTTCGATGGAAGTTCGCCATCTTGCGACGCTGGCTCAGGAGCGATTTCACTTCGGTGAGATGCTCAGCCAAACGGCGCAGCGGCATCGGAGACCTTCGAACTGATTCCGTGTCGCACGCGCCGACCACGGCATGACCGTACTGATTCGAGGGAGAAACGGGAACCGGAAAAGAACTGGTCGCGCACGCCATTCACTATCATAGTGACCGTCGTACCGGACCTTTCGTGGCGATTAATTGCGCCGGTTTTCCCGGAGCGTCTTCTGGAAAACGAGCTGTTCGGCTGCAATAACGCCGCAACGATCGGGACCGCCGATGCCAGACCCGGAAAGATCGTCGCATGGCGGACGGCGGCACATTATTTCTGAATGAAATCGAGAAGTATGCCACCGGCCATTCACAGGAGGTAAGAGATTGCTGCGCGTCGCTTGAGGACCGCAAGGTCCGCGCAGCTTGGCGCCAGCGAAAACGTGCGCGTTGATTTACTGCGCGTGATCGCCGCAGCAACGTGTCGTTAAAAGACATGGTGACAGAAGGAACGCTGCGTGCGGATTTCTATCATCGCTTAAACGTAGTGCCCATCCATCTTATTCCCCTCTACGTGAGCGTTCAGTCGACATACCTCTCTTGGTGCGGAATTTTTGCAACAACATCCAGTTGCCAAGAGCAAGCGAATCGTTAACGTTTCAGATAAAGTTTTAATGCGTCTTTAGCGAATACTCCTGGCCCGGCAATATCCGCGAACTGCAGAATCGCCTCGAGTGCGCGATCCTGCTATCGACCGGCCGGGATCATCGAGGAAGTCAAATTGCCGGACGTGACGCCGGCGCCGAACCAGGACAAAAATCCCATCGCGGGCTCTGCTTCGCTTCGACAGTGGCTGAAGCAAATGGAAAAAGAATTATCTCGCCCGTAAGCTCGAGGGATCTTGGCGGAAACGTCGGCCTCTACCGCCAAGACCTGCCGGATAGGCGTGAGAACGCTTTCCCGAAAATGAGAATCTATGGGTTGGATAAAAAACTCACAAAGAAAAGACTTCATTGCCAAACAACGGCGCTGAGCAGCGGCCAGCCCGCTAGGATACTCAAGCAGAGTCAACCATAACCGGATAACGCGAGTCGTACAGCGACTTGTCAAACGCCGGACTTCTCACTTAAGCCCGACAGCTAAAATCACGCATGGATAGATCCGGCAAGTGCAGGAACCGAATTTGCTTCTTTTATATCGACATGCGAGATGGTCGTGACACTGATTGGGTGCCCGACCGAAACCAAGGTGTTCGGGTTAAAGTCGATTCGGCGAATCTGTTATCGGTGGCATGGTGTAATTTCGCCCAATCGTCCGTCCGAGAAAATTTTATGTACGAGGATTACTTCAGCTACGCGAGCCGCCGTTTAATGTCACGCCGGACTCGCGATTTTTCTTTACCAACTCTGCTACGACGAAGCGTTTGCGGACGCTCGTTGCGGATCGAAGTCCTGGCGGGCGAGGGCTTCATTGTCGTTACAGGCGAACCCGGAACGGGAAAACAACTCTGCTGAAAAGGTTGCTGGGCAACTTCGATCGGAACGTCCACACGGCTTGGATTTTCGATCCGCATCTCACTTCTAACGAGATTTTCCGGCTCACTCTGAGCGATCTAGGATTGCCACCGAGTCCAACACCGGACTGACCGGCGACTGATCGGGCAGTTTTATGATTATTTGATCGAACAGCTCAGAGACGATCACATTGTCGCTTTATTGCTTGACGAAGCGCAGGATCTGCGTGACGATGTCCGCTGAGGAGCTGAGACTGCTTTCGAATCTGGAGAGCGCAGGTGTAAAAGCTGCTCCAAATCGTATTGCTTGGCCAACCTGAATTCGAATCCAAGCTCGAAAAACCGTCACTTCGTCAGCTCAAACAACGGATCGTTCTTCGCTCTCGACTCGTGCCGCTCGAGAGCCATGAAACTCTTCCTACATTGATTCTAGACTCGCGGCCGTGGGCTATTCAGGGAAAGCTATCTTTGCGACCACCGCCATCGAGCGGATTTCATACTTACTCCAAAGGTATTCCTCGACTCATTAATGTGATTTGCGATAATGCGCTGCTCATTGCATACGCAAAATCGCAAAAGCGGTTAACGCGGAGATGATCGCTGAGGCCGCCGCCGACCTTCATCTTGAAGAGCCTTATCCCAAATCGTTGCCATCTGTCTCGCTGATAGCGCCAAAATTAGAAATTCCTGGCTGAAGAGATCGACCGCCGCCGAGAAATCATAAACGAAAGCCGCATGGCTCAAGATGGAGAGGCGGATTTGAAAGCCGCACGCAGACAACTCCGCCTTCCACGCCAACGAAACGCGATGGGCAGGACCGGCGTCGTGTTGCGACGCTCGTCCTCGTCCTGGGAGTCGTCGAGTTTTTCTCCTACCGGCAGAATTCAAATTATCTCTCGCTTGGGAGCGACAATATAGAAATAGAAAAATCAAAGAGGCCGTCGTGCCGCTTCCGGAGCGAATCTTACGTGTTTTGACGACCGGTCCAAGCGATGAAGATACGGTTAAACTCACGGAGCGACAGGATCCGCCTCGTGCTAGAGTCCGCGCGGTCCTCTATAGCGTCAAAAATCTTTGACGCCGGCAAGTAAGCGTAGACTGGAAAGAATCGAGAACAAAGATAAAGATCTCGCCGGTCTGAAGCCAAAACGCATTGATCCCTCGGTGCCGCCAGAAACTGTCCAGCGGGCCTCTGCGAGGGATCAGAGCCACGCCGAGAGCCGGCATCGTCGCGGGCTCGTTTTGAAGCCATCGGAAATTCCTTTGTCCGGGAAAAGCCGGATGCGAAATCGGACGTTATCGCCACGCTGCGTCCCGGAACACGAATTCAACTGGTTGGAAGGAGCGGCGAGTATTTCAAGATACGTCTCTATGGAGAGTGAAAGCGTCCGCGGTTACGTGCACAAAGAAGATGCTTTTTTTGATCGGCTCTAACTAGTTGATCCGCGCCGCGCGAGAACGACGTTTCGCGAGGGTAAAAACCATGTACAACGAACACTTTGGATTTCCGGAGTCGCCTTTCAATATCACGCCGGATCCGCGATTTTTCTTACCAACGCCTGCTATGACGGAGCGTTTGCGACGCTTCGTTACGGCATCGCTGCCCGCAAGGGCTTCATCGCTGTCACGGGCGAACCGGGCACGGAAAAACGACTTCAGCTGAAAAGGCTGCTGGGCAACCTGGATCGCAACGTTCATACGGCTTGGATTTTCGATCCCCATCTCACTTTTAACGAGGTGCTCCGGCTCACGCTGAGCGATCTAGGATTGTCGCCGAATCCTACAGGCGAGCGGTTGGCCATGATCGGGCAGTTTTATGACTATTTGATCGCACAGCTCGAGAGGGGCGATATTGTTTCTTTGTTGATCGATGAAGCTCAGAACTCTAGACGAGGAGATGCTCGAAGAACCTCAGGCTTCTTTCCAATCTGGAGACCAATACAGAAAAGCTCATCCAAATTGTTTTGTAGGTCAGCCTGAGCTTGAAGAAAAGCTCGATCGAGCCGGTCTTACTTCAGCTTCTAAACAAAGAGTAGCTGTTCGTTGCAGGATGAAGCCCCTACAAGAGAATGAGGTAAGCTCATACACGTCGATTCCAGACTCAAAACTGTCCAATGCGAAAGACAAGACTTGTTCGATGCAGAATCGATCGTGCGCTCTTGCGCATTATTCGAAAGGCATCCCGCGCCTCATCAACGTAATCTGCGATAATGCGTTATTGATCGCCTACGCCAAGGCTAAAAGCTCCGTGACGACGGCAGACATAGAGGAGGCGGCCCACGAGTTGAAGCTCGTCGACCACTCCGAGAAGACACCCCACGCCTCTCCGCCTCAAAAGAAAATACGGCGCGAGACGAGGCCATCCCTCGATCGTGGGAATCGAGCAGTCCATTAACAAGCGCATCGGAGCAGTAAAAAGGAGAAGCGCGAAAACGAACGAAAAACGGCCGGTCATCACAGCCGGAATTCTGAGCCATTCTTCGTAGATATCGGCTGGCATAAGCCGCGGCACGCGCATCGCAGCGGCGTTCGTACTTTGGTGATCCTCTGCTCTGATTGCTGCTGCGGCACTGCTTATCGGCATGGAGAACCAACCCAATCTCGTCCTGCCTCGTGCGCGCATATTTAGCAAAAGTTGCCCGACTTTGGGCGACAGCATGAGGCAGCAGCCCGCGGCGCCGTTGGCGGCAAACAAGCTGGAAAACGATCACGACACGGTATCCCACGTCACACCCCCTGCCTGACAGCTCGGCGCCTGCGCCAAATAACACAAATGACGAAATCGTGCCGGCGCCGGAAACAGCCGAGCGCGCACAAACCGAGGCTCCTGGATCCATCGGTAAATGCCCCGGCAAAAAGCTCCCGGAGATGCCTAATAACAAGCGCATGGTGATCAAGCGCCGCCCGCCAGCGCCAAACGGCGAAGCGTTGACGGAAAGAAAATTGCAGATCGAGATCTACAAGGCGATTCGCGACCGCGCCATCGACGGTGTGCAGGTGTCCTACGTCGATGACGGCACCGTTTACCTCGAAGGCTGGTGGCGACGCCACGACAGAAACTCTGCCGCGGTGCGGGCGACTCTGGGCGTGCCGGGCGTCAAAGGTGTACGCGATCGGATCGTGATCGATTACTAAGCGTCGCGGCTTGGTTTATGGAGTGACCCGCAGAAGAAACACGCTTTGCATTCCCCCCGCCAGTTCTAACACCCCACCTGAAGGGCACGTAAGAAAACCCGCCCCACCAATCTCAATTTCAGTTTCAGTTCCGGCGGCACAAAGCCGCTTTTGTTAGTACGCGGTGGCTAGCCAGTCGATCGTGCTGTGGCGGAGCTTTATCCGTTTAGGGGATCAGTGAGTGATCGGCAGGCAGATGGTGAAGGTCGCCTTCGCCGTGGCGGCTTTTCACCCCGATGCTGCCGCCGTGGTTGTTGACGATGCGCTCGCAGATCGGCAGTCCCAAGCCCAAGCCTCGGCGCTTTTTCGCGGTATAAAACGGCTGAAAGATTTTCGGCAGAAAATCTTTTTCGATACCGATACCGCTGTCGGCGACACTCACCACCAGGGCCGGAGGTGTGTGATCGTGGGTAGCTATTTGCGCCGCTACGGTCAGCTTGCCGCCGTTGGGCATGGCATCGATGGCATTCAGAAAAAGATTGACCAGCACTTGCGCGAGCTGTTGTGAGTCCGCGTGAATCCGGCGGCAGCGACGGATCGATGGTTGTGACAGCCTCGATCTTCTGTTTATAGGAGATGATTCTCGACCATCTTCAACGTCCGATCGATGACATTTACAATATTGGTCGGCGCCATTTCGGCGTTCTTCGGCCGGGAGTATTCCATGAGATCCTGAACGATTTTTTTACAGCGCTTGGCCTCCTCGTCGATGATCTGCAGAGAGTGGAAGTCAGGGGTCGCTCGGCCGCTTGCTGCTCAGGAGGTCTTCGATAAAGCCGATGATGATGCCGAGCGGGTTGTTGAATTCGTGGGCCATGGAGGCGGTCACCTCGCCCCAGAGAGATCAGTCTTCCCGACGCGATCAATTGCTGTTCCAACTCCTTCGCGTGATCGCGTAACTTCTGCTCGCTTTGGCGCAACGCTTGCTCGAGGTGCTTGTGTTCGCTGATGTCGACCGTCGCGCCAACCATGCGCACAGGCTGATCGCCGGCCCGGATCACCGTCGCATCGGTAAAGATCCACACGATATTTCCATCGGGCCGAAGAATGCGGAACTCGATTTCGTAGGGTTCGCCGGTGTCGAGCGAGCGCGTGATTTTTTCCGAAACCCGTCGGCTGTCCTCAGGGTGAATCAAGGCACTGAAGCCTTCGAGAGTGGCATCGAAGGCTTCCGGCTTCACCCCATGAATGCCATACAAGGACTCGCTCCAAGAAATGCGGTTGCGCACGATGTCCCAGTCCCACACGCCGACTTTTCCCGCCCGCGTGGCGAGGCGAAAGCGTTCTTCGCTGGCGTGGAGCGCCATTTCCGCTTGCTTGCGTCGGGTGATATCCCGCGCCACGATGGCCAAGCAAAACGGTCCGCCGTCGCTCGGATAGCGAATCAAAAACATGACTTGATAGATCGGTACTGGCAGCCCGGTCTTGATGTGCTTAAATGCGACCTCGCCTCCCAGTGTCCTGACTTGAGCACCGTCGGGAGCACGTCGGATTCGAAATAGCGGCTCCATGTCGGGCGGGAGATAATCGGCCATGACGGCCTGGCGCGCGGCCGCTTCGCTGTCGAGACCGACGATGTCCCGGCCCGCCGGATTGATATAGAGAACCCTGCCGTCGAGGGCTGCCATGCCGATGAAGTCGGTGCAGTTTTCCACCAGGGAAACGAACTTCGCCGATCCATTTCGCTTTCGTGCTGCGCTTCCTCGGCGCGAATGCGTTCGATGGCATCGACCGCATGGCCCGCGTACAGGTCGAGCATACGCAGCTCGTGTTCCTCGGGACGGTGCGGCTCGCGGCAATGCGTCGACAGCACGCCAAGAATATCGCCGTGCCGGCTGGACGAGCGGCACGGAAAGCACGGCGCGATAACCCGCTCGAGCCGCCGTGGCGCGATACGGCCTGAATAATTCATCGCGCTCGACGTCTTCAATAATGACCCGTTCCCGGGTTGCGAGCGCGCGACCGTAAGCCGTCCCGTCCCCCGCCGCGACCGGCTCGAAATCGTCGAGAAACTCCCCGGTGAAACCGCGCTGAGCGACGATTTCCAGAGTATCGCGCAGGGGTTGAAAGATCTGGATGTTACCCATGTCCGCGCCGATCAGCTCGATCGACGCATCGAGAATCTGCACGAGCGCGGCGTGCAGGCTCGTTGGCTGGAGCAGTTGCGCGCTCAGGCGATAGAGTTGGCTGATGGTTGTCACTTCGCGAGACAGCTCTGTTTCGCGTTTTTTCAGTATTTCAAACACCGCGGCTGCTTCGATCCGGCTGCGCGCTTGTTCTGCGCGTGCGCGCCGCCGCAATAGCATCTGCCACGCCGTTGGCGAAGAGCTCGAAGAATTCTTCGTATTTGGAGTCCAGGTAAAGGCGGGGCTGGCGCCGATCACCATGAAGCCCGTTAGTTGCTCCGAGCCGACTTCGCGAAGTGGCAGCATGACCACGGCGTTGGCGGGCTCCGGCCAAATGCCACCCGGCAAAGTCGCCGCCCTGTCGAGCCGGAATAGCTTTTCTGTTTTTCCCTCGAGAACGCGCGCCAACGGCCAAGGGCATTCTGATTCACCCACCAGATCGATGAAAGAGGCGCATGGGCTTCGTCATTAGCTAGCCCGACCCGCCGCGCGAGCCGCGCTTGCTTCTCGCTCGGATCGATTAGATAAATTAGCGCGAAGGAAATATCGCGCGGATTCTCTTCGATCACCTGCGCCGCCACCTGGCATGCCTGATCCACCGTGCGCGCGTCGGCGCCGACCCGCGTGAGGCGGCTCAAGGCGCCCAGGCGGCGTTCGTTCAAAATTCGCTCCGTGTCCTCCGTCGCCACGCAGAATACGCCGCCCTCACCACCGTCGTCAGCAATCGGGCTGTATGAGAATGTGAAATAGCTTCTTCGGCAAAGCCGTGCCGCTCGACCATCAAAGCGACTTGATCAAGCCGGCCGCCTTCCCTTTCGTTGAAAATAACGTTGCTTGGTGGCCCGATCCCATCCCCCTACGGTACGCCAAAGTTTGTCAGCCGGTTCGCCTAAGGCGTCGGGGTGGCGCTTTGCCGAACAGCGGGACCGCCGCATCATTGTAAAATTGATTCGCGCTTTGCCCCACCAGACAAAGCTCGGGTTGGGCGCATCGAGCACGATACGCAAAGCCAAGCGCAGGCTCTGCGGCCAAAAGTCGATCCGACCAGGCGGTCTTTCCGACCAATCCGTTGACCGGATCAATGCGCCCATCTGACCCCCGCCGGTGAGCGCATTCGCTGCGGCGGGTGAATTCTCCAGAGAATGAATTCTCTAGATCCGACATGCTTAGAATTTGCCTCCAGCGCCATGGATTGGCAGCGCTGCAGGCGTCGGGGTTGATTCATCCAGGATCAATCATCGCGGCCTTCCGCTCTACGGGCAAATGAACCGTGACTTGGGTTCCTTCCCCGGTTGACTTGCGGCTTCGATGCGCCCGCCGTGATTCTTCACGATGCGCTCGCAGACGGAAAGCCCCAGGCCCAAGCCCGTGCGCTTTTTCGCCGTAAAAAAGGTTCAAAAATCTTGGGCAAATCATGCGGCTCGATGCCGCTCCCCGTGTCCTTGACTTCTATGACGCCTGTCGGTGCGCCGTCAATGGGCGAATCGATTTTAGTGTTAACCCAGAGGTTGCCGCCATTCGGCATCGCGGCAATGGCGTTGAGATAGAGATTGACTAGGACCTGTTCCAGTTGTTTTGCGTCGATGTAAATCTGCGGGAATTCGACATCAAATCCCATGTGCAAGTCGATCTTTTGCTTGTACAAATGGTTGGCGACGAGGGCGAGTGATTTTTCCACCGTCTCACGAATATTTGTCCAAGCCGGTTCCGGGCCGGTCGGGCGCGTGAACTGAAGCAACTCCTGAATGATTTTTGGCAGCGCCGGGTCTCTTCCTCGATAATCAACAACGCTCTGTGATTGTGATCGCCCGGCGGCAGTTCGCTGCGCACTTCTTCGGCGAATCCTAAAATGATCCCGAGTGGATTGTTAAACTCGTGCGCCATAGACGCGGTGATTTCGCCCACGGAAACGAGACGGCCCGAGGCGATCAGTTGGCGTTCCAGCTCTTCGGCCTGGCGGCGAAATTTATCTTCGCTTCGGCGCAGGGCCTCTTCGGCGCGAGCCCTCTGCTCGATCTCTTTCTGCGCCGCCTGGTAGACGTACGCATTATCGATCGCGATAGCGGCCTGGGCAGCGATACCCGCGATGATGCGCTCGGCACGCTCGGTAAAAACATCGATGTCGGGGTGTCGAAAAAAGCCCGCCGATCACTTTACCCGAGCGCGACACTACTGGCGCGGCAAGATAACTGCGCACTGGCAGGTGGCCTTCCGGCATGCCTTTGTGGGGCCAGTTATGGCCGTAGCGCGGGTCCTTGGTAATATCGGCGACGCGAACCAATCCTTCGCCTCTAAACGTCGGCGCGAAGACCGCTGTATTGCGCGGCGTGCCGAATTTTTCAAAAGCCTCGCGCGGCGCGCCTGAAAGCGCATAGAGAAGATATGACTCGCCCTTTTCGCCGATCGCGTTGTAGAAAAATGCGCCGAACGCCGCGCCGCAAAGCTCCGTCGCCGCATCGGTGACGACCTGGACGACTCTTTCGAGGTCGAGCTCCGCCGCTACCGTGCGGCCGACTCGGTTCAGCGTGGCGAGCGTGTGGGCCTCCGCTTGCACCGCCGCCTCGGTCTTTCTTCGTTCGGATACATCTCTGAACACCATCACCGCGCCGAGGACGTTGCCGCTGGCGTCTCGGATCGGCGCGGCGCTGTCGTCGATGGGACGCCTGCTGCCATCTCTTGCGACGAGAATCGTGTGGTTGGCCAAGCCGACGATTGTTCCTCCGCGCAACACCGGGCCGCAGGATTTTCGGCGGGTATGTTCGTTTGCTCATTGACAATCGGAAACACGGTCTTTAGAGTCTTGTCCGAGCGCAGCTTCCTCGGTCCAGCCCGTCAATGATTGTGCAATCCGGTTTAGCGATTTCACTCGTCCATCGGTGTCGGTGGTCAGCACTGCATCGCCGATGCTCCGAAATGGTCGTGCGGAAGAGCTCGCGCTGCTCGTGAATAACGGCTTCAGTCCTTTTGCGCTCTCTCAAGTGGCGCCCCAACAGGTAAATGAAGGCGGCAACCATAAGCATGGCCACCGCATCGCCAATCAGGCTGCTCGAGAGCGCGACATTATAATTACGCGCCGAGCGCTGCACGCTGGCGTCACGGATCTCGCTTTCGATTCTCACCATCTCGGCCACGTGTTGGCGGAGATCGTCCATCTCGACTTTGCCGCGATTGAGTAAGATCGCTTGGCGACCGGCGTCGAGGCCTTCGCTGGCGCGCGCCTCGACCCTTTGTTGCAATTGTTGAATTCTGGTTTCGAGGCGGCGCTTGAGCTCTGGAATGCGCGTCCGCTGAACGGGATTGTTCGCGGTGGCGTGTTCGAGAAATTTGATTTGGCCGTCGATATTCGCGAGGGCTTTTCGATAAGGCTCCAGGTATTCCGGTTCTCCTGTAATCAAGTAGCCGCGCTGTCCGGATTCGGCTTCGGTGACCAGCGAAATAGTATTCTCGAGCGCCACGATGATGCTGCGATTGCGCGAAGCGGCCAAACTCCTGGCGCATTTGTTCGATGTTTTCGTAGCCCAACCACGCGTTTGTGACGAGCAGCCCGACGATCGAGGCGAGCACTGCCATCAAAATTTGATTGGGGATTTGTTTCATCGTCGTGTTAACCGTAGGGAGTCAAAAACGACGTCTGTTTTTCCAGCAGGTGAGATCAGACCAGCAACGCACGGCTTTTGTCTAATGGGTCAGCTCGCGCAGGACGCGCTTAAACTCGACGATGTCCAACGGTTTCGTGAGGTAGGCCGCTGCGCCTTTCTGCATGGACTCAGCGCGGCTGTCCGTCGTGGGGTAAGCGGTGATCATGACGACCCGGATCGCCGGCACCCGGGCTTTAATCATGCCCAGCAAAGTCACACCGTCGATCGGAAACATCTTGATATCGAGAATCGCCGCGCGAAACTGATGGTTCGCAATCAAATCGAGAGCCTGATGGCTGTCATGGGCCGTGCGGACCGCGTAACCTTCTTTGCTGAGAATGCGATCGAGCAGCACCAAGAGATTTTCTTCGTCATCGACGATCAATATTGAGTTTGCGTTATTCGCTTCGCTCATAAGTCAATTCTCGATCGCTTTCGGATACAAATTTGGGCAGGCGTGAGCTTTGCTCGAAGATGTGATTCCATTGTTTTCCGGGGTGCGATAGGTAGAAAGCGCCGCCGATATCGCCGCCAGTTTTCTATCATTGGATCCGTACGCCAGGCAAGCAATAACCGACGCAACACCGCACATTTGCTCGCGCAGCTCTCCGCGGCGGGCCGGGCCGGCGCGCGCATTACCGAATTTGAGACTTTAGAATTGGGCAGGGCTCTCACCGCTGCCGTAGTGTGAGGTTATGGTTATCAAAGATATTCAGCGGTACTCTGATTGGTCAGGATGCGCAGCCGCTGCTCGAGAGAAGAATCGCCAACAAAGCGGACGCTACTGTTATCCATAGGGTCGAAGGTTGGCTTCGGGTGGACATAAACCGTCCTGATCTGAACGAATTCTATTGGGTAAATACGGATTCGTAGACTGCCAGGGTTTACGACTATAAGCTTTATAAAAAAATGATTTCTAGGCGCACCCACGCTCACAGCCAGCCCGCCACTAACAGAACGATAATAATTAGCAGCACCAGTCCCAGCCCAAGAACCCAAGCCTCTTCGAGCCGTTGTCGTCCCTAGGGCGGCGCTTACAGTGCCTTCGATAACGAGCTGGCTGCCTTGCGGCGCGTCCCTAGGCTTTCTGCCTGGGTGAAAAGCACTTTCGGGATATCGACAAAACGAATGCCGGTCCATATGCGGATTCGCCGGTTAAGTGAGGCGCCCTGGTTAGACCGTTGAGCCTGGTGTCATAGCCTGTCTGTCTGAGGATCTCCCATGATCCGGCTCTCCGAGCCCCAGTCGCTCCATAAAACGTTTTGCACCGGCAAAGTTAGAAGGTTCGCTGAATGCGAGCGCGCCAGCGGTTCCATGATGTCGTGGGAGAAATTGAGCGGCGGCAGCTCCTGATAAATCTGCTCGATAACCGCTTCTTCGTCGACGGTTTCAATCGCGTCAGAGATCGTTTGAAAAACCCCAAAAAACAAGGGCGAAATTTCCTTGATTAAACTCATCAGCGTGGTGGTTTTAAAGACCATCATCATGGTATTCCACAGCGCTCCGCTGTGCGCCAGCTCTTGGGCCGTTCGGTAATCCGGCTTTTCGATGAATGACGAAATCTGGAAAACGGCATTACCGCCGCGCTTCATTTTACTCCCAGGAACTATGTAGCCGTAGTCCGACTCATTGCCGTCCGGCTCCGATCCCCAAAAGCACGATGCGTGAAGGATCGCGCTTGACCGCATGGTAAGCCGTGCTCAAGTAAGTTAGCAGTTGGTCCTCTTCCAGAACGAAGTGGTCCGAAGGCAGCAAAGTGACAATCGAGTCCGGGTAACGCTTGGCGATATGGACAAGGGAAAACAGGATTCCCGGCGCGGTTTCCTTATTTTCAGGTTGCACGATCACTGTACCGCGATGCCGGGCCGCGACTTGCCGAGTCACTTCCGGAAAGATCAGATGGTTGCGGTTTATGATTGTAAAAACCCGCTCACCGGGCACAAGCCTTTCGGCCCGATCCAGCGTGTGCTCCAGCATCGAACGCCGGCCAATGAAATTGACATACTGCTTCGGCAGTAAGTCTCCGCGCAAAAGATGGACAAAGGGCGTAGCCGTTTTCATTCTCCGCCCGCCAGAATCAATGCGCAGCTTACAGGGTCGCCGCTGCGGTTCTTCTGACATGCTGCATAATCGTCACGCCTGTTGCGGTTTTGCGGCACTTTATTCCCTCGGTTTCGCGTATTAAAGATCTGGCCGGGGGCACAGAATCATCTCAGGCACCCGGTCGCCACCATCACCGCTGGTATGTTCGTTTTTTCACAAGAAACGAAAAACGTTGGGGAAATCAAAGGCAGCGAAGCGGTTCGGTTTCTCAGATTCATCAGCGGTTCTTGTGAGGGCTTTGTTAGTTGGTCATTCGCTACACAAAGAATGTGCCAAAGATGACAGATTTTTGGCGGGCAATGAATAAAGGTTTTGGTGCGAAAAATATTTGGCAGAAATTTTGTAGGGGTTTTTTCCACAGGTAGATGTGAATTTTCTGACAGATGTTTTGCCTGTCAGAAAATTTCCCACCATCCGCCAATTGGTCACAAGTCATGTCAGTTCATCTGGTTAGAATTTTGCTGTACTTGTTAGATGTAATAAAAAGCGATATGAGAGCCCCAAATTGGTGGCTATTTTCCTAACAAAGAGGCAGGGAATTTCTTCTTTTTGAGCTTTAATCAAACAGCAAAAGGTGCGGGATTGCCCTGCCAGCAAAAATTTAGCGATCTATAGAAACCGGCGATGAGACTCCGTAATTTTAAGAGTGGGATCCAACATGTCAGCGGGTAATATCCTCGTCGTAGATGACGATCAAAATCTTATTGAGCTCATCGGTCTGAAGTTACATTCCGGGGTACGAGGTCACATCGGCTTCGAGCGGCGTCGAGCGCTGCAAGCAGCGAAGCAAAACATATTCGATCTCTGTGTGCTGGATTTGCGACTTGCAGACCAGGATGGTATCTCGCTGATGCGCGAGTTGCACAAGATCAATCCTGACGTGCGGGTCATCATCCTGACCGGCTACGGCAGCGTCGAAAGCGCGGTCCAGGCTATGCAGGGAGGGCGCTTACAGTTACCTGACCAAACCTTTTAACACACAGGAGCTCTTGCTGCAGATCTCGCGGGCACTGGAAAATCGTCGGCTCAATACCGAAATTCAACGCTTAAGAGGGCTTTTGGAGCAAAGCCTACGACTTTCCTAACGTGATCGCAAAAAGCGCCAAGATGCGACCGTTGCTCGATACCATCTCGCGGATCGCCGATACCGAATCGACGATCTATTTGCAAGGGGAAAGCGGCACGGGAAAAGAAGTAATCGCCAAGGCGATTCATTTGGCGAGCAGCCGGCGAGATAAGCCTTTTGTCGCCGTGAATTGCGCCGCTTTTTACCAGAGCCGCTCTTGGAAAGCGAGCTGTTTGGGCACGACAAAGGGTCTTTCACCGGCGCCGATAAGAGCACCCGCGGCCTGTTGAGCCAAGCCAACAACGGCACGTTTTTTTCTCGACGAGGTCGGTGACATGCCGCTATCGATCCAGGCCAAGCTGCTGCGCATGTTGCAAGATCGTCAGTTCTATCCGGTTGGAAGCGAAAAGCCGGTTGTGGTTAATGTTCGCATCATCGTCGCCACCAATAAGGATTTGGAACAGGAGGTGGCGAAGGGGAGCTTTCGTCTCGACTTGTTTTATCGGCTTCACGTCATCCCAATTCATTTGCCGCCGTTGCGCGAACGGAAGGAAGATATTCCGCTATTGGCGGACCGGTTCCTGAAGCAGATTTCCCAGCAGATGCGCAAGGACCTCAAGGGCATCACGCCGGAAGCCATGCAAAAAGCTCATGCTCTACGATTGGCCGGGAAACGTCCGCGAACTGGAAAATACCTTGGAATATGCGATCGCTATGACCCGTCACGATACGCTGACGGAAGATACGATCCTGATAAAGGGCGCGGCTGGGAACACGCGGCCGGACGTTTTGAATTCAGCTTTATCAACGGCACGAAGACCTCGGTCAGAGTCCTACTCAAGACGGCCAAGTATGAATTCGAAAAGGAATATCTGCTCCATCTGCTGAAGCTTTGCGGTGGAAAGGCAAGTGAGGCAACAAAGCTGGCCGGGAAATCGCGCACGGATTTTTTATGAATTGTTAAGAAAACACGAAATCAAGATCGATTGAATTCAAACGAAGCCGAAATGGGTCCTAAATCTCCTCAACCTCGCCGCACGCATCATTTCGCCGTTCGCAACCCATGATTGATTAAACAGCGAATTTTGGCGCCGCTCAAATCCTTTACTCGATTAGGGTGTCGCTATCTTTATTGCGGCTCCAGATTGTTAAGTTAAATAGGGGCTCACCTGGTTTTCCTCAGCTCTTCGTTGGAGCGTTCGAACCATCGTGAAGTCATAGACGTTTTCCGGAAGCACTCTCGCGGTCGACCTTGAGCGACTTTCTTTGAAAGGCGATCATTTTTTCCTGGAGGCTCCGCGGAATGGTGCCGTCGACGGACATCACACCCGGCCATGCTCTATAGACGTCGGTAGTTTCGCTCTCCGAAACCTTCATGATCGGAATCATACGGGCGACCACGTCTTTCTCGTTGGTCTTCAGCCAGTGAAAACCTTTGAGCGTACCGCGGAGAAAGCGCTGCACGAAATCGGGTCTCTGAGCCAGAAGTTTTCAGTCGTCACGGCGCCCGCGGTGACGAATTCTAAATCGTCGCCGTAGAAGAGCAACTCGGTGAAACCGTTCTTCTTCGCGATGATGCGGTCCATCTGGTTGACCACCGCGGCGTCGACGGCGGCGCTCATCAACGCGGCGAGTCTGGCCGGCGTCGGCTCGATAGCACGCAGGACCACATCTTTTTGCGGATCGATGCCGCGTTTAGGCAGCAGGTCGCGGGTCATTTGATCGAGTGCGGCGCCGAAGCTTGAGACGGCGATCTGCTTTGCCGCCCTTCAGATCTTGCAGCGATTTGATTTCTTTGCGCGCGAACAGCCAGTTGAGCGGGCGAGTGTCGAAGACCATCACGATCTTCAGAGGCGACGCCTCTGAGAATGGCGCCGGCACCTTGGCCGAGAATCTGACTGAAATGAAAACTGCCACCCACCAGTCCCTGAATGCCAGCCAACATTCCCGCCTGAATCGGTCGAACATCGAGGCCTTCTTCGCGGTAGAAGCCTTTTTCGATGGCGAATTTATAGAGCAAGGCGTTGCCGCTGATACCGGCCGATATGTGGAGATTGACTTCGTCAAAGCGAACGACGGACTTGGTAAAGCAAGGTTAAGAACCAGAACCATCGTTAATAGTAATCGCGCGGCAGCGGCTTCGATGAGTCGAATTTTGAATCAGTGCTCATAGTCGTTTCCTAGAATCCGTATTTCTCCTGAGCCGTTAGCGCGATTCCAAAGGGTGCCTTAAGCTCGGCACGGCCGCTGACTTCACGATAGGCTTGTTTTACGGCATCGTCCGCAAAATATCTTTGGCCGGATATTGGCCTCGACAGTTTGCCAGACTTCACCATGTCGTCGGCGATTCGTTGCACAGTTTCCGGGGCGATGCCGCCGTCGATGGGCAACGCCCAGCTTTCTAACCGGTCGGGCGCGGTGACGATGGCGACCACACCGCGTTCGTCTTCGTTGTGGGTGTTGGATCTTCTGAGTTTTTTCTCAAGGTCGCGGAGGTATTCGAAATTCTTGACGTCGCGCATAAACCAGAAACTGCGGATGATCGCGCGAAAATAGGCGCGCAATTCGTCGCCGCGTTTCTCGATCATTTGTTCCGTCGCCACGGTGAGTTTCCCCGGACGCCGGGGAAAAACCGTATTCGGATCGAGAATCATCGGATAGCCTTCCTTTTCGAGCTGCTCGGAAAACGGCGGCTGCGAGGTGATCGCTTCGATTTTTCCCGAGCGCAGCCTCTCCATGTGGTTGGGGTTATTGCGATAACCGAAAACCGGATCGTAAACCCATTGAACTTCAGTTTCTGGATCGACCCCCGCTTCACGCAACGCGTCCGTAATAAATGTTTGGACCAGTCCTTCTTTCTCGCGCATGCCGATCCTGCCACCGCGCAGCTTGCTCATGTTTGTCACATGCTTCGCGCCGTACCACCTGAGAAACGGCGTGTAGCGCCAGCCGCCAACGATGTAGACATCGACTCCGAGCGAACGCTGGTAAATCGCCGCCTCGACATCGACGGCGGTCGCAATATCAACGCCGTGATTTTTAATCGCGGCTCCTAATCCTTCGCGCTCGATCGTGCCCGGAATCAATCCGCGCGAGTCATATTCGTATTCTTTGAGTCCCTCCTCACGAAAAAACCCGGTCTTCGGCGACGAAAATGGCCACTTGATGGCCGACGTGGTAGTTGCTGTTGGCGATCAATATCGGTTGATCGAGAGTGCTCATAGAGCTCCCTTTTTAACGGAGATATTCTATTCAACGGCGCACGCGGCCGGAAAAGAGCATCACCTACACGCGCTCGGATTGTCGTCTTTCAACTGCCAGGAGAGAAACTATTAAAAGCGATGGAATAAAGAAATTAGTAAACACGCGGTACGGCAAACTGTGACGGTAATACACAAACTACTCCTGTAGCGAAAATCTTTACGAAACATAATACGGTATGCGACTGGTATCACACGGGTCTGGGGACTGCAAGAAAACTGAGGAAGCAAGTCACTTGCATAAGGATATCAAACTGAGGATGATTGCCCGGCGCTGCAAAACACTCGTTCCATGACCAGAAAAACAAAAACAGCGAAACCACCCCAACGAGCGCGACGGTTCAGCAGTCGCTCGTCGAGTCGGAGGTTGAAATCCTCCCGTAAAAGCATCGAGCAGAAAAACGCCTTGGGCCACCTCGACGACGTTAGAAAGAGCATGCGAGCTCCTAAAACTATTTACACCGAAAAAGCCCCGCTGGACGATTTCGAACTGGCTCGCTATTTGAACGTTCCGAAAAAGCGGCGTGTTTAGGTTGGTCAAGACTTTCGAACGGAAGCATTTTTGCGCTGTCATGATGACACTTACGAGTATGAGCTCGGTTCCGAGATCTGGGAATTGACCGGGGCCGTGTTTGGCGCGCCGAAACGGCTAGTCGAAAGAGCATCGCCCTATCTTATCGAGCTCAATAGAATCACTGGACTCCTGGTTTCGCTGAGAATCTTGGAAAACGATCGGATGGTTATTCTCGATCGAGTGGAGGGTCAGTGATCCGGTGAAAGTGAATTTTCCCGTGGGCACGCATCAGCCGTGCAATCACGGCGCGCCGGGGAAACTGCTTCTTGCCTACCGCTATCCAACGGATAAACAATTCCGGGAGTTTTTTTGACGGCCAAGATCGACAAACTTACTGAGCGCACGTTGACGGACCGGCGCCAGTTGCAAGACGAACGCTAAACAAAATTCGCCGCGTGGGTTACGCCGTGAGCGACGGCGAAGCGATTCAGGGCACTATCGGATTGGCCGCACCGGTATGGAGTTCGGCTGGACGGGTCGAAGCGGCTCTGGCGCTTACCGCCGTTGAATCTTTGTGCAATATGAAGCAACTGCTGAAATTCTTGCCTGATCTAAAGCACATCGCCGAGCTCATTTCACGCGAGCTGGGATACGCCAGACAATCTTTTCCGGCCAACGCAACTTCCTAAGCAATTCGCCCGCATTCGCCCAGCCTCATGGAATTCAACATATCAAAACTACTTCTGATTGACAGCTAACATTTTGTTTTATATGGGAGATGAAAACCAGAAATTGCAGTAGTTCAACATACAAAAACGCATAGGAAAGATGAGGCCCCAAAAATCCACCGAAATGAGGAATGGACATGAGTTTGGATCTCACCAAGAATTCGGCCTACAGCGATAAAAACGCCTTATGAAGTGTGGCAGGAAACGGAAGGCGTGCCGATTTACAAGGGTCTCGCCATCGATGATTTGACGACGCTGGCGGTGGGACCGTGGAAACGAAAGGGAGTTTCGGGCGCCCTGATCAATATGCTCGGCGCCGGACGCAGTTGCGACAGTTACGTGTGTGAAATCCCGGCCCAAGAACAAACTTTGCCCGAGCGCTATCTCTTCGAAGAGTTGATCTATGTCGTCAAAGGGCGCGGTGCGACCAGTGTTTGGACCGAAGGCGGCCGCAAGCAGACGTTCGAGTGGCAAGAAGGCAGCATGTTTTCGCCGCCGCTCAATACCTGGCGCCAGCATTTCAACGTTCAACGCGATGAGCCGGCGAGATTCGTCGCGCTCACAGACGCGCCGGTGATGATCAACCGGTTTCGTAATCTGGATTTTATCTTCGGCAATCCCTTCGGATTTGCTGATCGCTTTAGCGGCGAAGAGGATTTTTCAGCGGCAAGGGCAAGGTGGTCGAGAGCCACCGCACGTGGGATTCGAACTTCATCGCGGACGTCCCTGGATTCAAATTGATCGATCACAGCGCGCGCGGACAGGGAGCGAGCGGTATTTTGCTCCATTTCTCGTCGAACACCATCAGCGCGCATATCGAGGAATACCCCGTGGGAACTTATCCTCGCGCTCACTGGCATGGGCCGGGCGCGCACATCGTGATCCTTTCAGGCGAAGGATACTCGCTCCTTTGGGAGCCGGGAAAGCCGCGCACGCGCATCGACTGGCGGCCGGGCACGATGTTCGTGCCGCCGGCGAAATGGTTTCATCAGCATTTCAATCCGGGAAAGGAACCCGCGCGCTATCTCGCTCTGAAGCCCTGGGGATTCACTTATCAGGTAGAAGACCTGGTGAAGACGCTGGAAGTCGAAGCCGCCGGCGGCACACAGATCGACTACAAGGATCAGGATCCGGAGATCCATCAGACCTTTGTCCAAGAGTGCGCCAAACGAGGCGTCGAAGTTCGGTTGAAATTGTAAATCGGCGACAACGATCACGAGGAAAAGGACGATGAATGTCAAAATGACTGGCGAGGAAGCCAAAGCTTTCGTCGACGGAATCTATCGGCAGGTAGCCGAGCGTTGGCGCCAGCGAGTCAGCAGCACACAATTCATGAAAGCTCTGGTTGCGGGGAAACTTTCAAAGGAAACGTTCCGGTTGTTTTTCAAGAACTGGGCCGCGTATACGATCGAAATCAACACGCTGGAAGCGGCTTCGTATCATAAACACATTCACTTCTTTTCGTAAGCATCGGGACCTAATGGCGGCCATGGCGGAAAAACTGGCGGATGAGTTGATCCATCCGAAACCGCCGGGTCATATTCACGTGGTTATAGAAACGGCGAAAGCGCTGGGCATCAGCGAGGATGAAGTCTTTGTCTCTCTCCATGCTGGCCGAGTTCCGTGCCAAGATCGATTACTTTCGCGCCATTGTCTGGGAAGGCACGGTGGCAGAGTTCTATGCCACCGGCGCTACCGAGGAGCAGTTCGGCCATTGGGCGGGCGAAGTATTCACCGCTTTGACGACTCACTACGGCCTGACCGCGGAGCAGGCGGTGTATTTTTCGCTCCACGAAGAAGCTGATACGCGAGAGCACGAGGGCGGCATCATGGGGCACGGGGAGTTCCGGAAAATGGTGTTGCGCCGACTATTGGAAGAGGGCGCGGAGGTGAGGCCGGGTTATACGCTGGAATATTGCGCTTTGAGCTGCATCGATCTCCACGGCGTGATTCTCGATGCTTGCATGAATGCGGCCGCCAGAGGACAGCAGTGAAGTCGGCGCTGAGAATCTTCGCGGGATTGGTTTTTGCGCTGGCAATTCCTTTCGCGCTTTGCGCGCAGGACGGCGTGGTCGTCAGCTATGACGGTTATGCTGGGTTCAAGGGCCGTTGTGGGCCGCCAAGGATTTGGAGCTGTTCAAGAAGCACGGCCTGAAAACGGAGATGGTGCTGATTACCGGCAGCGCCCGCGGCATAGCCGCGCTGATCTCTGGCAGCAGCGATTTTGCTCAGGGCTCCGCCAGCGCGTCGATTCCCATCCGTTTGCGCGGCGGCGACCGTCGTCATTGTCGCCGCGGCGCTCAATAAATTTCCCTTCAGCGTCGTAGCGCAAAAGAAATCCGCAAGCCCTCCGATCTGATCGGCAAAAAAATCGGCATTCTCAATTTCGGCGGTTCCACCGATCTGGCTATCACTCTGGCCCTTAAAGAGTGGAATATCCCGCGGCAATCCGTGACGATCTTCGCCAGCGGCAGCGCGCCGGAGCGACTTGCGGCGTTGTCCACGCGCGCAATCGACGCGTCGGTATTGTCGCCGCCGGAGACGCTGGTCGCGACTCGCCTGGGCATGAATATTCTCGCGCACCTGAGCGATTTGAAGGCAGCCTTTCCTCAAACCGTGATCACGGTGCGGCGCTCGTTTCTGGAGAAAAGTCGCGACACGGTGAAGCGGTTTGTGCGCGCCTACAGCGAGGCGATTTATGACTTCAAAACCGACAAAGCAAAAGCGCTGACGGTCTACGCCAATCGTCTCAAGCAGCAAGACTCGAAAGTGCTCGACGCGACCTACGATTACTTCGCGCCCAAATTTTCTTTTCCGCCAAGGATCGAGCGCGACGGTATCCGCAATGCGCTCGAGCTGGTGAGCGACCGCGACCGTGAAGCCAGGGGTGAAATCAATGTCGAGCAGTTTATCGATGAGAGCTTGATCAACGAATTGGAAAGAGAAGGATTTTTCAAGAAACTGTCGGATGCGAGAACGAGTAAATAGATCTCGTTTCAAAACTGCGCGTTCTACAAAGCGATTTGTCGAAACGATTGCTGGCGCTCATTTCTTGATGGGGTGCATCTAAACTTTGTTTAGGAGAAGACAGGATGCAAGAACCGACGATCTCGACGAAGCCGATTGCTGAAAACCGAAGTTCCTACAAGAGTTGGGTTGCGAGCGAAGGCATTCCCATCATCCAGGGATTTTTCATCGAAGATATTCGGAAGGTTGCACTCGAACCTTGGCAGCGCACTGGCGGCCTGGCGGCGCGGCTTTGTCTTGAAGGCACCGGTGAAACCAACGACGCTTATGTTTGCGAGATCCCGGCGGGTAAGGCGCTCAAACCGCAAAGACACCTGTTCGAAGAATTGATCTATATCGTGAGCGGTCGCGGCGCTACGACGGTGTGGAACGATCCCGCATCCAAGCATACCTTTGAATGGCAGGAAGGCTCGGTTTTTCCCCGCCATTGAATAGCTGGTACCAGCACTTCAACGGCAACGGCGCCGAACCGGCCCGCTATCTGGCGGTGACGACCGCGCCATGCATGATCAATCTGCTGCACAACACCGATTTTATATTTAATTGTGACTACGTTTTACGGATTGCTTCAATTCTCAGGCTGACAAAACCGGCGTGAAAACCTTGATGGAAAAATACCTTAAAAAATCCGCTTAGGAATGGGTTATGTTCGACCCTATGCCGGTGCTGTGTTCGAGGGATAATGTGGTTGACTGAAAGTTAAGCTCAGTGATACGTTCTCGCCCCCGGTTATGCGGAGCATCTGAAAGCGCGGGTCGAGTCTGTTCCAATGCGAGTACTAGAGAATAGCAATTTAGCAACCTTCGATATAAACAACCAATCTAGCAGGGAGGATCAGCCGTGAAGCCGCATGGTACAAATTGGGTAAACTGCCGATCAGCAGACCTTCAAGAGAGGGACAACACAAAAGTGCGGGCTCGATTGTTATTTCAGAGGCTGCTGCTTGGTGCGCTAGTGTTGACGTCGCCCATGTCTGCTGCGGGTCAGGCCATTAAAGCACGACGATGAAGGAGCTTATCGCCACAGCCCAGACCGAACGAGTGCTCACCACACATCAATCGGGGCGATTCGGAAACCCTGCGCTTTGGCAGGATGTACAAGCGGCGATGAAAGCGAAGTACGGCATCGACGTTCAGTTGAACGGAAGCCCCGCGGCGCCCAGCATGGGGCCAGATGCTCTCTGTCCTGATCGATGATTATAGGGCGGGCCGGAAACCAGCGAGAGCCGACATTTTCAATTCCGGAGGAGAGCAGCTGCTCCAGCTGGCCCAAGCCGACGTGCTGGAGAAAATTGACTGGAAGAAATACATGCCGGACTTGACGTCCGAGGAGATTACGATGGGCGGCGCCTCGTTAGCGGTTGGCCTATCCCCTATGCACTCGTGTACAATACAAAGATCGTCAAAGACCCTCCCAGGAGCCTGGAAGATCTGACCGATTCCCGCTTCAAGGGAATGGTCTTTGTGCTGCCTTACGTTTATGGCTTTGTCCAGCTCGGCGTGATCAAGGGGACCAAACCGATCTACGATCTGTTTCAGAAGATGGTGTGCAACGGCAACATCGCCGGCACCTTCCGTACGGGACAGCTGGGTCGCGTCACCTCTGGAGAGATCCCAATCGCGGCGTTCAACGGGAGCATAGTGGACGTCGAAGAATTGAAGGCGAAAAAAGGCGGCGATCGAAAGGAGTGACCTGGGAGGTGAGTTGCGCATAGGCGGCATGGAATACACTGGCGTTCCCAAGAACAGCCGCAGCCCGAACCTCGCCACCCTGACAACCTTGTACCTGCTGACGCCGGAGGGACAGGAAATTTACTACAAACATACGGGTAACGACTCTCCGCATAGGAAGGGGAGCCGCTTGCAAAAGCTTGTCCCTAAAATTGATTTCATCGAGACGCCGGAGAAGGTCAGGCGAACCCGGAGGTCTATACAAAGCTTTGCCCGAATATGGTTAAGCTGCTCGAGCGAGAGCTGCTAGTCCTTAATTCACTCTCAGTGAAAAACTTATGACAGTCTGTCGATCGCGGACATACCCCAGAGGAGCGAAGCGAATGCAACTGTTCCGAGTCGCGGGTCTCAGAGTCTCGAGTTCTCCTGTCTCCGCAACGCCGGACCCGAGACGCGAGACGCGAAACTGAGCATTGGGTCGATTGAGCGCGGTCAGAGGGTCCAGTGGTGAATCACGTAGCAGAAGAGGGTCGCCTCTTTTCCAGCCGGGCTAGCCAGACGCGAGTGACGGTGCGAACCCGGATCGCTCAATTAGGGGAGCGCATTCCTCTGCTGCTGCTGGCCAGCATTGCCCTGACTGCTGTTCTTGTGCTCCTCTTGGTCGTCGCGCGGATCTCGTTCCAGGTCCAAGACCCTCTGGGCAACAAGACGTATAGCCTGGCGAACTTCCGCGTGCTGTACACTGACTCCTTCGCCGCGCGAGCCTTGACCAATACGGCGGTCTTTGCCGCCGTGTCGATGCTGGTGACCTTCGGCTTCGCCATACCCATAGCGTGGCTGGCCGAAAGGACCACCCTGTCGGGCCGTGGTCTCATCTTCCCGCTGCTAACCATCACGCTGCTGCTCCCCGGCTTTTTCACCGGCATGGGATGGGTTTCTTCTCCACGAGCGCATCGGCATCATCAGCAGACTCCTAGTGGATTTGCTGTCGCTTGAGCGGTCGCCTCTCAACATCGTTAGCCTCGTGGGCATGGGCTGGGTGGAGGGCATCGCTTTAGTCCCTGTGGGTTTCATCATGATCGCCGCCTCCTTCCGGGCCATGGACCCCGTTTTGGAAGAGAGTGCCCGAGTCCACGGAGTCTCGTTCCTCAGCCGGATGCGCCGGATTACTCTTCCGCTGATGACGCCAGGCATCTTGGCGGCAGCGATCTACGTTTTGGCGATCACCATGGCCGCGTTCGATATTCCCGCGGTCATCCGGACTGAACAACCGCATTTACACCTTCAGCACGTTCGTCTGGACCAGTGCCAACTCGACTACAGGAGCTCCCTCCGAATACGGGGTCATTGGCGCCTCCAGCGCCGTCATGCTGGTTATCGGCCTGTTCCTGACCTGGCGGTATATGGTGGTTCTTGGCGAATCTCACCGGTACGCCGTGGTCCGCGGGAAGGACTATCGGGCCACTCTGATTGACCTGGGTTGGTGGGCCATTCTCGCGTGGGTCCTGATCGGGGCGGTGATAGCTATGACCACGGTCTTGCCGCTGCTGGCGCTGGCCTGGGTCTCTTTCACTCCTTATATGCAGGTACCGAGCGCGGCGGCCTTCCGAACTCTGACCCTGGACAATTTCCGCGCTGTGCCTTGGGGTACCTTCATGACCGGCCTGCACAACAGTGCGATTCTGTTTTTCTCGGTCCCCACCATCAGCATCATTCTAGGGTTGGCTATTTCCTGGATAGTGGTCCGCTCGAAGTGGCGCGTCGGCCGACCCTTCGACGTCGTGGCTTTTCTACCCCATGTAATTCCCCACCTCATCTTCGCCGTGGGGGCTTACCTGCTGGTGATTTTCTGGCTGCCACCACGATGGGGCCTTTTCGAGCGCAGCATCGGCATTATCATGATTGTCTACATAGTGACCCGGATTAGTTTTGTTACCCGGATGTTCAACAGCGGTCTAGTGCAGATACACGAAGAGCTGGATGAGGCCGGCTACGTGGCAGGACTGGGTCCCGTGGGGGTCATTCGCAAAATTCTCGCACCCTTTTGTCGGCGACGATTTTGTATACTTGGTTGTGGTCAGCCCTGCTATCCCTGCGGGAGCTGACCATGGCCGCGTTCCTATCCAGTCGAGATAACCAGACCCTACCCGTGGTAGTCTTTGGTTTTGTGGCGAGACGGACGTTTTCAGCAAGCGGCGGCGGCGTTCCTGGCGTTCATCGCCGTGCTAACGCCGCTGATCCTGCTCTACTTTGTGATCGGCAGGGGACATATCAGGTCGCCCGATTAGGGTTGCCGCAATCGAACGTGGAGTGTAGGCCTTGATTGAAATCCACGGGCTAGGAAAAGACTTTAAAGGAAGTGGCGATTCCGTTGTCCACGCACTCCAGGCTATCGACCTGGAAGTAAAGCGTGGGGAGTTCTTAGTTCTACTTGGCCCGAGCGGTTCCGGGAAGACGACACTGCTCCGGTGCGTTGCTGGGTTGGCGGTGCCGGACCGGGGTGAGATCGTGCTCGACGGGGTGACGGTTTATTCCCAGTCGAAGCGCGCCCTGGTCCCGCCGGAGCTCCGCGACCTTGGAATGGTTTTCCAGTCTTACGCTATCTGGCCTCACATGAGTGTCTTCGAGAACGTGGCGCTGCCCCTCTCCCAAAGGAAGCGCAAGCTGTCTAAAGCTGAAATCGGCAAGCGGGTAGAGTGGGCGCTGTCTCTTGTAGGATTGGAGCACATGGAGCAACGCCCGCGCCGCTGCTCAGCGGCGGTCAGCAGCAGCGGGTGGCTCTGGCACGAGCTCTGGCGACTCAACCCGCTATCCTCCTAATGGACGAGCCGCTGAGCAACCTGGACGCTCGTCTGCGGGAAGAGGTGCGTAAGGAGATCAGAGGTCTTGTTACTCAGCTTGGCGTCACAGTGCTTTACGTTACCCACGACCAGATGGAGGCCATGGAACTGGCGGACCGAGTGGGTGTAATGCAAGACGGGAATCTACTGCAGCAAGGTTCTCCGGAGGAGCTTTACCGGTTTCCTGCCGAGCCAAGGGTGGCCCAGTTCTTTGGGTCAACAGTTGGATCGACGGGATACTTGAGGCGCCGAGCATGGTCCAATCGGCGATAGGCTGTCTGGAAGTAGATGATTCCCGGGTCCCTGGTAGGAAAGGTCCGGTTGTAGTCGCCGCCCGGCCGGAGGATATCCAGCTCACGGCTACGCCGCCAGGGATCAAGCAGGCAACAATCACTTCGCAGGACAGATCATCTCCGGGGTCTTCTTCGGCGACCATCGCCTCTATACGGTGAGCATCAGCGACAAGAGGCTCCTGGTAAAGACCTCGACCTCGGTGGAATTTCCCAAGAATGTCTACATCTCGATCCCCCGAGACCGGCTGTGCGCGTTTCCCAAGGAAGCAGCCCTGGATGTGTTTGTCCGATAGTCAGAGCAGCGTGCTTCGCAAGAACGGTATTTGTTAAATTTTTAAGACTAACCGAATAAAAAAGGAGGGTATATGACAAACGCAAGCGTCGATTCCAAAGAGCAGAAGGATGGCACGCGCATCCCCACGGTTAAGGCTATGAACTTGATCAGCCTACCGACCCGAGACTTTGCTCAGTCGAAGCGGTTCTTCACCGAAGTGCTGGGTGGAGAGCTTCAGGAAGATGGACCCACGGCGAAAATACAGTTCACCAACTTTGCCATCGCGCTCGGTGCGCAAGACGGCGGGGCGACGGCGCCACACCGCGAGCATCCCACTATGCCTTCACCGTTCCGCGGAAATGTTCGTTATGGCAAGCGGCGCATGAGCTTTCGGCGTTCCCACCCATGAGCCGCTTAAGCCGGCACGAACGACTCGCCGGGGCAGTCCCTGGGAACGCGAGTGGGGATGCTCGCGGTGGCACCCGTCGCCCCCGCCGTCTTGCACCAGCACGTAAAGTTGGTGAGCCTGTTTTCGCCGATAGTCAGCCTCCGCCCAGCACTTCGTGAAGAACGCCGACTGAGCAAGTCTCGAGGTCAGTAGGCTGATCGAGATTCATGGCAGCTGCCGTGAGGGGATGCGCGATGCTCTTTGGCATCGACTTTGCTGCGTTGCGGAGTCTTAAGGGCGAGCAAATACCGTCTTGCGAAACACTGTATCGGACAGAGCACGTCGAACGCTCAGGCGCGAGGATCAGACCAGATTCGCGCGAATTCCGCCGAGATCGGGTGCTACCGGGGCCTGCTGATAACGTCACTCACCATCAGCAGAAGATGGTCGCGAAGACGAGCTGTCTGTCCTGCTGACTGATCCCGCTTGAAGCGGCGTAATGCCGTCGGCCTGGATAATCTCGGCCCGGGCCATCGATAACCAGTGCCCACTCCTACCGGGACCCATCTGCTTCCGGGCCAATATCTCGATGGACCATCGGCGCTTGTCGATCCAGTGGTGGACCCGAAAGAACTGGGCCGCAGAAATGTGCCGGGCTCTGCTGCGATAGATTCCCGTCTGCATCTCGATCGCCGGATTCCATGGCCTCCACGGCCAGTGTGGCATCAAGCACTGAACGCCAATGATCCTCTGATCTCCTTGCGCTTTCTTCCATGACGGACGCGTCGGAAGGCTAGCTCGGCAGCAAGTCCGATAGGAGGATGGCGGGTAGTCGCCGAGAGCTCGGAAACCGCCCGCTTACTGCTGACCGCCGCAACGGCATGAATAGCACATGTGTAATCCTACGAGACAGCCACTCCGCATTTCGGCTTTAGCAGCTTTGCGCTCCTTTGGGAAGGGCACCACGGTGAACGCTCATGTGGGCCGGGCATGGTGACCTGGCAGGTTTGACGAACTCTCGCCCCGTCATTTCACCCGGTCCGGCACCGCCAATGATTGGTGTCGTCACCGTTTCAGCAAATCGAACAAGAACTCCGCGCACCTTCAGGTCGATAATTCAGGTGCGTGAAACGGAATCTGCTTTCAAGTCTTTTCCTGGCCCGTGGATTGCGTCAAGGCCTACGCTCCGCGTTCGCGCGGCAGCCTAATCGTCACCTGCCGGTAAAATGGCGATGAATGCCGGGGCTGCTCGCCATACCCGATCGTAAGCCGCAGGCAAAGACTGCAATTTCTGATTATCTCGACGCGTTTGCGGCCATCAGTCAGCGCGGCGGGGCTTCGACCTGACCAATGCATCACTGAAATCAGTCGCCAGGCAAGTGCGAGAAGTGAATGACGGTCCTGCCGTATTAGCATATCCGTGTTCGTTGACGTATCTGCACTAGCCGCTGTTAATCCGGTGTCACTCGGGTCGCTAACAGACGATGATAATGCCGATACTGCATCAATGTGATGGCGGCGCCGAAATCACCGGCAGGTAAGCCCCCGCGTGGTGAGGGGGCATGGGGTAGAAAAACCACGTCGACAGATCGGCCGACGCCGCTCGGCGGACGCCACCATCAGCAACCTAGAATGATGCTGACGGTGAGTTCCGGAAAAACGTCGCGATCGACCCGATCGTGAAGGTACCCCAGGCACGGCGCGGAGAAGTCGGGGGTCAGAAGACCGCGCGGTGAAGAGACGGGCCGGCGCCGGCTGGTGCCGTGGTCGCAGCTAATCACCGCCGTCAGGATTGCGATACCAGCCAGATTGACCGATGAGTCGCGGTTCCTACCGTGGAACCGCCATCATGCCGCCAGGTTGGAACGAGCCGATAACCGGCATGACGGCTGAACCAATGACGGTGGGAACTCCTGTAATCGGTTGGCACTGATCAGACGAACACGTGCTGGATGGCAAGGCTCGCGATTGTTCCATATCCGATGACCGCGGGTAAAGTAGATACTGGCGTCGGCTGGAAGGCAATCGGCTAAGCGTCCGAGAACGGGCGCTCCGTGGACTCGACTCTTCCAGGCGAAGTACGGGGATTCAAGCGTGCCGCGCCACCAGCCACGGCGCTGCGGGCCAACGATCTTGAAGACGACCGCTCGAAGGCGACATTCTAACTGGGGTGTTGATGATGCCGTGAAAACCCATCCCATACCGATGAAAACTCGGGGAGCAACAGCGTGATGGTGGCGGAAGATGAACCGCGGCCCGGCTGAAGTGTCCTTTCGGCCAGCCGCGCCATGGTATGGCAGCCGAGATTTCAGCATCGACGCGGCGGCAAGACCGCAAACCTGATCAGGCTCACGCGGCGAGGAGTCGGTGCCACGGCACGCGGAGATTCGACATACATCTTGTTGGAGTGACGGACCTGGAACAGATCTACGCGACAATTTAAACAACAGTCAGAATTTATTGGCAACAGCAGAGGAGTTTTTCACTCGCGCCCGGCTGAGGCGACGCTGCTGCTGTGTGCCACTCGACCCTCTGACCGCGCTCAATATCATTGTGCTCAGTTTCGTCTCGTCTCGCGTCTCGGGTCCGGCACGATGAACTCTGGGCCACGACTCATTGGTGCGTTCGCTAAACCATAATCACGATCATTTCAGACTGTCGTAAGTTTTTCACTGAGAGTGAATTAAGGACTGGCAGCCTCCGCTCAGCAACAACCATATTCAGGTAAATAATATGGGCTTCTCCGGGATTCTGGACTAGCTATCCGGCGTCTCGATGAAATCAATTACGAGGACAGCTTTGCGTGGCTCCTCATGCGAGTCGTTATGTTGTCAGGGTGGCGAGGTTTCGGGCTGCGGCTGTTGTAGGAACTGCACTCAGTCATGCCGCCAATAGCACTCAACTCTCCACAGTCGCCGCCTTTCGCCTTCAATGCTCGACAGCGGATCTCAGAAGCGACACCGACCCAGTACCGGAAAGGTCGCCCGGCGATGTTACGCTGCGGCCACTCCACACTCGTCTGGAAGCAATCGATAGATCAGTTTAGTCTGTTGCAGTAAAAACCACTCGTATGGGCAGGCAGTCAGCCAGATCTTCTGACGATCTTTGTGCAGTGCATAGAGATAGATGGCCGCTAACAGGCATAAGCCTCAATCTTCTCGGCCGTCAAGAAATCGGCACATCTCAACTCCAGTCAGTTTTTCCATAAATAAGGCTTAGACAGCACGGAGGAAGCTTATTTCAGCCATCCGCCTCGAGGTTAGTGTCGTGCTCAAACTCCGGCCCGCCTCACTCATTCGTCGATCAGGATTCAGAGAGGCAAATCTGTGCTGGCGCACCGCAGCTCCAGTTCAGACGTCGATGCCCGTCATAAGCAAATCGCCAGCTGTGCAATCTCGCCTTAGTACTCGGAGGATCAGATCGCCCCGGTGTTGTGATGAGCCTCGTTCAGATCTGAGATAATCTGATAAGCTCAAACACAAATGGATTTAGCACTGAGCTATGACCCGCAACAGGACACATCAGACGTCAACACCAGCACCAGCTGGCGGCATAGGCTGTCAGGCCCTGCCCTGTGTTGTCCTGTGAAGATGTCTTGATCAACAGTTACTGGCAGCTACGGCTAGATCTCCCCTGCTAGGTGAGTTGTTTATCGAAGGTTTTAATCCTTCATTGGAGACTCGACCCGCTGTTTCTGTACTCACCATATTTGAGGGGGCAAAATCTTGAGGGAAACCTAACTCAGTCAACACGTATCCTCGAACTTTGTACCCGGCGGAAAGTCAGTATCAACCCGTTCTAGCGGATTTTTCAGGTATTTTTCCATCAGACTCACTTGCCAGTTTGCCTGGTGAAATAAAAGTCTGGTCAGAATAGGTGTTAATGTTATTGTGACATCCACGGCGCGGTCGTCTGCATCATCAGGCCGGTTCATGGCCATGAGGCCTGGTATATTCAATGGCAGGCGCCTCAGGCATCACTGTTCAAGAGCATCGCTTGGATTATCGCGCCGCGACCTCTGCTGCACGATATAGATCAATTCAGCGGGCAATTTACTGATTTGGCAGAGTTCTCGCAGAGCACAAGCGTCGTTGGACCGTGCCCTTCAAGACAAAGAAACCCGCGCCAGCCAGACTTCCCACTCAGTGCGCTGCCCGGGTTCGTCACAACTGCTCCAGATATCTTCCGTGAAATTCCTGGATGACTCAGATTCAACGCCTGGCTCATATTTCAGCAAGACTCGGTTTTCCTCGACTTTGTCGGCTGAGATCGGATCAAGTCAAGACCAGCACGCGTCACGATCAACTGCTCCACTAGGCAGAGTTTTTGTCGCCCATCAAATGGGTGGCGTCGTTTCGACAGATAAGCGCATGGCAGTTTTGAGCGGATCTCTTGCGCATCAGTTTGCAATCCTTCTTCTTTATTCGTTGATCAGCTCTCGTCGATGAAACTGCTCGATGCATTGATTTCTTACAACATCGCGTCAGCTCGGCATTGCCTCGCGCTCGTCTGGCGAAGCTTTGGCGCGAAATATCGTAGATGCGTCTTTCGAAATATCTTTGCTGCTGAGACAATTGGCATGTTGTCAGCACTTTGCTGTCAGTTTTGAAGTCATAAATAATAACATAAACTGCCCTGCCGTGAAATGTGACTTTCAAGAAGCGGCGCCGCACTTGATCACCGGACTGAAGAGCGCTGCTTCTCATTTCAGTCGCGCAATCAATCATCGCCCGGTAGTCGCGACCATCCGGCGACAATGCCGGCGTCGATGCGCGCGTGGTCTGAGTCGCTTTGTACGCAGTTGCCGCGGGATATTCCCATGTTTGGGAGCCGGAGTGACTAATGATCGTGTGAGAATGCCGATGCCGATCAGGCATCGGAGAAAACTGCGGATTTCTTTGCGCCCGACGGCGAAGTGACGCCGCGGCGACTCGACCTAGCCGCGCGCCGACAGATGAGTCGACGTGGCAGGCCTGAGCAAAATATCGCTGCTGCCAGACGCGACGCATCGCCGCGAGCGCTGCCGGCAATCAACACCATCATTTTCAGTAGCTACTCCGGCGACCCTGCCAACAGGCAACCGTCATGACGATACGCAAATCGCGCCAAATCCGCAATTTCGTACGAAAAGCGGCGTGGCGTTAACGATATAGCCAACAACGTCGCCCCATCGACGCGTATATATCAGACAATCTATCTGGTCTCGAACAATCGCAAGCGACGAGCTCTCGCCCGCTAATAACCGAACTTTGCTCCTCGGCCAGCGCCGGTGACGCCGCCTTCCGGACAACACCATCGTCTTGGCGACTCGGCCGGCATGGGAGACAAAGACTATCCTCGCTGATGCCAACGCTGCCGTTTCTATAACCGCGTGGTACTGACCCGGCGAGTTGCTT
>ERZ1370068.3837-contig-2937_pt1 | contig 36574 bp, 40 predicted proteins | sample MGYA00561227_ERZ1370068 | MGnify/ENA primary metagenome ERZ1370068 (study PRJEB38410, sample SAMEA6850437) | metagenome | study: Metagenomic assessment of the ecological functions of the soil: analysis of the soil microbiota associated with the... | reverse complement strand
TCGGTGCTGCTTCGTTCAGTTACGTGTGCTATTGCCTTTTATGGCTAGTAGCCGCCAGCCGGCGATTTTTGCCGCCGCAACGGCCGCGTCCGTGGTGGAGGAGCGGCGGCTGCCGCGCGCCCCGAGCGGGGGACCAAGGGCAGCCCAGTACGCCAAAGGAGGCTCCTCGGAGTGCGCGCTCTTCTGCTGGAAGGCTCGGCAGCGCCAGGCCACGCCAGCGGCGCCGGTCTCGGCGACAGGGGTGATCGAACGGCACCAGGTGTTGCGGCCGGGTGACACCTTGGGCGGTCGCGACCCGGCTGGGAGTGTCCGAGGACCCGCGATGCTTCCTAAGCCTTCTGCGGGCCGCGTGTATTGTAGCACCGCCCCAAAGGGCGGTGCTTTTTGTCTGCCTGGGTGGCCTTCGGCGTCCTTCCACGCCCTAGTGGACCACGCGCTCAGTGCGCCGGCCCAAGGTGGCTTGGACCGGCAAGAGGGCGCTCACAAAGCAGGGGATCGAACCGTTGCGGCGCAAGCTGCCGGCTCAGCTACGCCAAAGCAAAAAAGTGCATTTACATCTTCGGGTTCTGGTGTCGGCGCCGATAGGCTAGAGTTGACATGTCAGCGCGTATTGGCGACGGGTGCTTTTGGCGACCCCATGCGGTGGAAGCGTTCCAGTGCCGACGGCGTGCGTAGATTCGGATGAAGCATGCCGACGATTGCCCGGCGCGTCCATCACGCACGAGGCCCGCGGTTCTACCGGGGCAGCTGCTTCGGGGGTGAGTGGTAACGAAAATGCAACGGGGGTCCATGGCGGGCGGCGTCATCAGGCAGTGACGCCCGCTTGACTGGCCAGGCTCAAACCGGACTCGGCCGCCCAGAAATGGGTGCGCTGGCTTGCATTCCGGTTGGTCGGTACTCGATCGCGTTATCCGGCGCGGCGCGCCGCTCTCGCGACCAACGACCTCGCCGTGCGCTGTTCGTGATATCCCGGCGCTTTGGCTGGCCAGCGTCGCTGCGCCTTGGCGAGGTGTTCGTGCCGCGGAGCCGCGTGGCGAGGTTGCGCGGTTCTCGATCGGCGTGGCGCCTCGATCGGCGCGTGGCCACGTGCTTTCTCGGTTGGGCGTCTACCGCATGGTCACGCGCTTTTTTATCGGCCCGCGCGGCTTTACGCTCGCGGCGGGCGCCGTCAAGGAGCTTCAGCGCTGTATTGAGACCTGCTCTCCTCGCACCTTTCCGGCATCTACAGCATCCCGCGCTCACGGTGATCATTCTTTATCCCGTGTTGGCGACGGTGCTGATCTGGTTGGAGCCGACGGGCGGCAACCTCGGTTGCTCGAGGCGAGGGCGGCAGTGGAAATCCCCGCGCAGGCTGGCGGGCCGGGACTGCGGCGAGTCTTCCGATTTACGGCGCCGGCACCACCGGCGTGCAGCTGCTCGAAGGTCTCTAGCGAAGCACCGGCGGCTACCGCGCCGTTGGTTTCATTGACCGCGGGAACGTCGCACGCTCGCGCGCCAAATACGTTGCGGGCCTCAGGGTGTCATCGCCCGAGCGCATGGCCGTGCGCCCCCGTTCGCGAGCACGCGGTCGAAGAAGTGCTTGCTGGCGATGCCGCGAGGCGCGTGAACGCCGCGAGACGGCCGTGGCACGCCCTGCAGCAGTTGGGAGTGCGACCGCCCAAAGGTTCGGCGCGCGCACGCTGCCGGCCATTGAAGATCTGGCGACCGGGCGCGTGGCCGTCAGCGACCTGAGGCCTGTCGAGGCCGACTGATTCTTGCTGGGCCGCGATCCCGTCCGTCCCTGACCCCGACGCTCTTGGCCCGCAAAACATCACCGGCAAATCCGTAATGGTCACGGGCGCCGGCGGCTCGATCCGGGATCCGGAGCTGGTGCGGCTAGAATTGAGTCGGGCTCAAGCCGCAAGCGGCTCGTGCTGTTTGAAGACGGTGGTGAAAGCCACGCTCTCACCAGATCGATCAGCAGGTCACGAAACGCTCGTGCAAGAGGCCCGGCGGGCGCAGTGGTGGCACCAGTGACTGGTCTCCCGTCCTGGCCTTCGGTGCTGGATGCGTAGCCACCAGTGCGGCGGGTCGTCATCACCGGGAATGAGGTTGAGACCATCTATCATGCGGCGCCTTCAAACACGTGCCGTTGGTCGAGCACAATCCTGTTTCCGGCTTGCGCACACATACATATCGGCACACGGACGCTCGCGGACGCTGGCGGCCGCTATGTTGGTTCGAGCACTTCGTCCTGGTTTCGACCGACAAGGCGCGTGCGGCCGACCAACGTCATGGGCGCGAGCAAGCGGCTCGCCGAGCATGATCTTGCAGGCGCGTCGCCGGAGCCGCGCGGACCGCCACCGTGTTCACCATGGTCCGCTTCGGCAATGTGCTCGATCTAGTCAGGCTCGGTGGTGCAGCTGCTTCCGCAATCAGATCCAGGCCGGCGGTCCGGTCACCGTCACCCATCCCGACGATCATCCGCTATTTCATGTCGATCCCGGAGGCGGCTCAGCTTCGTCATCCAGGCCGGCGCCATGGCGCAGCGGCGGCGAGGTGTTCGTGCTCGACATGGGCGACGCCGGTGAAGATCGACGACTCGCCCGCACCATGGTCCGCCTGTTCCGGGCTCGAAGTGCGCGACGACACGCAATCCCGGACGGCGATATCGCCATCGAATACGTCGGCCTGCGCGACGGCGAGAAGCTCTACGAGGAGCTGCTGATCGGCGAAGCAATGTGGCACGACCGAGCATCCGCGCATTCGGCGCAGCCGGGAACCCTTTTCGTGCCCAAGGCCAAACTCGAGCCGATGCGGTAACGGCCGAGCTTGCCGCCGCCATGGAAGAGGCCTCGGTGGCGGCGATCAAAGGCACCGCCGGGGCCGGGCGGTAGAGACGACTATCGCCCTGACGCGATACGACATGAGCGGCGCCGAGCCCTCGACGACGGTGCGATTGCGGCTCTGACGGTTGAGCGCTCTGCCAGCGGGTGTCGGTGGCTCCGACGTGAGAGCTCGGGCAGCGCCCGGGCGAAGGACGCAAAACGAAATTTTCATCGATGCGCGTGGCGGATCACCGGGGCGACAGGCTTACGTGGGCCAGTGCCCTCGTTAGCCATGACCGATGCGGCCGCTGCGAGGTGACGGCGATCACCAGGGAGTGCCTGGCAGCACCCTCGAGGCGCGGTACGCTCGGTTGCCGTCGGCGATCTGGTCGACGCGCAATGGCCCGATGGCGTGTTTGCCGATACCGACGCCGTCGTGCGCCGCGGCGATCAGCCGGTGGGAGCCGTCGTCCTCGATGCCGCGCCTTTTGCGGTGAACGCCGAGGCGGCGATGGGCGTGGCGCGCCAGGCCGCCCGTGCCGGCGTCAAACGCTTCGTGTTTGAGCTCAATCAAGGTGAACGGTGAGGTGACGCGGCGCCGGGCAGGCCGCGTTTAGCGCGCACGACGCCCGCCCCCGAACGCCTACGGCCGCTCGAAGATTTGCAAGCCGAGCTGGGGCTGCGGCGCTGGCCGATGAAACAGGGCTGGACACTCGTGATCATCCGGCCCAGTTTGGTGTATGGTCCCGGCGTCGGCGGCAACTTCGCGCAGATGGTGCGATGGGTTCAGCGCGGCTTCCTGCTGGCAGGGGCCGTCGACAGCTCGCCCGCTCGCGTTGCCTAATCTAATCGATCTGATCAGCGCGACGCTCGCGTGCCGGGGCGGCAATCAGATCCCTGCTGGCGGGCGATGCCGAAGACCTCGCGACGCCCGAGTTGCTCAAGGGCATCGGCGCGGCGCTCAGGCGCCCCGTGCGCCTGCTCCCCGTGCCGCCGTCGCTGCTTTCGACCGCCGCGTCTCTGTTCGGCGAGCAAGAGCTGGCGCGCGCAAGCTGTTTGGGATCGCTGCAACTCGACATCAAAGCAACATGCGAGCGGCTCGATTGGTCGCCGCCGGTCCGCGCGCAGAAGCCTTGAGTGCGGCGGTTCGTGGCCGGCGCAACGGCTGAGGCCGGACAGCAGCTGCGGGGGTCCGTCACGCCGCACACGATCGCCCGCGGCCCGCGCCGGCCACGGCTTGCCAAATCAGCGACAAGTCGGTCAGCGGGACATGGCCTCGACATAGCGCGCATCGCTTGCTGCCAAGCGTTCCGAGTCGGACATGTCGATGCCGGCGACTTCGCGAAATCAGTAATGCCGGGCAACAGTCCCGCCAATCCCAACCGGCGTCGCGCCAAATCAGCTCCACTTGCGTGGGCAGGCGGGGCGTGGCCCAACGAAGCTCATCACCTTTGAGCACGTTCCAAAGCTGGGGCAGCTCGTCGAGCTTAAGCCGCCGCAAATGTCGGCCGATCGGCGTGACGGCGGACGAGCCCATTTGATGCGTCGGGACGTGGGCCGTTCAAAACGTCAGCATCGTTCGCAGTTTGAAGCAGGTGAACGGGCGCTCGTGTCTTTACCGACGCGAAGGTCTGGCGAAGATGACCGGCCCTTGGGAGGACAGGCGAATGAGGAGCGCGCAGGCCACACACAACGACGGGGCCAGACACACAAGGCCGATGGCCGCCGCGGCCAGGTCAAAAGGCACGCTTTATTGCCACTGCCATAGCACCCTCCTCTTGGCTCATGTCTGTGCGCACACGTCTCTTGGCCCATCTTTCTTGGTCCATCTTTCTTGGCCCATGTCGCAGGTCTCAAGGTTTGCCGGGCGCAAGGACGCAAGGAGCTGGAAACAAGGAAAACCCCGAACTTGAATGTTCCCAACCGATCCCCGGAAAGGGGCCAACACTTGTGCCAACACTTGGGCCAACGCCCGGGCCAACACTTGGGCCAGCTTGGAGCCAACACTTGGGCCAGAAGTCTAAGGAGTCGCGCCGCCCGCGCGAGGATCGCTGCACATTTCGGCGTGCGTGGGGCCTCCGGTCAGCCCCCGGCCGCCGTGCTTATGGCCGCGTAGCTGGCGCGCAGAGCGCTCCGCACGTGCTGCTCGGTAAAGCCCTCGAGCAGGCGCCGCCGCGCAGCCTGACCCATCCGGCAGCAGCCGGTCAGGATCTCCGCGGGTTTTGAGGGCGGAGCTCAGCGCGGCGATGTCACCCGGCGGCACGGGCGGAGGCCCTCGACGCCGTCGCGCACGAAGTGGCGGTTGCCCGGCACGTCGGTGACAACGGAGGTCAGAGCCGAGGACGCCGCGCCAACAGGGCGCGCGGCAGGCCTTTCGCGCCGCCCGCGCGAGGCCAACACAGTATATCCGCGCCCTTCAGACCGCGGCGACATCGATACGGGTCCATACCAGTGGGCCGGTCCGCTGGCACCAGGCCAGGATCTCCTGCGGCAGGACGGCTTCGGGAGTTTCGCTATCGCTGCTGCCATAAAGGTCGAGACGCAGGCCGATACCGTCGGCCAGCAACCGTTCGTAGGCTTGCATGAGAAGATCGATCCTTCGACCTGATCATGCGGCCGATGGGCGGCGACGGGCACGGCGTGGTGGGGGGCGGCAGCGCCGGGAAGGCGTCGGGGTCGACGCCGGCGCCACCGAGAATGGCAAAGCGCGATCGAGGTTAGGCGCAACTTTGCGCACCATGGCAAAGTCGTCTGGGTTTTCCACCAAAAGCTGCGCGTTTGGCTTGCGCACGAGGAGGCCAGCACCCTCCAGCATGCCGAAGCGATAAGGCGCAGAAGTGGATCGGTCGCAATGCCCGCCAGACCCTGTCCCGTGATGGCGGACGACACATGCGGCACGGCGATGGGCGCAGGGGCCAAAAGCCGCCCAGCACAATCGGCTGTGGCGATCAGGTGCACGACGGGCCGCTCGCGTTTGATGAGGCGCGCCAGCTTAAAGGCCACCTGCGCCGCCAGGGCCTGGTTGTTGGAACCGCGGCGAAAATCGAACTCAAGGTGCGCGCGCCCAGGGCCTCGATCTCGCAGCCGGCCCGAAAGAGCGCGTGACGACGACCACGGATGCCGCGATCTCCGTGAGGAGCGAAGATCAGCGGGCGAAATGCGATAGCGCGAACCAATCCTCGGTGATCAGGAGGGCAATCTTGCCGCACTTGGCGCGCGTGCTCACGGGCGCTGCTCGCTCAGGTTCGGGTGGGGCGTCGGGGCTAAGTGTCGGGCAGTCACGGCTGCGGGTGAGGTTTTGTCAACGCTTAGTGGCGTCACTGCATCGTCACTCCGCGACATTCGGCCGCCCGCCGACTTTGCCGTGAAGCGTGTGGCCTTGCAGGCCGCGTCAAATCCACAGGTCGCGCCAACAAAATGAGCAGAAAAGGAAATGTGTGGAGGGCAAAGATGCATGTACTATCGCCGGGATCACGGCCATGATCATATGCGGCAGCGTGGTTGCGGTCGACCGTCGGGTCGAGCAGATCCGCGTACAGGCGCCTCGTGTTGGGGGCCCAAGGCTTGTTCTTGTTGTCATTCTTCCTTCGTAATGGCCCGGCTAGAGTTGGGGAAAACGGCGACGGGTTTCGCGGCACGTGCGCGTTAGAAACCGGAGCCTATTGGATCCCAAAACCGTGGCCTTCTAAAAACGGGCGCATGGACGACCATGGTAAGGCTCGCGGGTAGGCTCCGGACGCAGGCGCCGGGTAGACGGTCGATGCAGTGGACGCCACTGATGGCCGCTGCAGGGTGCGCGATTTTGCCGCGCTCGTGGTCGCCATTGTCTTTCAGCCACCTCGCATCTACTCTTGCCGGCGCTTGCGCTTTACGCCGCCTTGAGCCTGCGCCCGCAAACCTGGCGCTGGCCCTTTCCTGGCGCGCGGTGTGGGCTGCCCAGCATCTTTGCGCGCTTTACATTATGGCGAGCGCGCTGTGGGGCAGCGATCCGCGCTCCGCCCTTGTCGCCGGCACACTGTTTGGCCTCTTCTTGCTGTGCGCCTTGCCTTTGTCGGCATGCTCGAGGCGGACAGGAGTGTCATCGAGCGACGGGGGCTACTTCGTGGCCGCGGTCGCCGCCAGCGCTGCTCTTCCGCGATCACCATTTATTCTCACGGCGCCTTGCACAAGGTGTGCCGTCTTCCGGCGCTGGCGCCGACGGACAGGAAGTTAGGTCCGGTTCGATGGCACGGGCCTGGAATTTGTCAGGCTCCCCTACTTCAACCGCAACGTGGCACTGCTCAATTTGCTGTTGTGGCCCGCCCTGCTGGTGCTGGCCAAACGGGTGGTCGATTGGCGCACGGCGCTGGCGCCGATCGGCCTCGTCTTGCTGGTCGCGGTGCCGACGTTTGGCTCCGATCACCAGACCTCGATGCTGGCGTTTGGCGCGACCGGCCTTACGTTTGTTCTCTATCGCCTCTGGCCGCGCGCGGCGCGCCGTCCTCGTTCTCATCGGCTGGATCGCCGCCGTCGTGCTGTGATGCACCCGGCAGTGCTGATCGCCTACGACAACGATGTCTGCAGAAGGCCAGTTGGCTGCAAGCGCGGGCGCGCGGCCGCTGTGGGCCTATACGGCGCGGCAAATGTCGAAACCCCCATTCTCGGCGTCAGGGCACAGACCACGCGCGCGAAGCGAAGCCGGCCAAAAACGCCCAAGTGCTTCCCGGTCAATCTTCCCGCAATGGACGAATCAGCATGGGCACAATATCTTTTTGCAGACCTGGTACGAGCTCGGCATCGTTGGCGCGGAGTCTCTGTTCGGCATGGGGCTGTTGATCCTCAGTGCTTAATACGTAACCTCGATGTGCTTCGTTCAGTTACGTACTGCTGACCGAGAAGGATGCCGTAAAATGCAATGGCGTCGGCTGGAGCGAAGCCGGCTACGTGGAAGTGGCGCCCGAAGTCGATGCCGCTGAGGCGGCGGGGCTGCTGGACCTGATCGTGCGGCGCGCGGCTGAAAAACAGGAAATGACATCGTGAGCGAGCGCCTGGCCGACATCCTCGCCTGCCCCGTGTGCAAGGGACCGCTCCTGTGGCAGCGCGACAGCCAGGAGTACCTGTGCCGCGCGGACCGGCTCGCCTATCCGGTGCGCGACGGCATCCCGGTCATGCTGCCGGACGAGGCGCGGCGCCTCGCGCCGGACGACAACGCGCTCGCGAGCCGCTAGCCGTGTTCCGCGTCGTCATTCCGGCGCGGCATGACCTCGACCCGCCTGTCGGGAAAGCCACTCGCGCTCCTTGCGGGCCAGCCGATGATCCTGCACGTGCACCGGATCGCACTGCGCTCCGGCGCGGCGGAAGTCATCGTCGCGACCGACGACGAGCGAATCCGCGCCGCGTGCGACGCCGCGGGCGCGGTGGTCGAGATGACCTCGGCCGCGCACGCGTCGCGGCACGGATCGCATCGCCGAAGTTGCCGCCCGGCGCGGCTGGTCGGGCGAGGAGGTCGTCGTGAACGTGCAGGGCGACGAGCCCTTGTTGCCGCATTCGCTGATTGCGCAGGCTGCGGGCCTCCTTGCCGCGAATCCGGCGGCGGCGATCGCGACGCTCGCGACGCCCATCGCGACAGACGCCGAGTACCACGATCCCAACGTGGTGAAGGTCGTGGCGCGCGCCGACGGGATGGCGCTTTATTTCAGTCGTGCGCCGATTCCCTGGGATCGCGATGGCTCTACCTCCATGCCGGCGAGCCGGGAACGCCACCGGGGCGCGCGGCGCCACATCGGCCTCTACGCCTACCGTGTATCCGCCTTCGCGCGCGCTTGCAGCGGCACCGGCGTCGGCGCTTGAGCTTCGCGAGCGCCTCGAGCAATTGCGCGCGCTCTCGATCGGCCTTTCGATCGCCGTTGCGGATGCCGCCGAGGCGCCGGGGCCCGGCGTCGACACGCCCGAAGACCTCGCGCGGGTTGACGCACTGATGCGCGATGGATTGAAGGCATGAACCGCGCCGCCGACCGGGTCGCGCCTTTCTACGCGGTCGAGATCAACCGCCTCGCAAATGCGCGCGAGCGCCGCGGCCTGCCGGTGATCCACATGGAGGTCGGACAGCCGTCCGCCGGCGCGCCGGCCGCCGCAATCGCGGCCGGCCATCCGGGCGCTCGCCGGACTGCCCGCAGGGCTACTGGGAGAGCGGCGGCGCTCGCCGAGCGCCTCGAGCGGCATTACCGGGACGCCTACGGCCTCGCGATCGACCACACGCGCATCATTCTCACGATGGGCGCATCGGCCGCGCTCGTGCTCGCGATGTCGGTGCTGTTCGACCGCGGCGCGCGGGTCGCCGTGCCGCGGCCAGGCTACCCAGCGCATCGCAATGCCCTGCATGCGCTCGAGGCTCGAGCCGGTCGAGTTCGATTGCGGTGCGGACATCGCGCTTCCAGCCGACGGCGGCGATGATCGCGGCGCTCGACCCGGCGCCGGCGGGACTCATCCTGACGAGCCCGTCGAATCCGACCGGAACGATGATCCCGGACGCGGAGCTTGCCGCCATTGCCAGCGGTCTGCGCACGGCGCGGCATCCGGATTCTCTCCGACGAGACCTACCACGGCATCGTGTATGGCGGCGCCGCGCGCATTCGATCCTCGAGCACGCGCCGGATGCCGTCGTCGTCAATACGTTCTCGAAATACTGGTGCATGACGGGCTGGCGGCTCGGCTGGGCCGTGGTGCCGGAGTCGCTGGTCGACGCGATGCGCCGGTTCGCGGGAACCTCTTCCTCGTGCCTCCGACGCTTTCGCAGCACGTCGCGCTCGCGGCGATGGACGAGACGGCCGAGCTCGAGTCCCATGTCGAAACCTACGCCAGGAACCGCTCGCTGCTGGCGGATGCGCTCGCCGGGCTCGGCATCGAGCGGATCGCGCCGCCGGATGGGGCGTTCTACCTCTATGCGGACGTCGGCGATTTCACGCGCGACTCGCTCGCCTGGTGCCGCGAGCTCCTCGATGCCACCGGCGTTGCGCTCAACACGGGCCGTGACTTTGACGGTGCCCACGGGGATCGATTCGTGCGGATCTCGTTCGCCGTGTCGACGGCGGAAGTCCTGCGCGCCATCGAGTGCCTGGACGCCTGGCTCCGGCGCCGCAAGCGCGCATGACGCGCGTGCTGTTCGTCTGTCCTCGGGAACATCTGCCGGTCGCCCACGGCAGAAGCCGTGGTGCGCGACTTCGCGCGGCCGGGAGGCGTCAGGACTCGAGCTCGAGTTCGACTCCGCCGGGACCCACGGCTACCACACCGGTGACCCGCCCGACGAGCGCTCGATCGCGACGGCCCGCCGCCGCGGCATCGACATGAGCGACCTGCGTGCGCGCGGGTCGTGGAGCCGATGGATTTCGAACGCTTCGACCTCGTGCTCGCGATGGACGAGGCGGTTTACGACCACCTCAGGCGCGTCGCGCCGCAAGGGCGCTCCAGAAAGGTCCGGCTGTTCCTGGAGTTTGCGCCGCAGCTCGGCCGCCGTGACGTGCCCGACCCGTACTACGGCGGCGCGGCCGGCTTCGAGGACGTGCTGGATCTCGTCGAGGAAGGCGCGCGCGGCCTGCTGGCCGCGCTCGCCGCCCGCGAATGAATCAGTCCTTCGGGTCGAAGTGCTGGCCCTCGCCGGTGAGGACGACCACACGGTGTAGCTCGACCCGGCTCGTCGGCGCGGATGGAGCCGGCGCAGCTGGCCGCCGGCGGCGGCGCGGCAGGCGCCGGACGCGCAGGCGGCGAATCATCCATCGACGGTGCGGCGCTCATCGGCGGCAGCGGGCGCGTCGCCCGTAGCGGCCGCGCGTCGCCCATGCCCGGCACCACGATCGGCTGCGTGTCCGGTCGGACGATACGACTCCTGCCGGCCCCGGCCGCCGCGCCCACGACGACGCCGCCTCGGACGACGCTGCGCGTCGCCTTCCGCAGCCAGGCTGCTCCGGACGCGGATTCTGGGCCGGCTGCGGCCGGCCGCTGCTGGCGGGCGCGGCGCCTCGACCGGGCGCTGGCGATTGGTCTCGTCGCGGCCGGGGCCGCCGCGACCGCGTTCAGGACGCTCGCCGCGATCTCCGCGGTCGTCGCGATTGCGGTCGCGATCCGATTGCGGTCGCGATTGCGGTTGCGGTCGCGATCACGGTCCAGACGCGGCCCGCGATCCGTGCGATGCGGGCGCCGGCCGCCGCGGTCTTCGCGGTGGTCGCGATGGTCGCGGCCATGGCGGTTGCCGGGGCGTTCCTCGCGAGCCTGCGCCGCCGACGCTTCGGCGGGTCCGCGGGCGGCTCCGTTGCCGCCAAAGAGCTGAACAGGCGCGACCAGAATCCGGGTCCAGCCGGCACGACGCGCCAGGGCGCTGCCACGGGCGTCGGCGCCGGGGCCGCCGGTGCAATGGGCGTCACCGCGGCAGGTGCCGCGGGCAGGGCGCTTGTCGGCGCTGCGTCTGGAAGTCCAGTTCCGACCAGGCCCTGGCCTGCCATCTGGTAGCTCGTCTTAGCGTTTTCCGGCAGCGCCACCTCGTCGTCACGCACGCGCCGGATCGAATAGTTCGGCGTCTGCATGTTCGCGTCGGGCACGAGCACGATGTCGATCGTCGCTGCGCGTCTCGAGCTGGTGCAGCCAGTCGCGCTTCTCGTTCATGAGGTAGGTCGCGACGTCGACCGGCAGCTGCGCGATGACCCGCGTCGGTGCGGTCCTTGCGCGCCTCCTCGCCGATCAGGCGCAGGATCGGCAAGCGCCATCGACTCGACGCTGCGGATCGATGCCCATGCCGCTGCAGCGCGGGCAGGCGATGTTGCGTCGACTCGCCGAGCGACGGACGCAGGCGCTGGCGCGACATCTCGAGCAGCCCGAAGCGCGAGATGCGGCCGATCTGGATGCGCGCGCGGTCCATGCTGCACGGCGTCGCGCAGCCGGTCCTCGACGCGCGCTGGTTCTTCTGCGACTCCATGTCGATGAAGTCGATGACGATCAGGCCGCCGACGTCGCGCAGATGCGCAGCTGCCGCGCGATCTCGTCCGCGGCCTCGAGGTTCGTGTTGAGCGCGGTCGTCTCGATGTCGGCGCCGCGCGTCGCGCGCGCCGGAGTTGATGTCGATCGAGACCAGCGCCTCGGTGTAGTCGATCACGATGCTGCCGCCGGAGGGCAGCGTGCACCGTGTGCGAGTACGCCGACTCGATCTGGCTCTCGATCTGGAAGCGCGTGAAGAGCGGCACGTCGTCGTCGTAGAGCTTCAGCCGGCGCTGCGCGCTCGCTCGGCATGAAGCGCTGCATGTACTCCTGCGCCTCGCTGGTAGGCGCTCCTGCTCGTCGATCAGGATTTCGCCGATGTCGTCGGACGAGGTAGTCGCGCAGCGCGCGCGTGACGGCGTCGCTCTCCTGGTAGATCGAGGAACGGGGCCGGGCGGTCGCCTGCGGCGGCTGGCGATCGGCGTCCCAGTACGTCGCGAGGTTGTCGAGGTCCCACTGCAGCTCCTCGGGCCGGCGGCCCGACGCCGGCCGTGCGGACGATCGCGCCCATGCCGTCGGGGATCTGCAGGCTGTCCATCGACGTCGCGCAGCTGCGTCGCGGTCCTCGCCCTCGATACGGCGCGAGACGCCGCCCGCGCGCGGGTTGTTCGGCATCAGCACCAGGAAGCGTCCGGCCAGGCTGATGAAGGTCGTGAGCGCCGCGCCCTTGTTGCCGCGCTCCTCCTTCTCGACCTGGACGATCAGCTCCTGGCCTTCCTGGAGCAGCGTTCGCGGATGTTGACGCGGCTGCCGTGCGCCGGCTGGACGCCGGAAGATATTCGCGGGAGACTTCCTTGAGCGGCAGGAAGCCGTGGCGCTCCGCGCCGTAGTCGACGAAGGCCGCTTCGAGGCTCGGCTCGACGCGCGTGATGCGCGCCTTGTAGACGTTGCCTTTTTCTGCTTCGCGGGACGGGATTTCGATATCGAGGTCGTAAAGCTTCTGGCCATCAACCAGAGCGACGCGCAACTCCTCCTCCTGAGTTGCGTTGATTAGCATTCTTTTCATGTGCCCCATCCAAGGTGCTTGGGGCCCTGTCGCGGGGATGTCGCGCATTTTCACAGGAGGAATCTGCAGCTCCGCAGGCGCGGATCGCGGGCGCACAGGTGCGGGCCGCAGCGACCGGCTGCGGGTGGTATCGCGCCTGCAGGGACGTCCGAGATCGACACGCGCGGGAACTTCACATCGAAACGAAGGGCCGGCGATGGTCCGGACGAACCGGACCAACTAACATGCGGCCTGCCCGCCACGACACCACGGTTGAACGGGGCCGATTGGGAGAAACCGCGTAATGGTCAGCAGCCGGCTTCACTTCGCGAAGCCTGCGCCGCACTGACCTGACTGCCGGCTACGATATCAGATGCTCCCGGGAAATCAACACGTTAGGAGAGACTCCGTGAACACGGATCGAAATCAGTCGGTTGGCGTGCGCCGGGTCAAGGCCGGGGAGGCGTCGGCAGGCCAGCGGCTCGACAATTTCCTGCTGCGCGAGCTCCAGGGCGTGCCGCGCAGCCGCGTCTACCGCCTGCTGCGGCGCGGCGAGGTCGGGTCAACGGCAAGCGAAAGCAGGCGGATTACCGGCTCGCGGCCGAAGACGAAGTCCGGCTGCCGCCGCTGCGCGACCCGCCACCGCCCGAGTCCGGGACGCCGCGTGTTCCCGATGCACTCCTGGCCGTCGTGCGGGATGCCATCGTGCATGAAGATCCCCGGCTCCTCGTGCTCAACAAGCCTGCCGGACTTCGCCGTCCACGGCGGATCCGGGCTTGCCTTTGGAGTCATCGAAGCGCTGCGGGCCTGCGGCCGGACGAGACCCTCGAGCTCGTGCACCGGCTCGACCGGGATACGAGCGGATGCCTCGCTCGTCGCGCGCAAGCGCGCGGCGCTCGTGAGCGCACACGCCCTCCTGCGCGAAGGCGCGAGTCGAGAAGACACTATGCCGCCCTCGTCGTCGGGCGCTGGCGGCTCGGGCGCAAGACGATCGACGCGCCGTGCTCACACGATGCAGCGCCAGGGCGGCGAGCGCGTCGTGCGCGTGCATCGCGGCGGCAAGATTGCCGTGTCCATCTTCGATCCGGTCGCGCATTTTCGCAATTTCGCGACGCGCATGGACGTCGCAATCCAGACCGGCCGTACCCACCAGATCCGCGTCCATGCGGCCTTCGCGGGACATCCGGTCGCGGGTGACGAGAAATACGGCAACCGGGAATCCAATGCGCCCTTGCGCGCGCTCGGCCTTCGCCGCATGTTCCTGCATGCCGCGTCCGTGTCATTCCGCTGGCCGGAAGACGGGACGGCATTTCGCGCGGAAGCGCCATTGCCGGCGGAGCCTCGAAGCGGTGCTCGCGAAGCTCCGGCTGGCGTCCGGTCAGGGCTGAGCGCGCGCGAACGGATCGAGGCCCGCGGCCCGCGCGCGCCCGGCGAGCCAGATGAGCGGAAGCCCGACGAGTGCAGCCGGATCGCGCGTGTCCAGGGACTGCGAAGAGTGCGATTCCGAGGTCCCTCGCTGCGGAAACCGCCCGCGCAATCGAAGGGCCGGTCGAGTCTCGACGTAGCGGGCAATTTCCAACGGCGCCAGGGTGCGGAAGTGGACGGTCGTGAGATCCACGTGCTCGGCGACGGGATGCGGCTCGGCGCGGCAGCAGGACGACCGCCGTGTGGAATTCGACCACGGCTGGCCGCTGCTCCGCGGCGAGCTGCTGCGCGGCAGCGCTCCGCGTCGCCCGGCTTGTCGAGGATGCGCTCGCCGCACACAGCCACCTGGTCCGAGCCGATGACCCAGGCGCCCGGATGCCGGTTCGCAGACCGCCGCGGCCTTGGCATGGGCGAGCCGCAAGGCCCGCGCGCGCGGGCTCTTCGGCCGGTCGTTCGGCTTCGTCGACACCGGGCGCCTCCACGGCGAAGGGAAGGCCGAGGCGCTCGAGGAGCGTCGCCCGGTAGCTGGGAGGTGGAAGCGAGGAAAAGTGGATGCGTCATGGCGCCCAGAGCTTAAAAACAAGGATTTGCGCCATGCGTTCTTTGACACCCCGGAGCCTCATCTCTATGATACCGCCCCCATGTCGACGCCCCCAGATCGACCGCTCGACGTGCTCGGGCTGGCGCGCGACAGGGCCTTGGTCGAGCGCGAATTTCCGATTGGCGGGTTTGCGCGCCTGCGGGACAGGCTGGCGGATGCCGACCGGCAGACGCGCATGCCCGGGCGCAGTTGGTCTGGCGGGGCAATGGCCCATTGTGCAGCTTGCCCTCGAGGCGGACGTCGTGATGAGCTGCCAGCGATGCCTGAAGCCGGTCCGCCGGAAGCTCGCATCGGAGTCGCGGCTCGTGTTCGCGTCGCGGAGGACGCGCCGGAGCTGCCGGGCGATTACGAGGCGATCCGGCGGCGACCCGCGCATGATCGACTTTGCCGCGCTCGTCGAGGACGAGTTGCTGCTCGGGCTGCCGCTCATTCCGCGACACGAGGCGGATGAGAAATGCACGCCGCCGGGAGGCGGCGAAATCGTGACCGGCGAAACGCCGTCGACGGAAATGCCTCGGCCATTCGCAGGATTGAAGGATCTGCTGAAACACTGAGTTGGAGAAGTTTTCATGCCCGTTCAGAAAAGCCGAAAGACACCGTCGAAGCGCGGCATGCACCGCTCGCGACCATTTGACGAAGCCGGCGCTGTCGAAGGACCCGACGACGGGCGAGACACATCTGCGCCACCGCGTGAGCCGCGACGGGTTGTATCGCGGCAAGAAGGTGATCGACGTACCGGCCGAGGACACGGGTCAGGAGTGAGCCGAGGGCCCGCGGCCCGGCCATGACCCTCCGATGAATCGCTATTCGCGCGTCGCCGGAACCGGCAGCTACCTGCCGGAAGATCCTCACCAACAAGGACCTCCGAGTCGACGATCGACACGACGGACGAGTGGATCCGCACGCGCACCGGTATCGAGCGGCGGCATCGCGGCTCCGGACGAAACGAGCTCCTCGCTCGCCGAGCATGCGGCCCGTCGCGCGCTGGAGTCCGCGGGCATGACGCCCGCCGACGTTGATTTCATCGTCGTCGGCACGACGACGCCTGACCTCATCTTTCCGAATACGGGCACGCTGCTCCAGCAGCGGCTCGACATTCACGGCTGTCCGGCGTTCTCCCTCGAGACCGCCTGCAGCGGTTTCATCTACGCACTTTCGATCGCGGACAAGTACGTGCGCGTTCGGCGAATCGAAGTGCGCGCTCGTGGTCGGCGTCGAGTGCCTGTCGCGTTTCGTGGACTGGACCGATCGCGGGACGGCCGTGCTCTTGGCGACGGTGCGGGCGCAGTCATCCTGACACCGGCCGACGAGCCGGGAATCATCGGCACGCACCTGCACTCGGACGGCAAGTACCAGGACCTGCTCTACTTTCCGTACGGCGTCTCGAATGGGATTCGACACGCTGCGCAACAACTCGACTGCGACGGCCTCAAGATGCAGGGCAACGAAGTCTTCAAGGTCGCGGTGCGGACGCTCTCGAGAACTCGTGGACGAGACGCTCGCGAAGAACGGGATCGAGCGCAGCGAAATCGACTGGCTTGTCCGCACCAGGCGAATCTCCGGATCATTCAGTCGGCGGCCGACAAGCTCGGGTTGCCGATGGAGAAAGTGGTCGTCACCGTGCAGGATCATGGGAACACGTCCGCCGCCTCGATTCCGCTCGCCCTCGACACGGCCGTGCGCGATGGGCGCATCCATCGTGACCAGTTGCTGCTGCTCGAGACGTTCGGCGGCGGCTTTACCTGGGGTTCGGCGCTGATACGCTATTGATGCGGAAACCCGCAACGGACAAGGTGGTCCATTCAGTTATGCGGTCCATCATCACGCTATTCGCGCTCGCAGCCGCATCGCCGGCAGTGGCCGACGAGTACGCGCCCGGCCGAGGGCAGCGACGTGGTCGGCGCGACGGTCACCACGCAGGCCGAGTCGAAGGACACGCTTCTCGACATCGCGCGCCAGTACGGCCTCGGCTACGAGGAAATCACCAACGCGAATCCGGGCGTCGATCCGATGGCTGCCCGGCGCGGGCACGGTCGTCGTCGTGCCGAAGCAGCGGCTTCTGCCACGCGCGCCGCGCACCGGCATCGTGATCAACCTGCCGGAGCATCGTCTTTACTGGTACTCCGCCGGCGCAGGCCGGCCAGGCACCGGTCGTTGTGGAGCTTCCCGGTGAGCATCGGGAAAATGGACTGGAACACGCCGCTCGGCAGGACCACGATCGTATCCAAGGCAAAGGATGCCCGTGGATACCGCCGAAGTCGGTCCGCGAGGAGCATGAGAAGCGCGGCGAGCCTCTTCCGGCGATTGTTCCGGGGGCCGGACAATCCGATGGGGCGTTACAAGATGGCGCTCGGCGTTCCCGGCGGCGCCTACCTGATTCACGGCACCAATCGACCGGCGGGTATCGGCATGCAGGTGACGCACGGTTGCATGCGGCTCTATCCGGAGGACATCGAGACGCTCTACGGCATGGTTCCGGTCGGCACGCAAGTCACGATCGTGAACCAGCCGTCACAAGTGGGGCTGGGTGCGACGGCGAGCTCATGATCGAGGTGCACCCGCCGCTTCAGGAAGACGCCGGCCAGGTGCCGACGCTCGACCGACCTGACGCGACTGATCGTGGATGCGACGCGCGCGAAGCCGCTGCGCCATCGACTGGATCGGCGCTGAGCGCATCTGGCGCGAGGCGAAGGAGATCCCGACATCGGTCTTGGTTGCGGGTTCACGCACCGCGTCGCTCGCGCCCGGACCGTAATCACGCCCGCAAAAAACGAACGGCCCCGCGGTGTCGCCACCGCGGGGCCTTCTTGTCGGCGTCGGACGTCGATTACTTCGACATCGACTTTCGAACATGCGATTCAGCTTCTCGCTGTTCGCATCGCAGCACTGCTGCGCAGCCTGCGCCGCAGACGCAGCCTGGATTGGCCGTGTTCTGCGCCGAGGTGGCAGCCTGCTGAGCGGCGGCCGCAGCACGGCTTGCGCCATCCGCAGCGGTCTTCGCGCCCTCGACGTCACCAGAAAGCTTGGACACCTGCGACTTGAGCGAGTCGACTTCCGCCTGCAAGGGCTTCAGATCGGTGCAGCCGGGCGCCCAGGGCGAGAACGGCGGCAGCGACGCCCACCTTCAGGATCTTGGTCATGAGATTTTTCTCCACACAGGTTGCATGGAACGTTACAAGCCGCTTGCGCGGATGCACGGCGCCGGCGGTCCCTTCCTCTCGCGCGGTGGCGATGCGGATCGTAACGTATCAGCGCTGGTGAAAGAGCGATTCCGCTTTTGTCGCAGGCCGGCGACACTGTTTATGCCGGTGTTTGTCCGACATCTCTCGGTTTCGTTTTTCGCGCAGGGCCCGCGAATCGTGCTCGGCCGCCACGCGCGGGATCCGGCGGGGTTCCTCGCGATCGCAAACGCTGCCGGAACTTCCGCAGCGTTTGCTCGCGAGGAACCCGTCGCACTTCGCGCGGCGGCGGCGCGCTCGTCTGCGCGCCATTGCGCGATGCGAGCGGACGGGGCAGGTGACCGTGCCGGCATTGCGATGGAATGCTTGCCAGAGCGCTCCAACCTGCATATAATCACAGGCACTGGTAATCCATACAGGTGAACCATGTCGGACCTCACGCCTCGCCAACGCCAGATCCTCGAGTTCATCCAGGACGCGATCGCCGCCAACGGCCTGCCGCCGACGCGCGCGGAAATTGCGCAGAGCGCTCGGCTTCCGATCCGCCAATGCCGCGGAAGAACACCTGCGCGCCCTGCAGCGCAAGGGCGTGATCGCGCTGATCGCCGGGCAGTGCCCGCGGCATCGTAGCTGAAGAGATGCGCTGCGCGAGCAGTTCGGGCCTGCCGCTGATCGGCCGCGTGTGCCGCCGGCAGGCCGATCCTCGCCGAGGAGCACATCGAGGGCCGTTTCCAGATCGACCCGGCGCTGTTCCAGCCCGCGCCCGCATTACCTGCTGCAGCGTCAGCGGCATGAGCATGCGCGACGTCGGCATCCTGGATGGCGATCTCGTCGCCGTGCATCGCTCGCCCGATGTGCGCAACCGGCAGATCATCGTCGCCCGGCTCGAGAACGAGGTGACCGTCGAAGCGCTACAAGCAGGACGGCTCGGTCGTGTGGCTGCTGCCGGAGAACGCCGGATTTCGAGCCGATCCGCGTCGACCTGCGCAAGCAATCGATGATCGATCGAAGGCGTGGTGGTCGGCGTGCTGCGGCGCGGCCGTGCGGACGTCATGCAGTGAGCGACGCGCTCGCCGGAGCCTCTGCGCCATCCCGCGCTCTGGCGCGGTGCTGACGCAGGCGCACCCGAGACGCTCCCGACCGGTTTTCGCGCCCTCGACGCGCGCCTGCCCGGCGGCGGCTGGCCGCTCTTCACGCTGGTCGAACTCCTGGTGCCCGCCGCGGGCATCGGCGAGATCCGCTTGCTGCTGCCCGCGCTTCGCAGCCTCACGGCGGCGGGCACGGAGCCGCGCTGGGTTGCCTGGCTTCGCCCCGCCGCACCTGCCGTACGCGCCGGCGCTCGCCGACGCCGGGCTCGATCCGGCGCGCATGCTGGTGATCCGTCCGCGCGCGGGAGTCGACCGGCTCTGGGCGATGGAACAGGCGCTGCGTTCCGGCGCCTGCGCCGCGGTGCTCGGCTGGACCGGCGAGGCCCGCGACCCGATGCTCCGGCGCCTCAAGCTCGCGGCGGAGGAGGGCCGCACCCCGGCTTTCCTGTTGCGGCCCTCCGCACATCGCAACGAACACTCGCCGGCCGCGCTCCGGCTCGCACTCACGGCGCGGGACTACGGCCTCGACGTCGAGATCCTGAAGAGCCGCGGGGGCATCCCGGCGCGTGTCGAGCGCCTGCCGGTCCACTAGGGGCGTTCCGGATGTTTCCAAGAACGCCCGGCCACGATCGCGCCGGCAACGGCAAGCCATCGGCGCGCGCTCGCGCCTCGTGTCCGCGCCGCGCGCGGAAGCGCCGGCCCGCGCGGGCGAGCTCTGGCTCGCCGCGCATTTCCCGCGACTCGCCGCTCGATGCCGTGCTGCCGGGTACCGGGCAGGCGCGTGCGGCCGTCGTCACCGCCCTCGATGATCCGCGCCGCACCGTCGTCGCCTGCAACGAGCGCGCAGCGCGCCAGGGCATTGCGCCCGGCATGGGATTGAACGCCGCGCTCGCGCGGGTGCCGGGATTGCGGGTCGAGGAACGCCGGCCTGCCGCGGAGACTGCGCTCCTCGACCGCCTCGGGCGCTGGGCGCTGCAGTTCACCGCCCGTCGTCAGCCTCGAGCCTCCGGCGGCGGTGCTCGCCGAGGTACGGGGCAGCCTCGACCTCTTCGGCGGCGTGATGGCGCTCCTGCGTCGCGCGCTCGCGGGCATCGAAGCGAGCGGGCTCTCAGCCCGCTCGCGCTCGCGCCGACGGCGCGAGGGGGCGCTCTGGCTCGCACGCGCCGGGCTTCGCGATGACCGTGACCCGCGCTGACGCGATGGCAGGTATCGCGGCGCAGCTGCCGCTCTCCTGCCTCGACTGGCCCAGGGACACGGTCACGACGCTCGCCGGGCTCGGCATACGGAGCGTCGCGGACCTGCTTACGGCTGCCGCGCGCAGGCTTCGCCACGCGCTTCGGACCGCGGCTCCTCGACGAGCTCGACGAGGGACTCGGCCGGCGCCCCGCGCCGCGCCGGCGCCTCGTCGTGCCCGAGCGCTTCGACGAGCGATGCGAGCTGGCCGCCGCAGAGGACGTCGCCGTGCTGCAGCCGTCGCTCGAGCACCTGCTCGCGCGGCTCGAATCCTTCCTGCGCAGCCGTGCGTCGGGCATCCGCGTGCTGCGCGTGGATCTGCTGCATCGCGGCGCGGCGCCGACCCGGCTTCTCGCATCGCGCTCGCGCGCCTGGCGGGCGACGCGGCGTACCTGCGGGAACTCCTCGGCGAGCGGCTCGGGCGATGCCGGCTCGCACTGCCCGTGGTCGCGCTCCGGCTGCGCTCCGGCGTGCTGCTGCCGCTCGTGCTGCGCGATGCAGGGCTCTTCGAGCGCGGCCGCAGCGCGGGATCCGGAGGCGACTGCAGCGCCTGCTCGACCTCCTGCGCGCGCGGCTCGGGCAGGAGGCGGTGTTCGGCGTGCTGCCGGTGCCCGAGCACCGGCCCGAGCGCGCCTTCCGGATCGCGGGAGCCGGACGCCCTGGCCGCACTGCCGGTGCCCTGGACCGCCGGACGCCCGGCACGCCCGCTGTGGATGCTCGCGGAGCCGCAACCGCTCGACGGCTGGGAAGGGACGCTCGTCACCGGCCCGGAACGCATCGAGACGGGGTGGTGGGACGGCCATGACGTCAGGCGTGACTACTACGTCGCCCTGAGTCGCGCGGGCGTCCGGCTCTGGATCTTCCGCGAACGGCCGCCGGGTCAACGTTGGTTTCTCCACGGCGTATTCGGATGATCGAGCGCTCACGTCGCCGCCGAGACGCATGTTCGGCCCGTGCCGCGCGGGATCCGGCGGGGTTCCTCGCTCGCTAAACGCTGCCGGAACTTACGCCGTTTGCTCGCGAGGACCCCGCCACCTCGCGCGGCGACGGCTGGGCACGGCACGCATCGGCGCCGCGCGCGAGCCGTTGCCGGGACCCCGGAGCGAGCGAATGTCCGTTCTTCTGAGCGAGCGAAGGTGGTCCCGCCGGCGAAGCACGCGCGCGCAGCGCGCAGATCGCGACGCGATGGCCGTCCGACCGGTAACGATGGTGTCGTACGCGGAACTGCATTGCGTCAGCAATTTCACGTTCCTGCGTGGCGCTTCACATCCGGCAGAGCTGGTCGACGCGCGCGAAAGGCGCTCGGTTATGCCGCGCTCGCGCTGACCGACGAGTGCTCGCTCGCGGGCATCGTGCGGGCGCATGCAGCCGCGCGCGAGGCGGGGCTGCCTCTCGTCGTCGGCAGCGAGTTCAGGCTCGTGGACGGCCTCCGGTTCGTTGCGCTCGCCACGAGCCGCCGCGGGTACGCGGCGCTCTCGCGTCTCATCACGCGGGCTGCCGGGCGGCGCCGAAAGGGCAATACCGGCTCGCGCGGGCCGACCTCGAGGCCGGGATGGAGGACTGCCTCGCGCTGTGGCTGCCGGACGCAGACGCCTGCGATCGAGCAGGGCGAATGGCTTCGCGAGCGCTTCGAGGGATCGCCTGTGGGTTGCGGTCGAGCTCACCGCTGCAGGCCGCGACAGCGAGCGGCTCGAGCGGCTCTCTGCGCTCGCGCGCGAGCTCGGGCTGCCCGCCGTCGCGGCCGGCGACGTGCACATGCACCAGCGCCGGCGCCGTGCGATGCAGGACGTGCTGACCGCCGTGCGCCTGAAGACGACCGTCGCGCTTGCGGGCCATGCGCTTTTCCCTGAACGGCGAGCGGATGCTGCGCCCTCTTTCGCGGATCGAGGCGCTGTACCCGCGCCCGCTCACGGACGCGACCCGGGACATCGCCGAGCGCTGCCGGTTCTCGCTCGACGAGCTTTGCTACGAATATCCGGAGGAGATCGTGCCTGCCGGCACGACGGCGACGTCGCACCTGCGCCGGCTGGTCGAGGAGGGCGCGGTGCGGCGGCTGGCCCCGGGGATGCCGGCGCCGGTCCGGCAGCTCATCGAGCGCGAGCTCGCGCTCATCGCCGAGCTCGGCTACGAGCGCTACTTCCTGACGGTCCACGACATCGTCGAATTCGCGCGCGGACGCGGCATCCTGTGCCAGGGACGCGGCTCGGCGGCCGAACTCCGCCGCCTGCTACGCGCTCGGCATCACGGAGGTGGATCCCGCGCGCATGTCGATGCTGTTCGAGCGCTTCATCTCGCGCGAGCGCAACGAGCCGCCCGACATCGACGTGGACTTCGGAGCACGAGCGGCGCGAGGAGGTGATCCAGTACATCTACGCGAAGTACGGCCGCGGCCGCGCCGCGCTCACCGCGACCGTCGATCTGCTACCGGCCGAAGAGCGCGGTGCGCGACGTCGGCAAGGCGCTCGGGCCTCGATGCGGCGCAGGTGGACCGCCTGGCCCGCGCGATGCAGTGGTGGGACGGTCACGAGGTCGAGGACTCCCGCATCCGCGGACGCGGGTTTCGACCCGGCGAACCCGCTCGTCGCGCGCGTGCTCGCGCTGACGCGCGAGCTGATCGGGTTTCCGCGGCACCTGTCGCAGCACGTCGGGCGGCTTCGTGATCTCGCGCGGGCCGCTCGACGAGCTGGTGCCGGTCGAGAACGCGGCGATGCCGGAACGCACGGTGATCCAGTGGGACAAGGACGATCTCGACGAGCTGCGGCTGCTCAAGGTCGACGTGCTGGGCCTCGGCATGCTCACCGCGATCCGCCGGGCGCTCGCGTTCGTCTCGGCGCGCCGCGGCTCGCGAGTTCGCCTGGCTGACATCCCGGCCGAGGATCCCGCCGGTCTACGAGATGATCTGCCGCGCGGACACGGTCGGCGTGTTCCAGATCGAGTCGCGCGCGCAGATGGCGATGCTGCCGCGGCTCGCGCCCGCGCTGCTATTACGACCTCGTCATCGAGGTCGCGATCGTCCGGCCCGGGCCGATCCAGGGCCAGATGGTGCATCCGTACCTGCGCCGGCGCAGCAGGGCAGGAGGCGGTCGATCTATCCGAGCCGGAGGTCGAGAGGCGTGCTCGAGCGCACGCTCGGCGTGCCGATCTTCCAGGAGCAGGTGATGCAGCTCGCGATCGTCGCGGCGGGCTTCACGCCGGGCGAGGCCGACCGGCTGCGGCGCGCGATGGCCGCGTGGAAGCGCAAGGGAACGGCTCGGCCCGTTCGAAGCAGCGCCTGGTCGAGGGCATGCGCGCGCGCGGCTACGAGGAGGAGCTTCGCCCGGCAGGTGTTCCAGCAGATCCTCGGCTTCGGCGAGTACGGTTTTCCGGAGTCGCACGCCGCGAGCTTCGCGCTGCTCGTCTACGTCTCGGCCTGGCTCAAGCGGCACGAGCCCGCCGCGTTCTGCTGCGGCGCTCCTGAACAGCCAGCCGATGGGTTTCTACGCGCCGGCGCAGCTCGTGCGCGACGCGCGCACGCACGGCGTGACCGTGCTTGCCGCCGACGTCAACGCAAGCGGCGTGGAATCGACGCTCGAGGGTGCGGGGGATGGGCCCGCGCTTCGGCTTGGCCTCGACCGGGTGCGCGGGCTCGGCGCGCGAGGCGGCGGAGCGCATCGTGGCTGCCGCGCACTGGACGGCTTCGGCGCGCGTGGGGAGCTCGCGCGACGCGCGAGGCCTCGCCCGGCGCGACCTCATGGCGCTCGCGTCGGCGGGCGCGCTCGCCGGGCTCGCCGGCCACCGCCATCGCGCGGGCTGGGACGTGCTGGGCGTCGAGCCGGCGCTGCCGCTCGTGCCGGCCGCCGAGCGCGAGGAGGGCCTGCCGCTGCTGCGTGCCCCGGGCGAGGGCGAGGACATCGTGGCCGACTACCGCGCGCTCGGTTTCACGCTGGCGCGCCATCCGCTCGCGCTCCTGCGGCCGCGGCTCGCCGGGGACGGCTGGCTGACGGCCGCCGAGGTGGCAGGTCTCACGGACGGGGCGCCGGTGCGGACCGGGGGCATCGTCGTGACGCGCCAGCGGCCCGGCAGCGCGGGCGGGGTGATCTTCGTGACGCTCGAGGACGAAACGGGCTACGTGAACCTGGTGGTCTGGAGCCGGATCGCGGATGCGCACCGCAAGGCGATGCTGGGGGCGAGGCTCCTGGGCGTTCGCGGTCGCCTGCAGCGGGAGGGAGAGGTCAGGCACGTCGTCGTCGACGCCCTGGAGGATCGTTCGGCGCTGCTCGGAAGCCTCGTGGCGAAGGCGCGGAGCTTCCGCTAGCGGCGGCGGTTCGGGGCCGGCGCGGCATCTTCACCTGCCGGGCGCCGGTCTCATCGATGTCGTAGTCGTCGAAGTCCGACAGGAGGCCCGCGGTGCGCTTTTCCTCGCGTATGCGCTCGAGCTTGCGCCACGCGGGCTCGCTCGCCGCGGTGCGCGCACCGCGACGCTTGCGGGTATCGAAATCCCGCATCAACTGGTCGACGTCGAGGTCCTCCGCGGCTTCCTCGGCTTTCGTCCGGTTCCTCGTCCTCGAATTCTTCCTTTGGCTTCTCGCTCATGCGACCCGTCCAGGGTCACTGCCGGCCGACTTATAAGACGCGCGGGCTCCCGCCGCAAGGGGTCTCAGCGCACCAGCTGGTTCAGCTGGAAGATCGGTAGCAAGAGCGCGACGACGATCACGAAAACAAAGCCGCCCATCAGCAGGATCATCACCGGGCCCAGGACACCGACCGCCGTATTGACCACGCCGTCCAGCTCGCGTTCCTGGTTGTCGGCGGCACGTTCGAGCATGGCCTCGAGTTCGCCGCTCGTCTCGCCGCTGGCGATGAGGTGAACCAGCATCGGCGGGAACAGCTTGCTGGCGCCCAGGGAGCGGGCGATCGGCGCGCCCTCGCGCACGCGCACGGCGGCGTCCTGCACGGCGCGGCGCATGGTCGTGTTGGTGACGACCTCAGCGGCGATGCGGAGCGCCTCGAGCACCGGCACGGCGCTGGCCGTCAGGATCGAGAAGGTCCGGGCGAAGCGGGCGGCGTTGTTGCCGCGGGTGATGCGGCCGATGAGCGGCAGGCGCAGCTTGAAGGCGTCGTAGCGAAGCCGCGCCGCGGGTCGCGGATCCAGCGGCGGAAGCCCAGAGCCACGGCGACCACGACGAGGATCAGAAGCCACCACCACGCTGCGCAGGAAATCGGACGCCGCGATCAGGATCCGCGTGAGGATCGGGAGCGGACGATCGCCGGCCTCGAACACGCGCACGACCTCGGGCACGACGAAGCCCAGGAGCAGGCCCACGATGCCGAGGCAGACCACGGTGAGGAGTACCGGGTAGATCATGGCGTTCGTGATCTTCTGCTGGAGCACCTGCCGGTTTTCGGTGAAGTCCGCCATCCGCTCGAGCACGGAATCGAGGTGGCCGGACTGCTCGCCGGCCGAGACGGTTGCGCGGTAGATCTCCGGGAACACGTTCGGGAACGCCGCGAGGCCCTCGGCGAGCGTGCGGCCTCTCCATCACGCGCGCCCGCACGCCTGCGACCACGCTGCGGACACGGGCCTTTTCGCTCTGCTGCGAGACGGCGAGGAGCGCCTCTTCGAGCGGGATGCCGGAGCGGACGAGTGTCGAGAGCTGGCGCGTCAGGAGCGCGAGGTCTGCGGTCCGGATGCGGTTGCCGAACGAGAATGGAAAGGACTTCCGGGTCGGCGCGTCGCTGACTTCGCGCTGACGGTCACCGGCAGCAGCGCCTGTGTCGCGCAGCAGCTGGCGGATCTGGCGCGCACTGTCGCCTTCGAGGACGCCGCGGAGCTCGCGTCCCTGGCGCGTCGAGTGCCGTGTACTCGAAAGCGGACATTACTCCTCGCGCGTGACGCGGAGCAGTTCCTCGAGCGAGGTGCTGCCTGCGAGCACCTTCGCGCGCCCGTCGTCGCGGATGCCGGGGTGACCTCGCGCGCCTGGCGCTCGAGCTCCTGCTCGCTGGCGCGGTCATGGATCATGACGCGCATGCGGTCATTGATGATCACGAGCTCGTAGATGCCGGTGCGGCCGCGGTAGCCGCTGCCGGCATCGGCCCCGGGCGGTAGAGCGTCGCGCGGCCGGCGTCGCGCGGGATTGAGGCCGAGCAGCCTCGCCTCGTAGTCGCCGACCGGGTAACCGATGCGCGTGTCCGGGTTCAGCACGCGCACCAGGCGCTGCGCGACGACGCCGAGCAGCGCTCGAGGACGAGCAGGAAGGGCTCGACGCCCATGTCGCGCAGGCGCGTGACCGCGCCGACCGCGGTGTTCGTATGCAGCGTCGAGAGCACGAGGTGGCCGGTCAGCGAGGCCTGCACCGCGATCTGCGCGGTCTCGAGTGTCGCGGATCTCGCCCACCATCACGACGTCGGGGTCCTGGCGCAGGATGGCGCGCAGGCCCGCGCGCGAAGGTCATCTCGACCTTGGTGTTGACCTGGGTCTGGCCGATGCCGTCGATGTAGTACTCGATCGGATCCTCGACCGTCATGATGTTGCGCGTGCGGTCGTTGATGCGCTCGAGCGCGGCGTAGAGCGTCGTGGTCTTGCCGGAGCCGGTGGGGCCGGTGACCAGGATGATGCCGTGCGGCTTGTGGATCTGCTCGTCGATCATGCCCTGCATCGCGCGGCTCCATGCCGAGCGAGGCGAGATCGAGCCGCCCGGCCTGCTTGTCGAGCAGTCGCAGCACGACGCGCTCGCCGTGGCCGGAGGGCATGCGTGGAGACGCGCACGTCCACCGCGCGGCCGGCGATCCGCAGGCTGATGCGCCCGTCCTGCGGCAGGCGCTTCTCGGCGATGTCGAGGCGCGACATGACCTTGACGCGCGAGACCACGCAGCGGCGCGACGGCGCGCTTGGTCTGCAGCACCTCGCGCAGCACGCCGTCGACGCGGAAGCGCACCACGAGCCGGTTCTCGTAGGGCTCGATGTGGATGTCGGAGGCGTTTTCCTTGATCGCCTGCGTGAGCACGGCGTTGATGAGCCGGATGATCGGGCGCGTCGTCCTCGCTCTCCATGAGGTCCGACGGCTCCGGGCAGGTCCTTCGGCCAGGTCCAGCGAGATCGGTTTCGCCCTCGATGTCCTTCGACGATCTGGCCGGTCCGCCGCTGCCGCCCTCGTAGGCCTTGCGCAGCAACTCGTCGAATGCCGGCTCCGCGACGCGCTCGATCACGAGGGGAATGCCGAGGAAGCGGCGCAGCTCCGCGACCGCCGAGGGCTGCGCGCCTTCGCGATAGACGACCTGCGCCTTGCCGTCCACGACGCCGCGCACCAGCACGCCGTGACGCTTCGCGAAAGCGAACGGCAGGCGCCCGACGGGCGCGATCGGTTTCGGCGGCATGCCCGCGATCATCGGCCATTATCGTCACGGCGGCGTGGGCGTGGGTGCCGGCTCGACTCGGCGGGGCGGCGTCGGCTGCGGCGGCCCTCGACGGCGGCGAGTCCTGCGCGCCTGCGGCGGCAGCGGCGGTCGACTGCGGTCGGGCCGACGAGCGGCGGCAGCGTCGGCTGCTCGCACCCGGCATCATCTTGACCTTGCCGTCGTTGCGATTGAGCTGCATGTCGCGCAGGTAGTTGTACTTCGCGTTCGTCTCGAGTGGCCGCCTGCTCCGCCGTCCGCAGCATCGCGCGGGCGTATGAAGACCATGAGGTTCGTCTTCGTCTTCTGCGTGTTGCGCGACGCGGAAGAGGCCGCCGATGAGCGGGATCTTGCCGAGCACCGGCACGCGGCTCTCGCTTCCGGTCAGGCGGTCCTCGATCAGGCCGCCGAGCACGAGCATGCCGCCGTCGTCCACCAGCACGCGGGTCGAGATGGTGCGCTTGTTGGTCACGAGGTCGGTGGTGGAAACCTGGGCTGCGGCGCCGCGATGCCCGGAAGCTTCCTGCTCGATCTTGAGCAGGATGGTGTTCTCGTCCGTGATCTGCGGCGTGATCTTCAGGATGTTGCCGACTTCCTTGCGCTCGATGGTCTGGAACGGGTTCGACCGCGCCGCCCTGCCGTGCCGGTGTTCGTGAACTGGCCGGTCAGGAACGGCACTTCCTGCGCGACCTTGATCTGCGCCTCCTCGTTGTCGAGCGTGATGACCGAGGGCATGGAGACGACGATTGGTGTCGCCGTTGCTCGGCGAGCGCGCGCAGGATCGCGGCGAAGTTCGTGCCGCTGCCTCGGTTGCGGCTGCCGCCCACGGTGAAGCCGCCGGGTGCTGAAGTGACCGCGACGAGCGGATCCGTTGATCGCACGACGGGCGATGTCCGCTGATGCTGACGCCCGCGATCGGCTGTGTTGAAGAGCCCGACCAGGAAGTTGTCGCCGGAGCCGTCCACGATCCAGTTCACGCCGAGGTCGCGCGAGGCGTCGTTCGACACCTCGACCAGCATGGCCTCGATGATGACCTGGGCGCGGCGCACATCGAGCCGGTCGACGACACGACATGAGCGAGCGCATCGCCTTCGGCGGCGCGGTGATCACGAGCGCATTGTGTCTCGGGGTCCGCCCAGATCGTGACGGACTTGTCGACGCCACCGGCCGCCTGGGCCTGTGCCGCAGGCGCCCCGCCGGCGCCTGGGCCACGACTGCGCCAGTCTGTTCCTTGAGCTTGGCCGCCAGCTTCTCGGCGTCGCGCGTAGCGCAGGTAGCGCACCTGCGTATCGCCGCCCGCCTCGAGCGGCGTGTCGAGGTGCGCGACGAGCGTGCGGAAGCGCAGGCGCTGCGACTCCTCGCCGCTCACGAGCACGCTGTTCGTGCGCTCGTCGGCGACGATGCGCGCGCCGCCGGCAGCGTCGGCGCCCTGCGCGCCGGCAGAGCGTGTTGATGACGCGCACGATGTCGGTTGCCGAGGCGTGCTCGAGGCGGATGACCTCGATGTCGCCGTCGCCGCTGCGGTCGATGCGCTGGACGATGCGCATGATGCGGTTCACGTTGGCCGCGCGGTCCGAGATGATCAGCATGTTGGCGGACGGGTAGGCCGCGAGGTGCGCGGCCTGCGGCATCATCGGCCGCAGGATCGGGACCGAGTTGCCCGGCGGACACGTTCCGCACCTGCATCACCTGCGTCACGATCTCGTCGGACGTTGAGCTGACGCGATCCGGCAGGTCGTTGGCCGGCACCTGGCGCGCATTGCCTGCCGGCAGGATCTTGATCACGTTGCCGGAAGGCACGGCGACAAAGTCGTACACCTGCAGGATCGCGAGGAACGCCTCGGTAGAAGGCATCCGGGCTCATCGGCGTGTTCGACAGCATCGTCACTTGCGCGCGCACGCGCGGATCGACGATGAAGTTCTTGCCCGTGACCTGGCTCACGGCCTCGATCACCTGCCCGATGTCGGCGTCCTTGTAGTTGGGCGTGATCTGCGCGCCCTGTTGCCCGGCAGCGGCGAGCGGCAGCACGCAGGCGAGGAGCGGCGGCCAGGCGGATGATAGCGTCATGGAGTCAGTTCCTCTCTCGCCGGTCCTCATTCCGGTCACCTCGTCAGCCTCTTCAGTCGCGTCCTCCGCCTCGGGGGCGGGCGCGGGTGCCGGCTGGGCCTGTATCTGCTGGACGACCGAGGACGGATCGACGGTGATCTGCTGTTGCTGGCCGCCGCGCTCGACGGTCAGTGTGACTGCGCCGCCCTGGCCGATGCCGCGCAGGATCTCGAGTCCGCGATTCGGGTCATCGAGGGCGGCGCCATTCACGGCCATGACGAGGTCGCCGGGCTGCAGGCCGAGGCTCGCAAACTGCGCGCGGTTGCGACCCGGATAGACGCGATAACCGCGCAGCGACCCGCCCATGAAATACGGCTGCGGCCGCAAGAGGTCGCCGTCGCCTGCGGGTTCTGGACCGAGCAGCTGTCTCACGCTGTCGGCGAGCGAGGCATTCGGACCGCCTCGGGCGATCGTTTGCGAGCGGACCGCGGCATGACGCCGCCTGCACCGCCGGCGAGGCGCGGCAGGAGCAGCGATTCGCGCGCGCCATTGCGGATCGAGGATCACGCGGTCGGCATAGACGGCAAAAAGCTTTGCGCCGCCCGGAAGCCCCGCGCCGGTCGCATAGACTGCGTGCGGACTGCCCGCTCGCCCCGATGATCGCCCAGCCGTGCTCAGGCTCGCGGCCCGCGAGGGTGCCGGAGAGCGTGAGGTTTGCCGTGGTCGCCGGGGCGTCGTTGGGGTCGCCTGATTCGCGCGCAACCCCGAACAGGTGCGCGTTGACGATGGCCGCGAGATCGACGGCTGGCGCCGGCGGTGCGATGTCGGGCGCTGGCCCGCCAGCCGCGTCGTCTGCGGATCACCGAGGGCCCGCCACGCGAGGGCGGCGAGCTGGGCGGCGATGGCGACTGCGAGGACGACCGTTACGATCGAAGGCGCCGCGGCCGCGAAGCTCCGCTGCGCCGCCTTCCGGGCGGCGCCATGGCGCGACGATTCGGTCGACTAGCTGCATCCGGTCTGGTCCGCGAATACGGGGAAACCCGGGACATGATACGGGTTGCCGGCGCGCACCCACAAGGCGAAAAGCGGCCTGAAATCGAAGTAACGGCGGGCACTTGTGCGACACTTCTCATACTGGGCTCGCAATTGGTGTCGCCTTTTGGCGAATGACGGACCCGTCACTTGTGCGGACCGGCAATCGAACCCTATAAATGAGGCGAAGGCGAAGGACGGGCTGGAAGGCGGTGGCGAAGGACAAGGATCGGGAGATTGGGCAAGGCGGTCTCGACCTCGTGGTCGAGGAGGCGCAGCCGAAACTGCGCAAGCCGCCGCTGTACCAGGTGGTGCTGCTGAATGACGATTACACGCCGATGGAATTCGTGGTTGACGTGCTCGGAGCGGATCTTCAGCCTCGACCGGCCTGCGCGCGACCGCGTGATGCTCGAGGTCCATACGAAGGGCAAGGGCGTTTGCGGCGTGTTCACGTTCGAGATCGCGGAGACGAAGGTCGCACAGGTCATGACCTACTCACGGCAACACCAGCACCCGCTGCTGTGCACGATGGAGGAGACCTGAGTGCTTTCGAGTGAGCTCGAATACTGCCTGAACGAGGCCTACCAGAAGGCCCGCGACGCACGCCACGAGTACATGACGGTGGAGCACCTGCTCCTGTCCATCCTCGACGCGCCCCGCGTGCGCGAGATCCTGAAGGCCTGCGGCGCCGACCTCGCGCGCCTGCAGGTCGAGCTCAGAAGTTCATCGACGAGACGACGCCCGCGCTCGCTGCCGAGGACGATCGCGAAGTGCAGCCGACGCTCGGCTTCCAGCGCGTGCTTCAGCGCGCCGTGTTCAACGTGCAGTCGAGCGGCAAGAAGGAAGTCACGGTCGCGAACGTGCTGGTCGCGATCTTCAGCGAGAAGCAGTCGCACGCGGCATACCTGCTGTCGCTGCAGGACGTGACGCGCCTCGACATCGTCAACTTCATCTCGCATGGCCTCCCGTCATCCGGCGACGGCCGCGAAAACGCGCGCGAGGAGGGCGGCGCGAGCGAGCGTGAGGGCGAGGAAGGCGCGGCCGGCGCACTCGAGAAATACACGGTCAACCTCAATGCGCAGGCGATCGCCGGCCGCGTGGACCCCTGATCGGCCGCCAGCTCGAGGTGCAGCGCACGATCGAGATCCTCTGCCGCCGCCGCAAGAACAACCCGCTCTACGTCGGCGAGGCCGGCGTCGGCAAGACCGCGATCGCCGAGGGCCTCGCGCGCCTCGTTGTCGAAAAGAAGGTCCCGGACGTGCTTGCCGATTGCACGATCTATGCGCTCGACATGGGCGCGCTGATCGCGGGCACGAAGTACCGCGGCGACTTCGAGAAGCGGCTCAAGGGCGTCGTCACGCGAGCTCAAGAAGAAGCCGGGCGCGATCCTGTTCATCGACGAGATCCACACGGTGATCGGCGCCGGCGCGGCCTCGGGCGGCGTGATGGACGCGTCGAACCTGATCAAGCCGCTGCTGGCGAACGGCGAGATTGCGCTGCATCGGCTCGACGACGTACCAGGAATATCGCGGCATCTTCGAGAAGGACCACGCGCTCGCGCGGCGCTTCCAGAAGATCGACGTGGTCGAGCCCTCGGTCGCCGAAACGATCGACATCCTGCGTGGCCTCAAGTCGCGCTTCGAGGAACACCACGGCATCACCTACGCGGACGAGGCGCTGATCGCGGCTGCGGAACTCGCCGGAGCGGCACATCAACGACCGCCATCTGCCGGACAAGGCGATCGACGTCGTCGATGAGGCGGGCGCTTCCTGCGCCTCAAGCCGGCCGCGGGCGCGAAGCCACCGTGACCGTCGCGCACATCGAGGCGGTGGTTGCGCGCATCGCACGCATCCCGGCCAAGAATGTCTCGACCTCGGATCGCGAAGTCCTCGCGAACCTGCAGCGGAACCTGAAGCTCGTCGATCTTCGGGCAGGACGCCGCGATCGACGCGCTTGCCGCGGCCATCAAGATGGCGCGCGCGGGACTCGGCGACGAGCGCCATCCGGTCGGCAGCTTTCTGTTTGCCGGCCCGACGGGCGTCGGCAAGACCGAAGTGACGCGCGCAGCTCGCGATCGCGCTCGGCGTCGAGTTCCTGCGCTTCGACATGTCCGAGTACATGGAGCGCACACCGTGTCGCGCCTGATCGGCGCGCCGCCCGGATACGTCGGTTTCGACCAGGGCGGCCTGCTCACCGAGGCGATCGCCAAGCAGCCGCACTGCGTGCTGCTGCTCGACGAGATCGAGAAGGCGCATCCGGACGTGTTCAACCTGCTGCTGCAGGTCATGGACCACGGCACGCTGACGGACAACAACGGCCGCAAGGCGGACTTCCGCCACGTCATCATCGTGATGACGACGAATGCCGGCGCCGCGGAGATGAGCCGCGCGAGCATCGGCTTCACGCAGCAGGATCACGCGACCGACGGGATGGAAGCGGTGCGCCGCATCTTCTCCCGGAATTCCGGAACCGAATCGACGCGATCATCCAGTTCGCGCCGCTCGATGGACCGACCATCGAGCGCGTCGTCGAGAAGCTCGGTGATCGAAGTCGAGTCCCAGCTCGAGCAGAAGGGCGTCGCGCTTTCCGTCGATGACGACGCGCGCCACTGGATCGCGGCGAGAGGTTACGACCCGAAGATGGGCGCGCGCCCGATGGCGCGCGTGCTGCAGGAGCACATCAAGCGGCCGCTCGCCGAAGAGCTCCTGTTCGGGCGCCTGGCTGGCGGCGGAAGCGTCCGGGTCTTCCTCGCGCCGGGCGGGAGGCGCTCGCACTCGACATCCGGCCCGCGAAGGCGCCGGAACTGCTCGGCCAGGAATGAAGAGCCGCTCAGCGCGCCCGGTAGATGATGCGGCCCTTGGTGAGGTCGTAGGGCGTCAGCTCGACGGTGACCGTATCGCCGGTCAGGATCCGGATGTAGTGCTTGCGCATCTTGCCCGAGATGTGGGCGGTCACGACGTGGTCATTCTGCAGGCGCACCCGAAGGTCGTATTGGGCAGGGTCTCGACGACCTCGCCATCCATCTGGATTGCCTCTTCCTTTGCCATCGCGCCCCGGTGCTGTAGCAGAAACCGCGCGGATTGTGCCGCAGGCGCATCCTGTGCGCAATCGCATGTTTCATCCGCGCCACACGGGCACTCGTGAATTGATCAGTTCGGAGAGACGCGCTTCGAAGTCCCAGCGCGGGATGCTGCGGCTGCCGAGGCTCGCAAGATGAGGGCTCGCCATCTGGCAGTCGATCAAGGGCACGTTGCGCGCGAGGCATTCCGCGACGAGCCGCGCGAGCGCTACTTTCGAGGCGTCGGTCTCGCGCGAAAACATCGATTCGCCGAAGAACACGCGGCCCAGCGCGACGCCGTAGAGCCCTCCGACCAGGCGGCCCTCGTGCCAGGTCTCGATCGAATGCCCGAGCCCGCGCCGGTGCAGGAGCACGTAGGCATCGTGCATCTCGCGCGTGATCCAGGTGCCCGGAAGGCCGCGGCGCGGCCCGGCGCAGGCCTCGATCACCTCCTGGAACGCCGTATTGATCCGTGTCTCGTAGCCGCGCTTTGCGATCGAGCGGGTGAGACTGCGCGATGCCCTGAACTCTGACGGCAACAGCACGGCGCGCGGATCCGGCGCCCACCACAGGATCGGCTGTTCGGCGGAGTACCACGGGAACACGCCGTGGCGATAGGCATGAATCAGCCATTCCGGCGTGAGGGCGCCCCCGACGGCGAGAAGGCCGTTCGGCTCCATGAGCGCGCGCGAGGTCGGCGGCAGGGCCGTCGGCGGGTCAGTCTTCTGGAGCCACGCGATCCCGGACATCGGGATCGAGCCTAGCCGGGATATCGGCGCGCCGGAAGGGCAGGTGCCCGGCGGCTTCATCGAGCCAGGAACGACGCACATTGCGCTCGCGTCCGAGCCAGTCCCCGATGGCGACGGCGAAGCGCTTGTCCACAATCTCGTGCATCGACCAGACCGGCGTCGGCAGGAAGCCGCGCAGCAGCTTGTGCTCGCCCTGGGTGCCGGGCTCGAACCGCGCGAGGCCCTCGCGGATGCAGTATTCGATGCCGCGGTAATAGCAGAGCCTCGAAGTGGAGGCTGTGGAAATCGCCGCTTGCGCCCCAGTAGCGGCCGTACAGCGTGTCGCGGCTGCGCAGCGAAATCGAGCAGGCGACCGGTTCGCCCTCGAGCTCTGCGAGCTCGATCACGATCGCGTCCGGCATCGAGCGAGCCATGCGCTCGAAGAAATCCCGGTTGAGGTAGGGCGCATGCCCATAGCGCGCGAAGGTAATCGAGTGCAGGCGATAACGCGACATCCATCATCGCCTCGTCCAGTTCGTGTCCGGTGACGGTGCGGCACTCGATGCCGGCCTCCGCGACGCGCCGCCGCTCGCGCTTCAGCTTCTTGCGTTTCTCCGCCGTGAAACCGGCGAGGAAATCATCGAACGAAGCGTATCCATCGTTGCGCCACTGGAACTGGCAGTCGAGCCGCGGCATCAACCCGGCGCCGGCAAGGAACTCGCGGTCGTTGTCCGCCGGGAACAGGACATGCAATGACGAGGCATTGCACTCATTGACCAGTGCGCGGGCGGCATCGAGCAGGAGAACGCGGTCCGCGTCGTCTGCCGCGAGCAAACGCGGGCCGGTTGCCGGCGTGAAGGGACCGCCGCCACGAGGCGCGGGTAATAGCGAAGCCCGGCGCGTTGATACGCCTCGGCCCAGGCGAAGTCGAAGACGAACTCACCCCAGGAGTGCGACTTTAGATACAGCGGCAGCGCCGCGCGCAGCCGGCCTTCGCGATCGAAGAGCAGGACGTGCCGCGCGTCCCAGCCGGTCGCCGGCGTCGCGCAACCGGATTCTTCGAGAGCGAGGAGGAATTCGTGGCGCAGGAACGGCAGGCCGGTGCCCGGCAGCGCGTTCCAGTCAGCCGCATCCACGCCGGCGAGCGAGCGTGCAATGCGTACTTCCATGCAGGGTCAGCCGGCGGCAGCTCGCTCGAGGTAGCGATCCGCGTCGAGCGCCGCCATGCAGCCGGTGCCCGCGGAAGTGACCGCCTGTCGGTACACGTGGTCCGCGACATCGCCCGCGGCGAAGACGCCGGGAACGCTCGTTGCCGTCGCTTCGCCTGCGATGCCGGACTTCACGATGATGTAGCCGTCCTTCATGTCGAGCTGGCCCTGGAAGAGCTCGGTATTCGGCGTGTGTCCGATTGCGACGAAGAGCCCGGTGACGTCGAGATCCCGGGACGATTTGTCCTTCGTCGAGCGCAGGCGGACGCCCGTCACGCCCTGCGCGTTGCCAAGCACCTCGCCGACTTCGTGGTCCCAGACGAGCGAAACCTTGCCCTGAGCCCCGAGCGCGCGCAGCCGGTCCTGCAGGATCGCCTCGGCGCGCAGCTTGTCGCGCCGGTGCACGAGCGTGACGTGCGAGGCGATATTAGTGAGGTAGATCGCTTCCTCCACGGCCGTATTGCCGCCGCCGACGACCGCGACCCGGTGGTTGCGGTAGAAGAATCCATCGCAGGTTGCACAGGCGGAGACGCCGCGGCCGCGGAATGCCGTCTCGGACTCGAGGCCGAGGTAGCGCGCGGAGGCGCCGGTCGCGATGATGAGCGCATCGCAGGTGTATTCGCCGTCTTCGCGCGACGAGGTGGAATGGACGCTTGCGAAGGTCGACGCGCGTGACCTGGTCCGAAGCGATCTCGACGCCGAAACGCTCGGCGTGTCGGCGCATGCGTTCCATCAGGTCAGGACCCAGCAAGCCCTCGACGTCGCCCGGCCAGTTGTCGACCTCAAATCGTCGAGCAATACGCCAACG
>ERZ1370068.2409-contig-1561_pt1 | contig 36589 bp, 66 predicted proteins | sample MGYA00561227_ERZ1370068 | MGnify/ENA primary metagenome ERZ1370068 (study PRJEB38410, sample SAMEA6850437) | metagenome | study: Metagenomic assessment of the ecological functions of the soil: analysis of the soil microbiota associated with the... | reverse complement strand
GGTTACGTATTGCTGGAGAGGATTATGAGGATCATTCCCACATCTCCTGAGCGCTGGTCCACCGCTTGAAAGCAACGAAAGGAAAGGCCGACCAGGCAATGCTGACCGCACAAAATGAAAAATAGAACAAGATTACAGCGTTCCTTTTCGGGGCAAAGCAGGGGCCCGACCCTGCCCTTTCTTGAAATGAGCACGGCTAGAGCTGCCAGTAATAGAAAATAAATACATTCCGATCCAAAGGGGCTTCCGGTCTTCCAAAGCCTGGGATGCGTCGAGACCGTTCCGCCAAATCAGCCGAGTTCAATCCCAGCCACAAACTAACAGGGCGCGAACTGGATCAGGAACAGCCAAGATTACGAATCCAAAGTTACGTGGACATCCGGGGGGCATTGTCCCGGTCAAGGTAGAAAAGTCCCCAAATGCCGGATCGATCGCGAAGATGATGGATGCAACAATTGAGGCATTCAGCTATTGTTTCTTTGAGATTCTCTTTGCCAGTAGAGCCGTGAAAGGGTCCGCGAATCAAGTAATACGTCACGGAGATAGCAGCCCTAACTGCCGCCCTGATATTGCCTGCCGATGAATAGGGATGTGGTCTTCGGTAAGCTCTGCGAACATCGGCAAGGAAAATCCGCCCGAGGCCTTGAGGGCCTCCGGGAAGCTCGGTTTCGAGGCCAAGGTGGCGTAGGCGTTCAGATACGGCAGTGCGGACGCGGATAAGAACCCTGCGCTGATGCCCGCAGCGCTCAAATCGGCCTGCAGCTTCTCCCGCATGCCTTCCGGCACCTTCGCACGACGTAAAGATGATAGACGGCTCGAACGTCCTTGAGTTTTCTCCTGCGGGCGTCGCAATCGGCAGCTCCTCGAGCATCTCGGGTTGTAGAAATACGCGCCTGCTCGCGGCTGTCGGTCCATGCATCAAGGTGCCGGAGCTTCACGCCCAAAACGGCGGCTTGAAGCCCGTCCAGACGGCTGTTGATGCCTTCGAGATCGTGCTTCGTACTTCTGGCGCCACCGTGGTTCGCAAAGATCTTTGCGTTGGTGGCTAGAGCCTCGTCGTCGGTGACGAGCGCGCCGGGCATCGCCGTAGGCGCGAGGTTCTTTCCGGGATAAAAGCTGAAACACGTGATGCCGGCCAGCTTGGCAATCGGCTGGCCCTTGTAGACGCGCCGTGGGCCTGCGCGGCATCGCCAACGATCCGCAGTCCGTGCTCTGGTGAGCCACGGCGATAATCGGCTCCATGTCGGCTGGCTGGCCGTACAGGTGCACAGGTAGGGATGATGGCCCTGGTGTACTTCCTCGTGATCTTCTCCTCGATTCGAGTTCACGTCGATGTTGTAGGTCTCGCGGATCGATGTCGACAAAGACGACCTGCGCACCGGTCATCTTGATCGCTTCGGAGGTGGCGATGAAGGTGTTGGCGGCCGTGATGACTTCGTCTCCGGCACCGATTCCGAGGGCTTTCAAGGCGATGAACAGCGCGTCGGTGCCATTCGCTACCCCAACGCAGTGGTGGACCTGGCAGTAGCTCGCGAACGCCTCCTCGAAGTCCTTCACGAATCGTCCGCCGATGTGCGCCGATTCGTCGAGGACGGCGGCGATTGCGGCGTTGACTTCAGCTTTGATGGACGCGTACTGAGCCCGAAGATCCACGAAGGGAATGCTCATCGTTTGCGCAATTTGCATGTCGAGTTCCTCTGGAGTGTCAATTCCGCTATCGGAGGGTTCGCCGTTCGCGAGCACGCCGGAATCAGTGTTCCAGCTGCCCGTCGAAAGAGGGTGCGAGCCGCTGCATCTGCTCGTGCCGATGAAAGCGCATGAGACCCGGCGACACGGGCCGCTCGACCTGGCGCATCCATGCCCACACATACCCGGCGAAGAGCGATGCGCCGCCAAACACATAAGGATGTTGAGTGGCCTGACGGATGGACCTGAAGAGTTGCCAAACGGGGTGACCACCGAGCGCTAGTCCTTCCCTGCCCTGGTGGAAGGCGACAGTGAATCTGCTCTTGGTGGCGGGCATACCGATCGGACGAAGGTGCTGGCACGTCATTTCGGTAAACGTCCGGGTGTGCCATCCTTTCCAGCGAGCGGTCGTAACGGCCACCCAATCGATGCCGCCGCCCTTGATCGGGACGTACCCCCGATATCCTCAAAACATCGACGCCGGAACACCTGGCAGGCGCCTGACACGTGGTGGATGTTGGTGAATCTGTAGTCGTAGTGTCGGTTTCCTTCGACAAGCGGTGTGCCCGCGACACCGAGGCGCGGATCGGCATTCAACCGCTGGAGCAGGAATTCGAAATAGTTCGGTTTAAAGGCAATGTCTGCGTCAAGACTGGCGATGACCTCAAACGACAGTTCATGTACCGAGCCAATCCGGCGTTGAAGCCCTCGACCTTCGACGCAAAGTTGCGGTTTCTGTGGGTGGGCAGGCGCACCAGTTCGATCCAATCGTATCGGGCCCGGTAGGTGTCGACGAGTTCGTCGGTGCCGTCCGGTGGAGCCGTCGCTGACGATCACCCAGCGCGAAGATGCCGCTGCGTCACGAATGCAATCATCGAGTCGAGCGTCGCACCGATGGGTAGTCGCGCTCGTTGCGCGCGGGAGTGATAACGACGTATTTCATGGGACTGAAATTCAGACGAACGGCAGGACGAACAGTCGGTAATACTGCAGCTTCAACCACTGCAGCATGATTTCTCTGTATGCCGTGCCAGCTCCGCGTCCACGTGTTTGCTCTCTCCAACCTTGCACGGGCTGATAGTGCAAAGTCACTCCAGCCCGGCCAAGAGTAGCGGCGTAGACAAGTGCGGAACGGCGACTGCGGAAAAGAGGAGTGACGACAATTACGGACCGGATCCGTTCACGGTCCAGAAAGCGCTCTACGTCGCGAAAGGACATTGATGGTGATCGGCTCGGCTTCGTGGACGGGAATGATCTCGATTTGGCCGATGCGCGAGACTCTCGCCATCACCTCCGCGATGCCGGCGACATCGTTGGGATTCGACGTCCGGGATCCGCTGACACCGGGATTCAGCACGCGTGCAGCGAGTCCCGCGCTCTTCAATTCCCGCGCACGTTGGAAGAGCAGGTGTCGTTATCGAAGTTGTCCACGAGAATCGCGTCACTCGGACCGAGGCTGGCTTCACATGAGACTGTCGGCGAGTGCCACGGTCCATAACCGCTTGTGAGCCACAATGCAACGATGACAAGAGGCCAGCGGCCGAATCGTAGCCTCCACGTGGTCCTGAGATGTTCCGAGACGGTAGACGAGGTGGCGGGACCAGCCGGTGGGGCTGCAAGGTTCACGCACAGTCGGCTTATCGGTAGAGTCGATCGGGCCAGTTTCTTGGAACTCCACGTTCAACCGCCGCGATGGGGATAACCGCTCCCGGTTCAGCTCGCACACCTCTTTCATCGAGTCGAACCAACGGCCGCAACTAACACTCTTGGGAGGTGGAAAATTCGGTTTCGCATCCTGCCCGACCGCCCATTGCAGAACCCGAGTTACGGATTGGGCTTTCGCCTCCCAAGTCAGGCGTTCGCGCACATAGGCTATTCCTTGTCGCCTCAGTCGCTCCAGTTGTTCCGGATTGGCGGCTAGCTCGCCCAGAATCTTCTGCAATTGCGCCACGATGTCGTTCTCGTTCGTGAGCGGCACCTTGAACCGCTTCCGGGATGGACGATATCGCCGGGTCCGCCGAAATCCACGACCAGGGGGACAGCGCCACAGCCGAGTGCCTCGAAACGATGCCGGCGCCGTTATCACGGAGATGGAAACACCAGTGCGTCTGCCGATCGCAAGCATGCAGCACCTTCCGCGTGTTTGAGGCCAACCCCTGAAGGTGACACCCTTCTCAATCCCGAGCTCTGTTGCAAGCTCTTCCAGACGCTTTCGGTCGGGACCATCGCCTATGACGGCAAAGTTGGCCAATTCGCTTCGCACAAGGGGAGCAACGGCGCGCAGTGCCAGATCGCGAGCCTTCCAGAACCAGGCCCCCAACGAACAGAAGTCCAATTTGGCACGGCGACCGTACTCCGCGTGTCTTCAGTCACATTGCGCGCGCGATGCCGGGGCTCCGGAACAAAGAACAGTTTGTCGCCATAGGCGGCAAACTCGAGTATGCGTCTGGGAGGCCGCGATAATCGCTGTGGCGTGCCGATAGGTGGATCGAGCAAAGGCAGGGTACCGATCCACGTTCCGCAGGTTCGGAAACCCATTGTTTTTGGTTCTCGAGCTGCCGAAACCCGGTTGGCCAGGGCAAGCCACCGTTGAGCGGGCCGAGCACGAACGGAATAGGTCCATTGCGAAGGAAGAAAGCGAAGGGACTCCGGCAAGACCGGCGACATCGGACAGACACGAAGAACGACATCGAACTCGCCGCCCAGGATGCGTTGTCGCAGCTGCCGCCAGGCGTGCCATTCGAAAGCCACCGAAAATGGATAGCTGAAAGCGGTCCTCGCCTGCGTGTCGTAATTAGATTTGAAGATCCGGCGAAAGATCGAGCTCCACAGCCGATCGAGCCGCGGCAACCGAATCACCTCGATGCTGCGAAATGGCGCTTTTGCTCGGCGGACCGGATCTTCAGTCCCAGATCCAATGACCAAGGCGACGTCATGCAGTTCGGCCAGCGCCGCCGCATGACAATACGTTACAAACGGAATGCTGACTTGTTCCGGATTGCAGCCCGGCGCCAATACTAAGATACGTAGCTGTCTCATGACTTCACCTGATTACGTCTCTTGGACCCTTATCTGCAGGGCTCGTAAAGTGAGCGATCGTCTGCCCGACGTCCGTCAGCCATGTGCAGTTGCGAGCTAAAGTGCCGAGTCAGCGAAGAACGATTTGAAGCGGCCTCGTTCTTTCACGACCACGCAGAATAGGATCTAGGCCGCGCCTCTACGGACGACCAACATGTTGGTGGCCCAGTTTCCACGCTCTAAGACGACAAACGCGAATTCATACTTCGGATATCGCTTTGAATAGACGATTTCGAGCCGATCGTACAGTCCTCGACACAGTCCCCCGTGATATCTTCGGTCACATAAATGCCGCCCGGGCAAAGGTGATCGAGTGACTCTTCCAAGAAAGACACGTTCGCTTCAAACGTGTGTAGGCCATCCTCGATGATGATATCCGCGCCGCCTTGAAGATCCGGTTGCGACCAGAGCTCACGAATAGACGACCGGTCAGATTGATCGCAATAGAATGTTTTGATCCGATCTTCCCGAAACAGAATTCTTCGATCGACGTCAGCCCCGCACACCGCAGCGTTGGGAAACAGCTTCGCGCCATCCGCGATGGGACGCACCAGGCACCCCAAAGACTCCCATGTTCGACGGCACATCCGGGTTGTTGCTGCCCAAGCCGAGTTCTAGAACGCGTAAAGGCTGGTTCCAGCGTCCCTTGGAAGAGAGCCGAATACACAGCCGTGTAATTGTGCGCCCGACCTTGTCACTCCCGTGCTTGGTCGCCGACACGACACACTCTAGTCAGACCACGGCGTTCAGATTCTGAAGTAGCACTGCAAGGTGAGGCGAGGTTAACGCAGCCCCGTAGTAGCGGATATCGGGTACGCGTCTGAACAATCGCGAGGTGACGAGACGAGGGAAGTAGGAGGAGAGTACCACAACCCGACTCGGGCGAATTGAACCACTCCCGGGAATCGCCGGAACAAGACGCGCAGAGAGACGTTTGATGCGTTGACTCAAATGCATACCTTTCGGTTGTCGCGGAGTCGGAACGCCGCTAGTGCCGCTCGCGAGCCCCTGAGACTGCAGCGATCTCGTGGTGCCAGGTAATCCATCGATATTAGAGTTTGGTTGCATTTATTTCTCCGGGCGAAAGCGTGGCTTCACCGCATCACCAGCACCTGGGAGCCTGCCAGGTGTGGACCTGCGGTTTACCCACAACTCGCCACCTGCGCCTCTTTCCGGGAGGGCGACGAAAGCTGCTGGAAGATGGAGTCCATGATTCGCGCCGTCAAGAGAATCTCACGATACGGAATTGGTGGCGGGCCGTTCTCCCGAATCGCCCGGTAGAACTGCTCAATGAGGTACTTCATGCCGGACTGGGTGAAAGTCACGGGCCAGAAACAGCCATGTTAGAGTCAGTTCCGCGATACTCGGCGGATGAAGGAAAGCGGAGGAATGAAATGTTCGGCGAAGCTCGTATACTTCTGGCCCCGAGGCGGATCAATGTCCTGCTTGTCCTCATCGAGAATGAGGCCGTTACGGCTACCGTAGACGCGAAACTCGTGCAGCGACGGTCTCATCTGGGACGAGAACGTGAAATACGCGGTTGTCCGCTCGCCGTCCACGATGATGACGCGCAGTTCGTCGATTAACTCCTTCTCTCCCAACGCGCGTAACCGCGGGCTGACGAAGCCGCGGGGCAACGACCTGCATCTCGTCACCCTGCAAGTACTCGCGATTCGCGCGATGCCGTGGCTGACTATGTTGTGCAACAGTTTGCCAGGGCAGTCTGCGCACCAGTGCTTCGCGGTCTCCAAGAAGCGCCTTGGCATAACTGCCGTAGCCCAGGTCATAGCCGTAGTAGCTGTCCATGTGCAGCGGGGTGCCACCGATAAAGCCAAGCCTGCACCTCGGACCGCAGACGTCGTGCGGCATGACTGAATTGATCGTCGTGACCGGCAACAACCTTGACCCTCGGCTTTCAGCCAAGCCTGAAGTTCTTGCGCCTCGCGTGCGTCAAGCGTGAAAGGTTTCTCGACATATACATGGCACCCGAACTCGACGCACTGCTTCGCAGTGGCGAAGTGACTCTGAGGCGACGTGGTGACATGCACGACGTCGGTCGCGCCTCGGTTAACATCACATCCAAGTCGCGGAAAGCCCGATCCACCGGGAAGCGTTCTGTCAACTGCCGCGCCATGAGTTCCTCACGGTCGCAGCGGCGACTATCCGCCCGGTCTTGATCCGCTGGATCGCCGATGCATGACGTCGGCGATCTTTACCGCAACCGACAATGGCAATCTCAAGCATGCTGCTTCTCACGGCAGGCGGCGAAGTATCTCTGCAAACCTTCTCTTGTAGGAATCCGCTGCGACCATCAAGCCGCTGCTTGAGCTTGTCGTTGCTGTAGGTCGTTTCCTTCCAGTTCGCGTGCCATGCGCTGATTCCGTAGATCGCCGGCAGCTGTCCTTCCGACCATGTCGAGTATTTGTCCCAGCACCAACACGCGAGATAGCTGACGGTGTGAGGCAGATACAAGGACCGGAAATGTCTCCACTTGGCTCTTGTGTTCACGGAGAAACTGCCGGCCAGTCGGCAATTCATCATCGACAACGTTGAACACTTCCCGTCGATGCCCTCGACGATACCGGCGGCACGATCGCCTCGGCACAGCTGTCGACGTAGGTCAATGGCACCTTGTTACTGCCGCCCAGGTGCAGAAATAGCCCGAACGTGCCCAGACCGACGCGTGCGTGAATCGCTTCGTTACCTGGCCCATATACCACGCCAGGTCTGACGAACACACACGGGATGCCATACTGCTCGGCATATTCGGCCACCAGTTCGTCTTGTCGTGCTTTGCGTAGCAAGTACGCCTGACCGCGCTTTTCGGGGCGAGGGTCCATCGGCGCCGTCTCATCAGCAGCCTGCGCCGTGGCTTGTCGCGGTTGCTGTAGGACCGCAAATGAACTGACGTTCACAAACCGCCTTACGTTCCGTGTCGGCGGCAGGCATCGAGCAGGTTTCGTGTCGTGACGACCGAGTTCAGGAAGGCATCCGGATAGGACTTTCTCCACGACCCGCGGCAAGATGGTAGATAACCTGCACGCCTTCGGTGACGCGCAAGCAGTCCTCGGAGAGCTAAGTTACCGCGGATTGTCTTCACTTCGGTTGGTCCGTCCCCAAGTGTCTCGGGTGCCGTTCGCACCAGTCGAGTGATCCGCCTGAACCCGCGTTCCAGCAGGCGGGACATCACGCGCTGGCCGATGAATCCGGCGGCCCCGGTCACGAGGATGTTGTCCGTGGGTCTCAATAACATGGAGTCGGATCGTGTGCCGTCAGACCTGGATCCACTGCGCTGAAGACCGCGGATCACTGGAAGACAACGATGAGCCCTCGTCGCTCTTCAACAAACTTCTCAAGCCAGCTGAAAATCTCGTTCGATAAGGGGACCGAGGGATCGCTGCGCAAGCCGGCGGACAAATACTGACGAGAAGCTTTCCGTGCTCCTTCAAGGAAGTTGGCATACCTCCGCAGCATGGCAACCGCCTGCGGCCGTCGCACGTACCACACAGGCACTCGCGGAAGACAATCAAAGTCATACTTTTCATCGGGCACATATGAAAGCATGTCGGCACACGCGTAACTGTTCACATGATCGCGTCCGTGTTCGAGTGCTCTGACGCGGCGCTTATCTATTGCCACTTGCGAGATGTCGACTCCTCGATACCCAGCGTAGCTATCTGCCGGCGTTCGATACTGGTATTGCCGGTTCCACATCCGAGCATCCAGTATCGCGCCATTGTCGGAATGTTTCTCGATGAGCCCGTAGATGGGTCGGTGACCGTGTGATCGATGTAATTCCATTGGCCGGCGGCAAACTCGTCGTTCCAAATCTTCGATCTCACGCGCAGACTGCCCCACCGCTTCCGGATTCTGGAGTTGATGGCTCCAGTGATGCTTTTCATGACGTGACGCGGTTCATTGAGGTTTCACTGGCACGAATCTGATTCGAAGTGGCCGAGCAGCTTGAAATGTGGTCGCAGTCCTTGACGAGATACCTCATGAACAGATGTTGCCCAAGTCCCAGGAGGATCGTGGCAAGGCGGCGGTGTATGCGGCGATTGCGACCACGGACTGGCAGTGCTCATGCTGAAAAGCGGAGTCTCGAGGGCCGCTCCAACGCCTCTCGACCAACCCCTTTTGAGATGGTAGGTTCGGCTTTGACGCTCCGGGAGGCACGAGTTCCTGGAACACGCACCCTCACTGCACCATACAAAGGTCTTTGCCCCTTGCGATCATTTCCTGAAGAAGATCTTGTCGCCGCCGCCGATGAGGCCGAACTGCGGGTCAAACCAGCTGTTGGTATCGGTGAACACGCTCTTTCGGATTAGTACGTTACCGGTGCGCGTGACATGTTGGTCCTGATGATCTCGCCCGTATCAAACCGCTTCTCTCGAGCAGTCCGCTCTCGACCATGCATGCCGGCGCCTGCCGTCGAAATGCGGCTCACCGAGGCCCAACGCCGTCCGCATTGGCAGAGGTCGGCATGCGAAAGAGTGTCTAGCAGCCAGCCATCCGGCGGGAACTGCAATCATCGCCGATTGAACTGCGATCGACGGAGCCGTCGGCATTTCGGACCGATCGATTCACCGGCCAGCGAAAGTGTTTGCGTTCGGGTTCGACATCAGCCAGGCGATCACGCGGGCCCGTCTCGCCATTCGCCTGAGACGAGCCGCGACGCTACCTTTGCCGACCCTCTCGTATCGTTGTCCACTAACACGACTGGAGCAGGTGAACAGTTCTTGTGTCTCGAGCCGCGTCAGGTGCTGCAGCGGTCGCTCGAGCGTCTGTGGTGCTCTCTTGTAAAGGTGCAGACACAGATCGAGATATGGATAGTTGAGGGTATTCACGCTTAGGTGTCACAGGTCGGCGCCAGCTTTTTCCCCGGGCGAGAGCGCCTGTCAGTCAGCCGGTCAAGTCTCGGTCCAGCAGAAGACGTCGTTCCTCTGATATGACGAAGGTTTATTGCAGTCCATCAGTTCGACAACTTCACTTCCTGCGCCAGGCGCGCTAACCACAGGCGAAGCGAACGTCGGTCATACGTTGCGACGGCGCGAAAAGCGGTCGCGTCGATCTCGGCAGCGTCCGACCACCCACCACCGATCCAAAGCCCGCCGACACACCAGTTGGCGCATACCCTTTTCGCGGACGGTGAAGCTGAAGGTTGCGCCTGACTCGTTCTCCCCGCGGAATCAGGGCCGCCGGAATGACGCTCAAATGGCAGGAGCAGAGATGAAAATGTCGGTGCCCGTCAAAATCGTGTCGGCAGGTTTTTGATAGAGTCGAAAGATTCAGCTTCCAGTTCGGCACTCAGAAGGCCATGGAGAAGCTGCGACTGAGGAACGGGTTCGGCACGATTCCCGAATAGCGCGTGCGGTTGAGGAACCGCGTCAGCGGACGCTGTTCTGCTCAAGACTGCCGGACCGACTCCCGGAGCGGTCAGCGGCTCGGTGAAGTTCGAGATGAAGACCCAACGGGAATACCATGTTTCAACGCAATGTCAGCCGCTGCGTTTCGGAATCTTTGCTTCATGAACACGTCATTGCAGTGACCGAGGTCACTCGCCCCTCTGAGGCCAGGTGAGCGCCGAGTCGGTTTCTGCCACACTGCGGCCCCAGTCGTCCGCGTTCACGACCGGCACGGGCCTGCAGCCGTCGTACTGCATACCGCCGTCATCGCGAATTGGAAACAATCGCCGCGTCTGGAACTACTTCAGGCACATCCAGGAGCCTGGAACATTCGGCCACACGCATTCGGTTGGTGTTGCGCCAGCGCGACCGCCAGCCGTCCGACGCGTTCCGCGGCAAGATGCGCCAGTGCGAGGCCCGTGGCGCCGTGTGCGCGCGTAACAGCCATCCCGGAGGTTAGCAGCGTGACTGCCCACCCCACGTTAAAGGGAGAACATCGTCCAGATGTGCCCTCGGCTCACGAGAGACTGGCTCAGAACTAATAAGCGGCATACGCCACGGATGTTGCGCAAAGAATGACTCCAGTACCGATCGGCCTTCCTGGAAACCGGGCCCATAACTGGCCATGATCAAAGAAGCGAACAGCGCTACGGGTGCTGCGACGGCAGATGAGGCTAGAACGCTCAGTTTGACGCCGAGGAAGAGCAGTTTGTGTGCACCGTTCGTGGCTCGCCTTCGCTTCGCAAGTTTGAAAGCATCGGAAGCGCCACGCCTCCCAGTAGCGCCGGCAGAAACATGATCGCCGTCCGCCACCGGTCGGCTGCACTGAAGGCTCCATTTCCGCATATCCACCAGGGCCGTTGACGAGAATCATGTTGGCAAGCCACATCGCTGGAACAAAGACCGCGCCCGAACAGATCGTCGGCAAGCTGAAGGTCGCTAGAATACTGATTTCCTTCTTGCTTTCGCCATCGGATAGGCACGCCGGCCAAAGACATCTCTCTTCTTGACGGCCAGAAAATTCAGCAGGACGAGCGCACTGGCGTAAGCGATCAACCCGCACACGGCGCCGACCAACCCAAAGAAACAACGCCCAGCATGACGATTGCAAAATTGATGACGCCGGCCAGGAATTGACTGCCGATCGCCTTTTGAACGCCTCGAAGCCGCCCAAAAATACCGTCCAGCGCCCTCGTTGACCACAATCAAGAGCAACGCGAGAGCGCTGATTGCGATAGTGCCCTGGAGGTGTGGCGCGGCCAGTAAACGGGCAGCCCATGGAGATGTCGCGGCCATGACGATGCCGACCGTAGACCCGGTCGCGACAGCCGCCATGGCGGACATGGCAATGATGCGCCCTGCGCGCGCTGGATCGGTGTTCCGGAAACTGCGCGACGTCACTTCGTGGCGGTCAAGCCGCCGAATAGCGCGAAAGTCGTAGCATGTTTGTCGTGCTCTGCAAGATTCCGAGCTCTCCGAAGACGCTCTTGCCCAGAATACGAGCGGCGATGATGGACGCCAGGAGAGCTAGAGCGCGGGACGACACAGCACCCAGAGCTGACCACGCTATGCCTCGCGCGAGACGCATCCCTTCCGCCGACTGCTGAATACGGTCTAGCAACGGCAGCAACAGGCGTGGTGTGATTCTTCCGCTGTCGCGAAGCTTGATCGTACGCATAGAGACAATACTCGAATCGTCGTGATCGCCCAGGCTGCCTGGCGCGGCGTGAGGTGACAGACCGAGGCCCGGTTATCCTGACCGCTTCATCGCGGGCGCCGCCTAAACCAGCCCGCATACGACATCCCAGGCTTCGGCGACCGGCAGGACCGGTGGCGCCGGATCGTGAGGCGTAGCGCACAACGTTCTCGAAGAAGCGAGGGCTGCACCCGAACCGGCTCGATGTTCGTCAGACATCGTGCGTCGCAAATATCAACCAGCCGCACGCATCCGAGTTTCCGTCCATCGTCCTCTTGATTGAGTCGGGATCGTGCTTTCCTTGTTCCAGAAAATAAGCGGACAACAGGGAACGGCCCGTGATGCCGGCGTTGTAGGTTTGCCCTCCGAACCGGCAACAGGCGAAATGTCTGGCCGCACGTCGCTTCGTGTGTGGGCGGGGACCCGATTTCGGATACGAATGGGTCTTGAATGACGCTTCCGGCAATAGTTCGCTCAACCGGCGCTTGTTCGCCAACAATCGACCCTTCAAATGCGCCAGGCGTCGTCGTCCACGCGTCACAGTGGCCAAACGTATGACAACCCAATTCGTGAGCGTTCTGTCGTGGAGGTTCGACAGGTCCCCTCCGAGAAAATCTTCCCAACTGGCGCCTGCGTGCCCATCAGGCCGAGGGATGCGTAGTAAGTGCCCCGAAAACCGTGGCTCCGGAGGATCGCGCCCCCGGCTTCATGAGCAGAACAGAGGAAAGTCATCGAAGGAAAATGAAATGAGCGGCTGACTATTACGCATCTTGATCGGCTGCCGGAAGAGCGACCAGCATGCGCATGCGCGTATAGAGGTTTCTAGCCTTCCTCCGGAAAGTGTCAAAAGTCATAGCCACTGCAGTCAGACGCCTGCTCAGGTCCGGTCGACGAGACTCCGGTGAAGCAACCTCAGCTAAGAAGTCTGTGAATCTCGAACGTATAGTTGCCGACGCCTGTGACATGCTTCGCGACGATTCTCTCGACAGTATTTCTGTCGATGAACGAGCGCTGCAGGGTCCGCTGGTCGAGCAGTATCTCTTGAACGTGTTTGGACAATGAATCCCGATACCAAACACGGAAGTGCGCGTATTTGTGCCGGCCCAGGAACAGGCGGTCAAAGCGAAAACGGCGACAGCAGGTGGTCAATGCCGGCGAGCCACTGCGGCATGCCGTGGCTGTACGCATAGTCGACAGCTTGAAGCTGAATTCGAGTGAGGCTTCGGCGAGAACGCCGCCACCTTCTACCCGACACCCCTGTCCGTGCGAATACCTCTCAGGACCGGATTCCCATCGGCGATCAACCGCAGGCACACGTCGGGGCTGCCAGCAGGACGCGGGGGATCGGAAGACCGTTTGGACAAGATCGTTGTCGAGGAACGGCGATCGAACCGTTAACTGAGTAGCCATTCTCCAGGGCAAAGAGGCCGTAGTTATGCCACGTTGCCTGACGGGTGACGGCAAACGTTACTGCGCGACGCTGCGACGCCGGCATATGTGATCCTCGCGCCCGGGCAAAATAGGGGCGTGAGTTCGAGCAGGAACAATCCTGGCAACGGGTCTACAGCTTTGAACATCCGGGCTCCTCGAATGACCTCGCTGCCATAGTTTCCGGTCATTCTCGTCGGTGCGATCGCGCGAACAAGCTCGTTCGTATACAGGATGGGCGCACAACTGACATCCGCGCATCCATCACTGAGGAATACTGTGCGTTCTGCGGACTTTGGAAATTGAGAGGAAGGCCTCTCCGACTTCAACTCTGGTATGCGATTGGCCCCAAATACGGGCCACCCTGCCTTCCGAGCCGGACGTCATGCGAGTCACGGCATGCTGCCAGCAAATGAATAGCAGGGAATCGACCCAGGGGGCCGGCCACCAGGCCATGATCATCCGCGTATCAAGCCCTCCGGTGACCGACATCCCGATAGGATTGGAACCTCTTGAAGTAGCGAGGAAGGTTCCTCGATATACACGTTCCGGAGTGTCTCGTAATAGGTGTTCGATCCAGTGGCTCCTGCTGTTCCCACTCGCTCGGACGAAAATACGATTTTCTGTCCTCCGAGGGCACCATTCCGAAAAGTCCACGCAGAGCCGGGGGAAGCACACGAATACCCGAGAACAAGCTTCTGTTTTCGAGGACACAGCCGCACGTCAGATACTCGCCCAATCCCTGAGGATCGATCCAGGAGAGATCTCGGCGCACCGCCAGGGCATTGCCTTGGCTTCAACCGCAAAATAAACGCGTCGGCCGATTCGTGGTAGTAGACACGATGTAATCCCGAGCGATCGTTGAAGAGTGTCACCTTTCGGTGCGACGGTCGATCGAGAGGCCCTGAAACCTGCCGTTCAAGCCGGCCGGGAACTTCGGATCGGCCTGCAGAGATGCACGAGTACGATGCGGGCCCCGGATCCAGTGCGTGCCCTTCGCGCTTCAGAGTCGCCACGATCTCCGGATCCGGGGCACTCCTCGCCGGAGAACACGAGACGACATCGCGCTGTTCGTTGACGAGGGGCATCCTGTCGCAGAAGGAGCCTGCGTGCAGAGCCCAGCCGACGGTACACCCCCATCGATTCGTCAATCCATGTGCCGGTCGTATACGACGAGTCGTGCGAGATGGTACGCACCATGCGGAGAAGTTGCCGCTCGGCACACTCGCGAGGTGCTTTGTGAGCAGCGTCCGACTATGCCGGGCATATTTCGGCGCTTCGTCCCGTTCGCCAGGGTAACGGCGGCTGGGCCAGCTTCGGACGGGATGACATCAATCTCACTCTTTGGGCGGACAAACTCAGGCGCGGCAGGAATCGAGGGCTGCGCCGAGCGTCCTCTGGCGATTCTCGACTGCGCATGAACCGCCTCTGCTTGGCACGTTCATCGTGACCATTGTGGGCAAAATAGAATCAAGGAGCAGGAAGGTGGTGCAGATACGCTGAGCGCGATCGGGCGACAGGCGGACGTGTGGCCCCTATTTATGGGACAACGAATAGACCTGTTGGTGCCGTTGGCGGCGGTTGGCGCGGTCCTGAGCGCTGTGAGCACGGACAGCGTCCTGCTGGCATATCGCGATAGACCGCGATGTCGAGTGATCCGGCTTCCAGCGGAACATTGATAAGGAATAGCATTGTCGACCGTCGTCGGGCACGCCATTCTCGTAGCAGACCACGAATCGCACAAGGCTCGCGTCCGCCGGTGACAGCGACGATTCCACCTGTAACAGAATAGGTGGCGATCAAATTGTAACCGCCGACCTTGGAATGGATAACTCCCAACATCCGGTGTCGAGGTGGCCTCGAGGTAGACCGGTTCGCCATTCGCCCAGGTGAACGACGGCGTCACCGTAATTGCATCCCTCGAGACACGCTGGCGACCGTGACAGTATCTGTTCTGACCCCGATTACGCCGCCGGCCGTCAGATTACCGCCGCACTGGCTGACACTGGCGTTCGGCCCGCGGAAAGAACCCACCGCCGCCCGCCGCGACGTTGAAGGTCGTGCCGCTCCCGCTCCCCACCACCGTGGTCAACGGTCCGGCCCCGCCTCTGGCGGCGGACGTCGCAGCCAGCGTGAAATTCTGGTCGCGTAGTTGACGAATGAAGGATTCACATTCGAAAGCGCGTTCGGCTGGCTCACCCATGGCGTCGTCGTAGGTTGGCGTGTTGTCAGCGTAAACGCCAGGTTGAAGTTAGCCGAAGTGGTGCTCGCACCGCCGGTCGGCCAATAGGCTTGCAGGTCTCGATGTGACACTCGATCCCCACGCGCGATAAAAGATACTGCTGTAGACGAAGCCGGTGATGCCATTGCCGTTGAAGACCACCCCAAACTGCGCCGATGGGGAGCGTCGCATCGCGTCGACAATCGTCTCGTGAACGAGCCGCGTGTTGGTGATCCCGGCATACGTCGGCTGATCGACCCCAACGACCCCACCGCTGTTGTTGTACTAAGCGTTATAGCGGAACAAGCTTCTCTGTGACGGCGCCGCAGGCACCGCCTTCACACGGTGCGCCGCCCTGATTCTGGAGCAGCATCGCCAGTGCTCGTTGGGCAATGATCCGTTGCCGATGGAGAAATTGCCTTCAAACAGGTTGTTTCTCAGGCCGAGGGTGTGCGAGTTCGACCGGAAGACATCGCTGCGTAAGTCGAAGGTGTCGCGGACGTTGTGGATATAGTTGTTCAGCCAGTAACTATTCTGGCCATAGATGTAGAAGGCATCCGGATCGCACCCCGCTGATGTCGCTGTAGGCGATCAGCGTTGTTGTTGCCGATGAGTGAGACCGCCGTCCCGTTCCCGCTGACCCCGCCGATCCCCGTAAGGGTATTCCTGATGATGATGAAATTGTGGTCCCGGTCTGAATACGCGCCGATGCTCCGATGCCCGCGTTATTTGCATCGCGAATCGTGTTGTTCCAGAACTCCAACCCCACGTTTGTCCCGGCTGACCCAAACGGCCCGGTTGTTTCTACAGTACGCTGGCGTCGGTGTCGATCGTAAAGCCGATCCAGCGCAGATAGTTCTTGCCCGAAGATGTCCAGGCCGCAAAACGTAACGGCTCCGTCCGCGACGAACGTGATCGGTGTTACCGGATGTGCCACTCGCGCCCGGAGTGACGCGCGCCGAATACGTTCCCGCCTGAACCCTCACCACGTCGCCCGGCAGAGACGTGATCGGCTGCCCAATCGATGGTGGCCCAGGCTCCCGTCGCGCTGTCGGTCGACCCATTGTTGCCGTTATTTCCGTCTGTCCGCACGTGGTACGTCGCTCCCTGCACCACTGTGGGAGACAGGATCAACACAGCGACTGCAAGAATTACGCAGTGACCGGAAGTCGCGCATCTCGTTGCTTCATTCTGATTGACTGCCAGGAAGTCCAGGCCTCGGAGTAGATCTCGAACAATGCAAACTTCCGCCAATCGCCAATTTACTGCCATTAACCTCGTTTGGGACCGCCGACTCCCCCAGCTGGCGGGCGGATTTAAGCCCGCTGGCGACCAACGATTCCGACGGGTTTCGGCCTTCTCGTTCGCCTGAAAGAAATGGGGCGCGAGGAACCGTGCGAACAGTCTACGTTTTCCAGAGAGGCCACCCAGCAGGTTCTGCGGAAATACACCGGAATTTGTAACGCAAGCCACAGATTCCGGAGCTGCACGCTTCTTCACCGGTAGTGCGGCCGCGATCTTTGAGTCAGGGCTCAGTCGCCGCGCGCGCTCGTCCTCGCATAAGCGTGGACGGTCGCTTTCCAGATGGAACTCCAAAAAGGAATGCAACAAATCAAAACTCCAGACCAGTATGGGACATTGAGTCTGGAGCGGGCGGGAGGATCTCGAACACTCCACCTGCTACTTGGAAAGCAAGCCTGCCTCTACCATTAAGCTTACACCCGCAGCACAACAGGCCAGATAAGTTAGTGTGGATCGTTGCCATCGTCCTGGCAAGTCCGCCGCGCGATTACGAAAACACTATGCTCGAGATACAGACTTGCGCAGGTTTAGCAGGAGGGTCGTCAACCCTTCTGGCAACAGTTCTTTGATATCCAAATGAAGTCTGAACCTCATCGCAGTCCCTGCCTTTTGAAGCTGCCACAGGAACAAATACCTTGGCAGGAGAATCTGCTCGAAGCCGTCTCTGGGCGTTTGAACTCCGTGAGGGAGCTCACTGTCAAATGTCCCGTAAAACGTATTCTGCTATATACCAAATGTGACTCGCAAGCCCATGGCGCAACGACATCTCAACCGCCTTTGAATCAGCTGCATTCTATGTGGACGCTTGTCCTTGTGGCGGCTCTTGAGAGGATCTGCAGAACGCTGGCCGCATTGTTCGCAAACACCATCTTGAAAAAGCCAACCAGCTCCTGAGTCACTATAGGCGGCAATGAACTGGCTGCGTACCAGGATAGGCTGAATTCTCGCGCTTAACCGTCTCGAAATCCTTTCCGCGGGGCCGCCAAAATCGCCTCCCATTTCGAACGGCAGATTTCATTGTAAATCTGACGATTCTCCCAGCCAGTCTTCGTCGGAAAAAGGAACTGCCTGAACAATCAGCCCCCTTTAGACGCAAGTCTCGAATATTGCGGCGGGCATCTCGCGACAACCTTTTCTCCCACCACTGAACTGTCGCCAGGGGGACGCCGGCTACATTGTCCCAAACCACTGATAGTCGAACTTAGGCCAAGTGCACGGCAGCTTCTGAACATGAGTGAAAAATATCTCGCTTTCAGCGGATGCTGACGAAGCGCCTGAATGATTGCAGCGGGATTTTCGACATGGCCCGATTGCAATTCCTCACTGGGGATCGAAGCGATCTGGAGCCACCCGTTGCGCACACAATAGTTTGACCCTCAATACTAGTCGCAGGAACTTGTGGGTTTTTCCTTTGATACCGACTTGAGCAAACTGCTTTTCCATTAGATTAACTGAATCGCTGGGATCTGGATCGAGGCTGTCAGATTTTCTCGTGCCCTCAAGATAATCAACCTTCCGATTTGACCGCCAGGCGACTGCGATTCGAACATGTCGCCGCATTGCCTATCCTCGAGAACCAAAATATTCGGCCATCACGGTCTTCAGCGGTCATTCGCCGCGCACCTGCTCAGCAAAAGCGACAGCGCGCCTGATACATCGTCGCCTGGCCCCAATGGAGCATCGGAATCTTGGCTGTAATGAGCGGGTATCGCCGGTAATAGAAGCAGCCAGTCGCATCCTGCATGTTATCGATCGTCCACTTGGCCACGCGCATGCCCAACGGCAGCGCAAAGTCATATTCAGGTGAGAACTTCGCCAACGTCTCGATGGCTTGAGATGCGCACTGAATATCGATCGGTTGGGCTCGGTTGTGGTAGTAACGTGGCCGGCCGGTTGCTTCGAAGAAGGTAGCCGCAAAGCATCGCGAGCCGCGCTTCGAGATTCTGCAGCGTACGTCTCGTCCCCGCATCTCCTGATAACACTTCAGGCTGTCCAGGTTAAAACCAGTGTGGAAGTTATCGATCCAGTGGGCATTCTCCGCTGCGCCGCACCACCATGCCCCATCCGGCAGTTGTCGCGTGCAACTGTATTTCATGGCCGCGGAGGCGAGTTGAAGGGCGTACTCGGAGTTCCCTTGTATGCCGCCATGTGCGAGCGAGCAGGCCGGCTCCGAGCATACTGGAATTGTGAATCGTGGACGGACCCAAATTGTGATAGCCGAGGCACGTTCCCGTGTCAGTGGTGTCGCGAGGAAGCGCGATTATCCAACGACACGCACCGTCAGCAACGTCCAGGTAACTACGGTCACCGAACATTTCGAAGGCATCCAGGAATGCCTGACCGACCAGCGATGTCCAGACGATGATCGACTCGTGTTTTGTGTAATGGCCACCGCGACTCAGGTAATCGAAATGATTTGCCCAGGAATATTCTTTGAACTTTGGAGACTTCCGGTGCTGAATAAGCCATTGGAGCATGCTCGCTGCTTTGTTTCTATAATCGGTGTTGCCTGTGAGTGCGCACATCTTCAAGTAACCAGCAGCCATGTATCCCCGGCCCTTTGTCGACGGCAGCGGTTTGACTCCGACCAGCGGACGCAGGCTGATTGGGGACTGTCGGACTGCCTGTTGCAGGAACCGCTCGAGAAGTTCGATTCGAAACGTCAACGGCCGCCACGAGGAGGACAACCCGTCGAACGGTTCGCGCTCGCTTCATAGTTGTGGGCTTCGATCCACAGTTCGAGTCGTTTCAGGGCGTCATGGAGCGCTCTGCCCTCGGTGCCGAGCTTAGACACAGCCGGTTGAGGGACAGCTAACAAGGCGGCGTTATTCATCGTTTCTCACTGGTTTAGGGTTCAGCGATCGAAAGGGCTAGAGGCGCTCGGCGTCGCGAAGAGGAAGGCGTAGGCGGCCAGCAGGTTTCGTGATGTGACATGCCAGCTCAAGTCGTTAATCACCCTGGCCCTTCCATAATCTCCCATGTCGCGTCGTTTGACCGGGTCGTCCATCAGCCTGACGATGGCTCGCGCGAACGCGGCCTCGTCATTCGGCGTGGCGTAAAGGGCGGCGTCAGCGGCCGAGATTCGCGTCTCTTTCAGATCGAACGAGACCACACGGCTTCGGCAAGAGCCATACTCCATCACCTTGATCCAGGTCGACACGTCGTTGAGTGGGCTAGAGGGGTTTGGATCGAGGCAGATGTCGGCCGTCGACAAGTAACGGAGCATCTCTTCATCCGAGATAAAACCTGTGAACAGAACTCGGTCTGCGATCCCAAGGTCAAACCGCGAGCGATTTGAGATCGTCAAGCGAATCACCATCCCCGACGAGCACGCAGTAGAAATCCGTCCTCCCAAGGTCGCATGCGAGATAGCGCAAAGCCCTCAGCAGGTAATCAACGCCGTCCTGGGGATTCATGGCGCCAACATAGCCAAAAACCGCTCGGCCGTTGCTCTTCAGCGCTTGATCCGGCTCAACGAGCTTTACGCGTTTCAGCTCGGGCCGTTTCGCACGATGAACACCCGCTTCGGGTCGACATGGTTTCGTTCGATGTCTATCGCACGGTAGCTCTCGTTTGTCGCGATGGCGACGTCAGCGAGCCGGAGCGACATTCTCTCGAGCACTCCTAACACGCCGCTCACGAAACTGCTGGTCGTCTGGAACCGCGATCGATAGAGTTCCGGCGACAAATCGTGATGATCGAAGACAAACTTCTTCCCGAACAGCTTATGCACCGCTCCGACGACGAATAGCGTGTCCGGGGGATTGTGGGCGTGAATGACGTCGAAACCTTCTTTGACCGAGACGTATAAGCTCAGAACCAGACAGGCTGTCGTGAAGTAGGCGTATTCCGTGAAGTAGCCGACGACAGCCTTGAGCTTGCCCAGCAGCATCTCCACGGCCGAGCGATGTTTTCCGGGCAGCTTCTTGAACAGGTTTACCCTTGGGATCCGGTAAACCGATATCCCGTTCACAACCTCATGAAACCGTTCGCTTGAACTACCGAGCGCGACGACTGTGACGCTGTAACCGTTCTCGGCGAGGGTGAACGCTTCGCTCCGGACGCGGATGTCCCCCGGAAAGGCGTTCTCGACGAGCATCAGAATTCTACCAGCAGATGCCTTCATAGCCCTTTGTGATCGGCTGAGGTCGCCAGCAGGGCTCGCGAGATCGATGACGACGACGCCCTCGAGCGCGTTCCGCGACGACCCTGTTCGAACTCCGGAGATTTCTTGGCGACGACGACAACCTCGGCGCCCTCGAGGGCGGTCTCGAGCGACGTCTTCAAGAGATTGAAATGTAGAGGAATCGTCTGCTCGATGTAGGCTCTGTTTGACCCGTAGACACGAGCGAGCGATACCTCACGGTCGTAGATGGAGACATGGTAGCCCTTGCCGATCAGCATCTCAATGAGCTCGGCATTCGGACTTTCCCGCAGATCGTCCGTGCCGGGTTTGAAGCTCAGTCCCGCAGCACTGCCACTCGCTTCTTGCCTGTCTTTTTGACGAGCCGGAACGCCTCTTCCACCTGGCGGCTGTTGCTGGCGAGGATCGAACGCAGCACCGGCGGCTCCATGTCGAGCTCTTTAGCCTTGTGAAGCAGCGCGCAGGTCTTTCGGCAGGCACGAGCCGCCGAACGCAAAGCCCGGCTGCAGATAGGCCTTCGAAACGTTCAGCTTTTCGCTGCACGGCAGAAGATTTCCATGACTTCCCGGCCGTCCAGGCCCAGCCGCTTGCAGAGATTGCCGATCTCGTTGGCAAAGGTGATCTTCAGGGCGTGAAACGCGTTCCCGGCGCATTCTGACCATCTCCGCAGTTGCGAGATTGGTTCTCACGACCGGCGCTGGCAGAGCCTTTGTAGAGAGCCGCCATGGTGTCGCCGCTCCGCTGGTCGAGCTCACTGATGATCGTCACAGGTGGACACCGGTAGTCTCTGATTGAAGTTCCCTCGCGAAGGAACTCGGATTCATGCAGACACCGAAGTCGCGGCCCGCTTTCTTCGAGGAGTGTTCTTCGAGTGTTGGGATCACGAGATCTTCGACGGTGTGGGGTAACACCGTGCTGCGAATGCACACGACATGGTAGCCAGCGCTGCGCTGGAGGTAGTCGCCAATGTCGGCCGTTGCACGCGCGACGTAGTCAAGGCACAAGCTGCCGTTCTCACGGCTGGGCGTCCCAACACAAACCAGCGACATGTCGGCGACGTCGCCGGCCGCGGTTGCGGCGCGCAGCGAGCCGGAGCGGACGCCCTCGCTAATCAGTTCTGGTGAGTCCTGGTTCAACCCACACTGCTGACGCCTTGATTGATGCTATCGACCTTTGTTCGATCGACATCGATTCCCAGGACGTCGTGGCCGTCAGCGGCTAGGCAGGCCGCGCTGACCGATCCGACATATCCAAGGCCGTAGACGTTGATTCTCATATCGCTTGCTCTTGAGTGCTGACGTGTGATGCTGGAGCGCTCGACCTTCGCGCGCGGCGTTCCGCCCGTTGCAGGGCGAACAACAGCGGTGTCATCAGTGCCAGCGTCAAAACGAAGAACACCATACCCCCTCATGATGCAGGCTGGCCGGTCAAGAACGACGGGTCGACGTGCGGTGAAAGAAGGGTCAGGGTCGCGATCCGAATCCCATTCTTCAGGATGGCAAACGGCAACGCCGCCGCCACCAGCGCGAGTCTCCAGGTGGTCGTCTTGAGGAATTGGTCGGCGACCAGCAGCGTCGTCAAGATCAGCGCGATGCTGGACCGGATGCCGCTGCATTCGTCGGCGATTTCAATGGCTAGAGTCGGCAGCGAGAAAACAAACGCCTCCCGATGGTGCGGGGTCGAGGTTACGGTAAATAACGCTCCAACCACCTCCGCGGAGCCGGACTTCAGACCGTATGTGGCGAGATCCAGCAGCGACGTCGGGATTGGGATCATGAAAACCAGGAGCAGCCAGGGAAACAGTGCAGCCTGGAAAAGCGGCGGTGCCGTAGACCAGTAGAAACCCGCCGGCCGACATCAGAACGAACCCGGCGATCGTCAGGCTCAGGAAATCGTGCGGACTGGAGTGACGAGTCCTGCCGCGAACCCAGCCAGGCCAGACAGACGCCGGCGGCCAGCGCGAGGATTCCAGCCGTGAGGTTCGTCTTCACCGAGACAAAGATGTCACGCCGGTGCTGAACAACAAGGGCGAGGAACAACAACGGAATCAGAGCAATGTAAGAAGCCGTCGCGTCGTTTCTCGACAGGGCGACCAGATCAACCAGTTGGTCCGCCAGCGCGGCCACCAAGGCCACGATGAAAACGCCGAACGCGGCGTGGCGCTTGAGACTCAACTCCATGTGCTGATCGGAAGCCGCGTCTGACTTGCAGGGTCGACTTCATAAACGACGCGATCGTTCCGAACAACCGCGTAGGCGATGCAGGCGCGCTCGCTGTCGACGCCCTCGATGCGCCACGAATCGCCGTCCTCGACCAGTACCATGCGGCTTCAGATTCCGCCACCAACGAGCGACCTCGCCGGGCAACGCGAGCCACAATTTCTTCTGCTCGCGCAGGCGGCAGGCATGGTCGAGCAGATCTCTGTACACGCCTTGGGCGCGCTTCTCGATGAGATAGTCAGGGTGGGTAAGCAGACCTGACGAGGGCCGTTACATTTCGAGGATCTGTTCGATCTGCTTCCTTCCAGAGCACGATCGAGTAATCACCGAGAATCTGGAAATAGTGAGTAGTCCTGTATTGTTGTGAGTGGAAGTTCCAGAAGATCTCCAACGAAGTACGGCATCACCGTGCAGCATCCGCCACGCTGCGGCTCCAGATGCGCGACATTCGGAACCGACATGTCGTACGAGAATCGCAACGCCGCTGCCCAAGCCAGCTGTCTATACATGACGGCCGAGCGAAACCCTTGACTCTGAAAGCGTCGGCCGTATTCGTTGATCTGCTCAACTCTCTCGAGGGAACCGCAGCCTGCTGTGAAACAGCCGGCCGTCGTGGTTGAGGTCGTGGACGTTGACTTCAAATCCTCTGTTGCGAACAGTCGCGCAGAGGGCCTGCGACATTTCGTGCACCGTTTTTCCGGGACGATCTGAAACGATGATTTGATTCCATACGAGTCGTCGATATCCATCAGTTGACCGCAGAAGTTCCGGCCCGCATTGTCCTCCATCGTCGTGCGTGAGGATTGCGCTGCTTCGGGCGCCGTCAGGCCGAGAACCAGATGAACGGGAGCCTCGTGATACCAAGGCTCCGTAGTTGCAGCGCCAATACTCGCTGCATCAGCGTTTCCACCGTGACGTCCACCGGCCATCGTGGGAATGGGATGCGTTGCCAGCCGTTCAGACTCGCCCTTTTGAAGATGTTTGCGGACCGCAACGAGGCAGCCACCGGGCGGAGGAAGTAATACGCTCCCCGCACAATCTTCGGACGACACGATTCGTTCGAAATAACCATCGGATTGCTGAACGTAGCGCTCCTGCCGAAGATTGGCGAGCACCTCGGTGAGATTGGGCGGGAGGTAAACCCGTCCGCCTCGGTGATCCACGGCAGAGGATGCATCGGGGAGATTGGCATTTAGGTGCGATGAGGAAGGACCTCCCCGCCTCGCCGACCGTAGCAGGTCGCGCCGCTGAAGCTGAAACACCCTTCCTCGTCCGATAAGCTGATCAGCGACACCGACCCCGCAAACTGCCAGGGCAGCGGAAACTAATCCACGAGGGATGTAGACGGGTCAGTCGGTAGAGTCAAGCGTGGTATTTTTTGGGAAAAGCGGTGACCGTCCGAGCTACAGAGTGACCAGGCACCCCCGGCCTTTGAGAGATTGTTCAGCTGCTTCGAGCAGCTTCACGACGCGCAGGCCAGCGTACCCGTCGTTCAGTGGGTTGCTGTCGTTGCAGATGCAGTCGACGAAGTAGTTGAGGCTCCACCTTCAGCGCCTCGGCCAGCTCTACTCTCGGGGCCCAGACATCGCCGATCGGTAGTTCACGAGGAGATCGTGAACGCTCTCGCCGCTTGTGATATTGCACGCCCTTGTCGTAGACCTTGATCTTCTCGTCGGCCTCGAGATCGTTCCAGACGAGCATCTTGTCCTTGCCGCCGATCAGCGTCGTCCGCACCTTGACCGGCGAGAGCCAGTTGACGTTCACGTGGCCGATGATGTTGCTGGGATAGTAGATCGTGATGAACGCCATGTCGGCGTGGCCGTTGAGATGGCTGCCTCCGGTGGCGACGACGGCCTCGGGCTTCTCCGTGATGATGTGATCCATGATCGACAGATCGTGCGGGCGCGAGATCCCAGATCACGCTCACGTCGTGCTGAAACAGCCCGAGGTTCACGCGGGTCGAATCGAAGTAATACAGCGGCCCCAGCGTCCCGTCGTCGACGAGCTCGCCGGATCTTCCGCACCGCGCCGCAGAACAGGAACGTGTGATCGACCATGATCTTCAGGTTCTTCCGTTCGGCCAGCTCGATCAGCTCTTCGGCCTGCGCAGACGTCGACGTGAACGGCTTCTCGACGAACACGTGCTTGCCGTTCTCGAGCGCGGCCTTGGCCAGCGCGTAATGCGTCAGACCGGCGTGACGATGGCGACGGCGTCGATCGCCGGCGACTGCGAGAATCTCGGAGAAATCAGTCGTCATGTGAAGGTTCGGATACACGCGTCGCGCACGGCGAAGCGCATCCGGGCTCTTGTCACACGACGCGCCACGACGTCGCACTGGTCCTGGCCGTGCAAATTCCTGACGATGTTCGGGCCCCAGTAGCCGTAACCGATGACGCCGACACGAACGGTGTCCGAATCGGGACGCGAAGACGCTTCGTTCAGTGGACGATCGACCGAAGGGGTCAGCATTGAGAGAACCTCTTATTCAGGCGCTGCCGATCGCAGCACCCGTGCAGGGTTGCCGGCGACTATCGCGTTTGCTGGCACGTCGCGCGTCACGACGGCCCCTGCGCCGACGATGGCGCGTTCGCCGATGACGACGTTCGAGAGGATCGGTCGCGCCGGAACCAATCGAGGCGCCGTTCTTCACCAGCGTCGGCTCCACTTTCCAGTCCGCCGCGGTCTGCGAGCCCGCCGGACGCCGTCGTCGCGCGCGGATAGGAATCGTTGATGAAGGTAACGCCGTGACCGATGAACGACGTGGTCTTCGATGGTCACGCCTTCGCAGATGAACGTGTGGCTCGAGATCTTGCACCGGTTGCCGATCGGTGGCGCCCTTCTGGATCTCGACGAAGGCCCCGATCTTCGTTTCGTCGCCGATGTGGCAGCCGTAGAGGTTGATGAAGGCCGCGAGCTTGACGTCCTTCCCGAGCCTCACGTCCGGGGCGATCGCGGCGATATTGATCCATGGAGTGCTAGGGCGGCGTCAGGCGGCGCCTTTGCCCGAGATCGACGGCGGCCGGCGTCGCGAGGAGGATCTTGATATCGGTCCAGAAAGACGCGTTTTCGCGTAGCGCAGGTCCATGCGGACCATCTCGCGTCGAACGTCGTGCGGCTCCGGCCAGTGACCTGCCAGAGCCCGGTAATGCCCGGTTTGGCGTCGAGAATCCTCCGACGATGCCACGACTTATGCTGTCTCACCTCGTACGAAAGAGGCGGGCGCGGACCCACGAGCGACATCTCTCCACGCAGCACATTCCAGAACTGCGGCAGCTCGTCGAGACTCGTTTTGCGGAGAAACCGTCCGATTGGGTCACGCGAGGATCGTCGAGCGATCTTGAAGATCCCGTTCGCGGGAGTCTCCGCCTTGATCAAATCCGCCACGAAGGCCTGATGGATTCGATCGTCGCTGTTCACCTGCATCGTTCGAAACTTGAGCATCTCGAAAGGCCGCCCACGCTGGCCAACCCTCACTTGCCTGAACAGGACCGGGCCTTCCGATTTCAGCTTGATCAGACCCGCAATCAGAAGCATGAGCGGCGAAAGCCCGGCAAGAAGTGCTGCGCTTCCAACAACGTCAGGCTCCGCTTGGCCACGTCGTAAGCCGTCGCCCGAGGACGGCGATCAGGAACTGATGTCGACGCGGACGGAGAACGGGTCTCTTTTCGCCGCGGAGATCCGTTTCACCAGCTCTTGGCGAATCCGCTGCGCCATCTGATCGGCAAGATCCTTGTCCGCCTCAACTTCAGTGAGGATGATCCCGAGGCACTGCGTTCGTCCGCATCCATCCAGCGATGTCTGTTTCGCGAGTGGCACAATTGACCGCTTCCACCGCCGCTTTCCATAGCAACAGCGTGGTCCGTACTACCGTCGAACGTCACGGTCAGCGAGATCCATCGACAGATCTGACCGCTCGGCGCGCCTCCGCTCTCTGAGGAGCACATCGCCGAATAACGGTTCGCTGACGATCCAGCGGCTGTTGTCCAGGAGGTGATGGCGAACACTCGGCCTGCTCGGCGGACATCCGGCCACCGTGGTCGCCCGTCAGGGATATGGCCTCTACGGCCACGATTGCACCCTGGCGTTGGTGGCCATTGACGGTTGAAACATCCGAACCTGAATACGGGCTCCGCCTTCGCGCTGAAGGCTCTCGAGAATCGTGCGTCCGAGCCTGTCCTCGATCAGCCGTTCGATGCTCGCCGGGCACTCGGCCTGGTGCGTCAGCACGGCACCGACAACCAATCGCTTCCTGATACCAGCCGAGAAGGTCGGTGTCTCTCAAACAACGCCGCAATGTGACGAACAGCCAGGAAGCCGCATCTGCCTCGAACGCGACGGTTGCTCCGCCTGCTTGCTTATCCACAAGCAACAGCGCAAACACGCGCCCGGCAAGCTCGGAACGCTTCTGTTCCAGAGTCAGAAAGTATTGAAATGCGGCCTGGTTGTAGGCCCAGCCCGTCGGATCTTCCTTTGGCAGCGCCAAGCCCCGACCTGCCAACGCGCTCCAGCGACAGAGAACGCCGCGTCGACCCGTCGGTGAGCAGTGTCCTCATCGGTATCAAGTCGGTGGCGAGCCCGACCTTGCAAATGGACCGCCAGAACCGTCGAGCTTGCTGCGGCAGCACAGAATCTATGAAGTCGATTGTTTGCAATGGCAGAAGCGTGGTTCAGGAAGATGCGACGGCAAGAAGTTGTAACTCTGCTGATAGTCGTAGCGTGGTCGACAATTAGTCGGCCGCATGTGAAGACCTGCCGAAGTGAAGTGCCAAAGGGTGTGGAGCACAGCGCTTCGCCCCGTGACTTACAGAACCTGCCAGACATCCACTGTCAGTGGAGCAAGAGTTCATCCATAATTGCCAAATCCGCACAGTCGACTTAAGTCATTGATTCGATGAATCTAACGCCTTATTAACGGCTATTTACAGAGGCGTCTTGTTCTCGGTAATGGATGACTTTAGTTCAGCGCTGCAGGCGGTATACGAGGTGTGGCTCAGAGTGACGCCCAAAACGTAATGAACCGGCAAAGTCATCCAGAGGCAGAAGAAAGGTGGGACTGCCGTGTGTTTCCAGGGGGTTTTTCAAGAAGAACTGAACAAACTCGGTCCTCGCCGCTGGCATGATGCTGGCGAACGCTCGTCAGTTCACTCAACCGCGGGGGTATATGTCACTTCTCGCAAACCAATTGCTCGACCGCCTCCAGACCAAGGGCGCCCGCGTGGGCGTCGTCGGCCTCGGATAGCGTAGGCCTGCCGCTGCTGGTGGAATTCGCTCCGAAGCCGGTTTTCACGCGACGGGCATCGACCTCGACGCGCGCGTAAGGTGGCCGCGATCAGCAGAGGAGAATCGTGCATCCCCGACGTCCCGTCGAGGGATGTCGCGGAGCGATCTAGCCGCCGGGAAACTCGACGCCACGACGGACTTCGAGACCGTCGAGCATCTCGACACGATCAACATCTGCGTCCCCACGCCGCTGCGCAAGACGAAGGACCCCGACATGTCGTACATCGTGTCGGCGGTCGAGGCGATTGCGCCGCATCTACACCCGGCATGCTGGTCGTCCTCGAGTCGACGACGTATCCAGGGACGACTGAAGAAGCTCGTGCAGCCGCTGCTCGAGCAGACGGGCCTGAAGGCCGGCGTCGACTTCTTCCTCGCGTTCTCGCCGGAGCGCGTCGACCCGGGCAACCGCGGCGTTCAACACGCGCAACGTGCCGAAAGTCGTCGGCGGCACGACGCCCGCCTGCGGCCGGCTGGCTCGCGCGCTGTACGCGACGGCGATCGACACGGTCGTGCCGGTCAGCTCGCCGCGCGTCGCCGAGATGGTGAAGCTGCTCGAGAACACCTTTCGCGCGGTGAACATCGGCCTGGTCAACGAGATCGCGCTGATGTGCGACAAGCTCGGCATCGACGTCTGGGAAGTCGATCGACGCCGCGAAGACGAAGCCGTTCGGCTTCATGCCGTTCTATCCCGGGCCCGGGCCTCGGCGGCCACTGCATCCCGATCGATCCGTTCTATCTCTTCGTGGAAGGCGAAGCAGACCGGCTTCGAACCGCGGTTCATCGAGCTGGCCGGACACGTCAATGGCGTCGATGCCGCACTTGTGGCCGACGCAGATCGCCGACGCGCTGAACGTCCAGAAGAAATCGCTTGAACGGATCGCGCGTCCTCATCGTCGGGCATCGCGTACAAGCGAGACATCGACGACATCCGCGAGTCGCCGGCGCTCGATGTCATGGGTCTGTTGCGAGCCAGGGGTGCCAAGCTCTGTATTCGATCCTTTCGTTGCCAATCTGCCTGGCTCCGCATGGCCGTGGCGGCTTCGACCTGGAATTCTGTGATCTTGACTCCCTCAACGTTGGCCTGTTCGATTGCGTCGCTCATTCTGACGGATCATCGAGTATCGATTACGCGTCGGTCGCAGACTCGGCACCGCTCGTCGTGGATACGCGCAATGCGATCAAAATTCGGCGTCCTCACGTCTACAGGCTGAGAGCCCACAATCGGGCCATTTTCATCTGCAGATGCCCACGGAAATGTCGATGCCGGCGCTCGTTTGAGCCGCGCTGTGATCGACGATGCTTGATTCGTTCGAGAGTCGTCACACCGACAACTGCAGGCCTTGGCCTATGGTCTCGTAGCCACTCGTCTAAAACGGATAGCTGTCGATCCCAACTCGGCTGCGTGAATTGTTCACGCCAGGCCGCCGGTAGAGCTTTCACGGTTTGGCTCGAACGCCCCCCGCGTTTGTAACTCTGCCACAACCGATCATTTCCCCCAGATTCGGCGCGGAACTTACTCGAAGCCAGTCGAGGCAAACTCCTCAAATGACTAGCCTTGACGGTCCAGCTGCGACCGGGCGTGAACTTTGCTCAGCTTGAAGGCGCAACACCCCCTGTCCCAGCTTGAGACGAGCGTCGGCCCATGCAAAACTGGCGCAACTGGATTCCACAAAACCGTGTGGCAACGCGCCCGACGTGCATCATGGCCCGTTCGCTTGGTCGTCGCATTGTTCGGCATCGTTCTGTTCGGCATCCCAAACGTGGTTCAGGCCGGGACGCTGACCGCAACCTGGAACGCCAATCCGGAGTTGGACATCGCAGGCTACAAGCTCTCGTATGGCACGCAGGAGCGCTACTTACACCGTGGTGCTGAATGTCGGGAACGTCACCTCCGTGCAGCTGTCGCTACCCGGTCCCCAGCGGTACTGCTTCGCCGTCCGGGCCTACGACAACTTGGGTCTGACCTGTAGCTATTCGACCGAAGTCGTCTTCGATGTGCCCTCGCCGGTCCCGCCGGCCCGCGCTGACCAGCCTTTCGCCGAGAGAGGACGAGTCGGCACCTTCGTCACGATCGTGGGGACCAACTTTGGTGCGTCGCAGGGGACGAGCCAGGTGACGTTCAACGGTGACAGCGGCGCCGACGAGCTGGTCGGCGACGAGGCATTGTCGTGCCGGTGCCGGCGGGCGCCCTGACCGGGAACGTTATCGTCACCCGTCGGGCGTCAGAGCAACGGGCTCGTATTTGGTGTCAATCATTATCGGCTCTCACGAACGCAAACGATTTCGATGGCGACCAGAAGAGCGACGTTGTAGTGTTTCGGCCGGACACGGGAGCCTGGTGGGTTCTGCCGTCGTCTCGGGATTTTCAAGTGGCGGAAGCAGGCTTGGGCAGAGCCTCGACATTCCTGCCCAGGGGACTACGACGAGCGACAGCAAGACGGACCTAGCCATCTTCAGGCCGTCTATCGGCCTGTGGGGCATCCTGCTTTCGAGCACGAACTTCGCTTCCTATAAGTCGGTTGCGTTGGGCACCAGCGCCGTTACCCCCGTGGTTGGCACTACGACGGCGACGGCGTGACTGATATCGCCATCTATCGACCTTCTACTGGCATGTGGCGAGTGCTGACTTCGAGCACGAACTTCACAGCCGACTGGCCAGTCAGGTGGGGTTCCGGCGGCGACATCCCAGTGCCCGGCGACTAGCGACGGCGAGCCGGCAGGCTCAGACTTCGCCATCTTCCGGCCGTCTGCCGGAGTGTGGTGGGTCTTGCGTTCCAGCAGCAGATATACGACTTACTTTCGTACAGATTGGGTCTCAAAGCCGACATCGTTATGCCGAGCGATTACGACGGCGACGGCATGGAGCTTCGCCGCCCATCGGCCCAGCACCGCAGTGTGGTATCTCCTGTCTTCGAAGTCCAGTCAGCTACAGTGACGAGACCGCGGTCGCCGTTTCCTGGAAGTACCCGGCACCGCTCGGCCCGTCGTCGGGGACTATGACGGGGACGGCGAAGCCGACCTCGCTGTCTACCACTGAGCCGATGGCTTGTCTGCCACCTGGAAGATCCTCGCTTTGGGATCAACTACGACTACTCGACCTCGATTTCGATGATGTGGGGTTCTGGTGGCGGAGCGGGAGCTCCCCTGCACCATTGAAGAACTCCGGCCGTCGGAACCACGAAAATCAAAACCGGCCATTTTCCAGACTGAGTAAGTTTTTCACGCGAGCACTGAAAAGTTTCGCACCGCTTCTTGCTCAGGTCGGCCTACGTTTGTAGCTGCCACAACCAAACTGACGGTCGTGCTCCGTAGATTCAGGGCGTAATTGCTCAACACGGCGAGACCAAACGCTGCAAACGGCTGAGCCTTACGGTCTAGCAGTGACCGGGCGCGAACTTTGCTCAGCTGAGGAACACCCTGTCCCAGCCCGAGACGAGCGTCGGCCCATGCAAACTGGAGCAACTGGTTCCACGAAACGCTTGGCAACGCGCCCACGCTGCATCATGGCCGTTCGCTTGGTCCTCGCATCGTTCGCCATCGTTCTGTTCGGCATCCCAAACGTAGTTCACGCCGCTACGGTGACGCAACCTGGAACGCAAATCCGGAGTTGGACATCGCCGGCTACAAGCTCTCGTATGGCACGCAGAGCGCCACCTACATCGTGGTGCTGAATGTCGGGAACGTCACCTCCCGGCAGCTGCCTCGTTACCTGGTCCTCAGCGTACTTACTTCGCCGTCCAGGCTCTACAACGCATTTGGCTTGATCAGTGGCTATTCGACCGAAGCATTCTTCGATGTGCCCGCCAATCCCGCGCTGACCAGCCTGTCGCCGACGAGCGGGCCAGTTGGGACCGTCTGTGACGATCACCGGGACCAATTTCGGCGCGACGCAGGGAACGAGCACCGTGACGTTCAACGGGACGAGCGGCGACGCCGACGAGCTGGTCGGCGACGAGCATCGTCGTGCCGGTACCGGCGGGCGCCACGACCGGCAACGTGGTGGTCACGGTCGGCGGGGCCGCGAGCAACGCGCTCGCCTTCACGGTCACCGTGCGCGCCGACGCTGACGAGCCTGTCGCCGACGAGCGGGCCGGTCGGGGACGACCGTGACGATCACCGGGCACCAATTTCGGCGCCACACAGGGACCGAGCACGGTGACGTTCAACGGCACGAGCGGCGACGCCGACGACCTGGGCGGCGACGAGCATCGTCGTGCCGGTGCCGAGCGGTGCCACGACCGGCAACGTGGTGGTCACGGTCGGCGGCTCGCGAGCAACGCGCTCGCCTACACGGTCACCGTGGCGCCGACGCTGACGAGTCTGTCGCCGACGAGCGGGCCTGTTGGGACGGTCGTGACGATCACCGGCACCAATTTCGGCTCGGCGCGACGCAGGGACCAGCACGGTGACGTTCAACGGCACGAGCGCGACGCCGACGACCTGGGCGGCGACGAGCATCGTCGTGCCGGTGCCGGCGCGGCGCCACGAGCGGCAACGTGGTGGTGACGGTCGGCGGCGCTCGCGAGCAACGCGCTCGCCTACACGGTCACCGTGGCGCCGACGCTGACGAGTCTGTCGCCGACGAGCGGGCCGGTTGGGACGCGCCGTGACGATCACGGGCACCAATTTCGGCGCGACGCAGGGGACCGAGCACGGTGACGTTCAACGGGACGACGCGCGACGCCGACGACCTGGTCGGCGACGAGCATCGTCGTGCCGGTGCCGGCGGGCGCCACGAGCGGCAGCGTAGTGGTCACGGTCGGCGGCCTCGCGAGCAACAGCGCTCGCCTACACGGTCACCGTGGCGCCGACGCTGACGAGTCTGTCGCCGACGAGCGGGCCTGTTGGGACGGGCGTGACGCATCACCGGCACCAACTTCGGCGGCGGATCACACGAACGCAGGAGGACTGAGCACGGTGACGTTCAACGGCACGATGCGCGACGCCGACGACCTGGGCGGCGACGAGCATCGTCGTGCCGGTGCCGGCGGACGCGACGAGCGGCAACGTCGTGGTCGACGGTCTGGCGGCGCTCGCGAGCAACACGCTCGCCTTCACGGTCACCGTGGCGCCGACGCTGACGAGTCTGTCGCCGACGAGCGGGCCAGTCGGGACAAGCCGTGACGATCACCGGGCACCAACTTCGGCGTCACGCAGGGGACCAGCACGGTGACGTTCAACGGCATGAGCGCGACGCCCGACGACCTGGTCGGCGACGAGCATCGTCGTGCCGGTGCCGGCGGGCGCCACGACGGGATCGTCGTGGTCACTGTCCGAGGGCGCCTCCAGTAACGGGCTGGCATTTGCTGTCAATCGTTCTCGGATCTAACGGACGCACACGATTTCGATGGCGACAAGAAGAGCGACCTTGTCGTGTATCGACCGGACACGGGATCCTGGCACGTTCTGCTGTCGTCTTCGGGATTTGCAGCTGGCGTAAGAAAGGCCTGGGAGTATGCAGCAACGACATTCCTGTTCCCGGAGACTACGACGGCGACGGCAAGACCGACATGGCCGCCTTCCAGCCGTTCACCGGCGAGTGGCGGGTCCTGCGGTCTAGCAGCAACTACACAAGTACGTCACGTACTCTTTGGGCCCCAGCACCGACTCTTTGGGCCTCAGCACCGACATCCCCAGGCCGAGCGACTACGACGGCGACGGCGCGACCGGATATCGCCATCTATGTGACCTTCCACCGGTGAGTGGCGGGTGCTGGCTTCGAGCACGAACTTCACAATAGAAACGGCCGTCGTCTGGGGTTCCGGCAGCGACATCCCATGTGCCCAGGGACTACGACGGTGACGGCAAGACCGACATGGCCATCTTCCGGCCGTCCACCGGCAGGTGGCGGGTTCTTCGGTCCAGCAGCGGCAACACGACGCACTTCACGTATCGCTTGGGGCATCAACACCGACATTCCTATGCCGAGCGATTACGACGCCGACGGCAGACCGACCCGGCCTTCTATCGGCCCAGCTCCGGAACGTAGTACTCCTCTATTCAGGTCAAACTACACGACGGCAGGCGCCGTTTCCTGGGGTATCACGACCGATCGGCCTGACGTCGGGGACTATGACGGGGACGGAAAGCCGACTTGGCTGTTTACCCTGCTCCTTACACCACGTTCGATGGCTGGTATCGCCCCTGGAAGATCCTGCTTTCTGGATCCAACTACTCGACCTCGATGTCGCTGAGAGTCAGGTGAATCCATCGTCAGATAGTCGCCTTATTGACCGACTTTTGTCGGCAGAATCGGCCCTATTCTCTAGTTTCACCGGGAAAGATCACTCGATTTAGCGCGGGTTCTGCAGCTAAAGCCAATATAATCAACGAGCTGGAGGCCTTGTTTGGAAGGTCTATATAGCGGTGACATCCTTGCACCGCTCAACAGTTACGCTTTCTCTTCTGTATACGACTTGAGGTGCCTTGCTTCCTGGAGCCCAATACTCACCGGAGGAAATTCTCCGGATCCTTGTTCGACGGGCGTGGCTGATCGTCGACTTCCGATCGCTGTCGCGACGGCGATCGCGGTTGTGGTCGCTGAACGCCTGCCGAAGAAAGTACCGCTCGAGACACTCATCATGCTCGTGCCGCAGCGAATTCCGGAGGTACCGTCAGGCAGCGGTGTCCATGGCTATCGAAGACCGTCTCGCGACGCTGCAGGATCAACTGCTCAGCCGATCGCGTTTGGAACAGATCATTGCCGATCTCGATCTGGCATGGCTCCCTCAGGCAGAAGCTGCCGATGGAAGAGGTCGTCCAGCGAATGCGGGCAGACATACCGTTCAGTTAGAGAGCAGCGCCTCGAACGCCCGGAACAAGGATTCCGCCTCGTTTCGCATTCTATATGTCAGTAACGAAGCGGCAACGGCGCAACGAACAACCGAGCGGCTCGCTTCGCTCTTCATCGAAGAAAACATACGCGACCGCGCAAAGCATCACGAGGCACGAATCGTTTTCTCGAAGCTCAACTGCTGGATGCCAGGCGCCGGCTGGAGGAACAGGAAAGAAACTTGAGCAATACCGACTTCGCTACAGCGGTGAACTCCCTTCGCAGGCGAGCGCGAACCTGCAGGCCATTCAGAACGTTCAGATGCAACTGCAATCGCCTCCGAGAAGCGTCGGATCGTGCCCGTGAGCGACGAGCGCTGGTTGAACGGCAGCTCGCCGACTTACAGAGCCCTGATCCAGTGGTCGCCTCCGTGCCGCCGCCCGCTCCTGCCACCGGGCAGGCCGGAGCGCCGCCAACTGTTCAGCTGACCACGGCACAGCAGCTGGAAGCGGCACGCCAGCAGCTTGGCGTGCTGGCGACACAATTCACGCCGGCGCACCCCGCATGTGCAGAACCTTCGTCGCACAAGCTACGTGAGCTCGAGGTGAAAGCTCAGGAAGAGGCCAGACAGCCCTCCCGTCAGGCCGCTCCCGTCAACGTCCAGTCTATCCCCGAAGTTGCACGCCAGAAGAGGATTCGGGACCTGAAACTCAAATGGAGGACGTCGATCGTGAGCTTGCCGACAAGCAGCAACAGGAAAAGGAACTCCGCAGTCTCGTCGCAGACTATCAGGCAAAACTGGATGCCGCTGCCGACCCGCGGAGTCAGATCTTGTTGAGTTGACGAGAGACTACAACACGCTCCAGACGACCTACCGAAGCCTGCTCGGAAAGCGGGAGGAATCGAACCTCGGTCGTCGAGCCTCGAGCGTCGCAGCATCGGCGAGCAGTTTCGGATTCTGGATCCCGCGCGGGTTCCTGAACGTCCCTTCAGTCCCAACAAGATCGCCATCACGTTAGGTGGTGCTGGCGGCGGTCTTGTTCTGGGATTGCTCTGATCGGCTTCGGCGTGTATCATGGCGACTCCACGTTCAAGGTGGAGCAGGAAGTGACGCGACTGTGTCAATTGCCTGTCCTGGCGTTTGTGCCGCTCATGCTTTCGGCCTCCGAGCGGCGGGCCAGGCAAAGAAGGGCGAGTTGCTCACGCACGCCGCGGCTGTTTTTGTCACTGCTCGTCCTGTGCCGCGGTCATTGCGTCGACGCTGCTCCACTCAGATAGTCAAGGATTCATGTATCAGGGGTTTTACGGATTTCGGGAGCTGCCGTTCGAAGCAATACGTAACTGAACGAAGTACAAT
>ERZ1370068.2401-contig-1553_pt1 | contig 36591 bp, 51 predicted proteins | sample MGYA00561227_ERZ1370068 | MGnify/ENA primary metagenome ERZ1370068 (study PRJEB38410, sample SAMEA6850437) | metagenome | study: Metagenomic assessment of the ecological functions of the soil: analysis of the soil microbiota associated with the... | reverse complement strand
GCTGCTGCTGACCAACTGCACGTTCGACGGGATCGTCTACGACGTGGGCCGGGTGATGGAGGAGTGCCTGGCCATCAAGCCGGACCTCATCTTCCTCGTGGGACGAGGCCTGGTTCGCCTTCGCCAGGTTCCACCGGTCTCCCGGCCGCGCACGGCCATGCGGGCCGCCCGCACGCTGGCCGAGCGGCTGCGGCTGCCCGGAGTCCCGTCAGCGATACGACGCCCAGGTCGAGGAAGCTCGGCGCGATCGATGCCGCGGACGACGAGGTGCTGCTGATGCGGCGGCTCACGCCCGATCCTGCCCGGGCCCGCGTCCGGGTGTACTCCACCCAGTCCACCCACAAGACGCTGACCTCGCTGCGGCAGGGCTCAATGATCCATGTCTGGGACCAGGATTTCGGCCAGAAGGTCGAGGCGACCTTCCACGAGGCCTACATGACGCACACCTCCGACCTCGCCCGAACTACCAGATCCTGGCCTCGCTGGACCTGGGCCGTCGGCGAGGCCAGCGCTGGAGGGGTTCGAGCTGGTGCAGAAGCAGATCGAGAACGCCGATGCGGCTCCGCGACGCGGTGGACCACCACCCGCTGCTGAGCAAGTACATGCGCTGCCTGACCACGCCGACCTGATCCCGGCCGAATACCGGTCGAGCAGTATCGACCAGCCGCTGCGCTCCGGCCTGCCGAACATGATCAAGGCCTGGGACTGCGACGAATTCGTCCTGGACCCGTCCCGGATCACCATCTACATCGGCGCCGACCGGCATCGAGGGCGACGCGTTCAAGCGCAGCCACCTGATGGACCGCTACGGCGTCCAGATCAACAAGACCTCGCGGAACACCGTGCTGTTCATGACCACGATCGGCACCACCCGCAGCTCGGTGGCCTACCTCATCGAGGTGCTGGTGCACCCATCGCCCGCGACCTGGAGGCCCAGCTGGCCGACATGAGCCCGGCCGAGCCGCCGCGCACGAGCGCGCCGTGCTGCGGCTCACCGCCCCGTCGGCACCGCTGCCCGACTTCAGCGGCTTCCACCCCAGCTTCCAGGACGCCAACGGGCAGGCCGACCCCCGAGGAGGCGACGTGCGGCGCGCCTTCTACCTGTCCTACAACGACAGCTACTGCGAGTACCTCAAGCCGGAGGAGGTCGAGCAGCGGGTGGAGAACGGCGAGAAGGTGGTGTCCACCACCTACGTCACGCCCTACCCGCCCGGTTACCCCGTGCTCGTCCCCGGCCAGGTATTCAGCCCGGAGATCCTGTCGTTCATGCGCAGCCTGGACACGCCGAGATCCACGGCTACCGGGCCGACCTCGGCTACCGGCGTCTACGTGGATAAGGCCCTGGAGATCGCAGCGACGCGTGCTTGAACAGTCGGCCGGAAGCCGCGCCGCAGACGGTGCGCGCCGCGACGACCAGCCAGGCTACGAGCAGCAAGGCGAACAGGAGGACCGAGGCGCCCCGTAGCACGTCCGCGTGAGTGCGGGCCGCCAGCGAGATCGTCCCGGTGACGCACGTCCCGACCGGGAACGTGAAGCTCCACCAGGTCAGCGCGAACGGCAGGCCCCGCCGCGCCGGTGCGCAGCGTGATCGCCGCGGCCAGCGCCAGCCACATCATGGCGAAACCCCAGGTGGGCACGCCGTACAGCAGGGCGAACACGGCCGCGCCCGCCGCGTAGGGCGCGGGCAGCACGTGGGCGGCCGCGGTGCCAGGTTCCCGGCCGCGGTCACCGACTGGCCGAGCGGGCCGAGCACGATCCACAGCGTGGGCACCATGACCGCGGCACCCGGCTTGTGCGTGACCAGCCGCGACCACACCTGGGCTGATGATGATCACCGAGGCGAACAGGCTGATGCCGAACATCGCGTAGCACGCCAGCAGCAGCGTCAGTAGCGCCTGCGCCGAACCCACGTGCGGGATCAGCAGCGCGCCGGTGGCCGCGGAGACCATCGGCGGGACGACCGGCATCAGCCAGCCGCCGAACGCGTCCCCGGATCCGATGTCGTGCCGCGTCATCATCAGGTACGGGATCCAGACCGCGGTCACCAGGCCGAGCGCCGTCCCGGCCAGCCACAGCACCCAGTCGATGCCGACCGCGGCGGGCCCGATCACGCCCCGGCCGAGGACCAGCGTGCCCGCTCCCACCGTCATCAGGGCCATCGCGGGCGCGCCCCAGAACTGCGCCATCACCGGGTTCGAGGCGTGCGCCCGGGCCCGTTCGGGATACCGCGTCCAGTGCACCCCCAGGCCGCGATCAGCCCACCAGCATCGCCGCGGCCAGCCCCACACGGCCGTGGCGAACCCGCGCAGCCCGGGCACCTGCAGCGGCAGGACCGCCGCGGCGTTCGCCACGATGCCGGTGCCCATGACGGAGGCGAACCAGTTCGGGCCGAGGTCGCGGAACACGTCACCCGGCCGCTCCAGGTCTTTGAACAGGCCGAACGGTCGGCGCTCATCCGCCCGCCCGACCGTGCCCGCCCCCGGCGAGGTCCAGAGTTTGTGCCATGCTTCCAGCCTCGCCGCCCGCCGGGAGCCCCGGTAAGGGCGGATCCGCTATCAGGTCATAACCTTCACTTATGCCTCTGCCCGTGCGGGTATCCGACCTGACCGGCTTCGACCTGCTGCTCCAGCGTGGCGCGCACCGGCAGCATCGGGCGCGCGGCGGCCGAGCACGGCGTCTCCCAGCCCGCCGCCAGCGCCGGATGCGGCCTGCTCGAGGGACAGCTCGGCCTGGCCCTGATCGAGGCGTTCCCCGCGCGGCTCGAAGCTGACCCCGGTAGAAGCGCGCTGGTGGCGGGCTGGGCCCAGGCCGCCGTGGACGCCGCGGCGTCGCTGGACAGCCGAGCGTGGTCGCCATGCTGCGCCGGGAGCGCGACTCCGGCTCCGCATCGCGGCCAGCATGACCGTGGCGGAGTACCTGTCCCCGACCTGGCTGACCGCGCTGCGCGCGGTCGACCCCGGCGCGGTCGTGGCGCTGTCCGCGGTCAACTCCGCCGACGTGGCCCACGCCGTCCTGGCGGGCGCCAGCCGAGATCGGCTTCGTCGAGGGCCCCGGCATCCCGGACGGCCTGCACGCCGAACCGGTCGGCCGGGACGCGCTCACCCTCGTCGTCGCCGCCCGCCCACCCTGGGCCCGGCGCCGAGATGACGCGTCCCGGCCGCCGAGCTCGCGCGGACCGCGCTGGTCAGCCGCGGAGGCCGAGGTCCGGCACCCGCGGCTACCTGGAGGCGCTGCGCGCCGAGGCAGGCCTGGAGCGCGTGCCGCCCGCAGGCCGAAGCTGTCCTCCACCACCCGCGATCAGGCGGCGGTCGCGGCCAGGTGCGCCCGGCCAGTGCTCAGCCTCGCTGGCCGTCGCGGCCGAACTGGCCGCCGGGACGCTGCGCGGCGGTCCCGGTCACCGGCGTGGACCTGACCCGCAGGCTCCGCGCGGTCTGGACCGAGGGCCGCCGCCTCATCCCCGGCCCGGCCCTGGACCTCTACGCGATCGCCGCCCGATCCGCCCGCCCGCTAACCGGGCTCTGCGGGAGCCGCTCTGGTCGAGCTGGGCTCCACCGGAAGGCGCTGCCGTGCCGCTCGACCGGCCACAGTCCGGGAAGCGGCATGTGCGTACGCGTGGACGAGGAGGTTCTCGTCGGCGGCCCAGCCCAGGAGACAGCGGCGGCTGGGGACCGATCGCTCCGCGTCGTGATCCCAGGGCGTCCGCCATCGATGGCTGAGCGCATGTCTGAAGGTGCATGGGCAGCCGCTCACCGCGTTTCCAGCACAAGCCGTGCCCGGCGGCCCGCGGCGTCGAGGCGCGGACGGGAACCTCCTCGCCGGATCGAACGGGCGCCCCCCGAAACTGATCGCTCGGCGCCGACGGTGCTCGTCTCCCCATCCCCGACGCGGGTGAACGCCCAGGGGGCGCGCATCTGGCCGTTGACCACGCGCAGCCGAGTTGCCCGACCGCGAACCAGTAAGTCTACCTGGCTAGATATATCGTCAAAACGGAGCCCCGACGGTAATCGGAGGACCAGATGACCGAAACGGCCGCCCGCAGCTGAGCGACCTGGTACCGCCACCTGCCGGGTGCAGCTGACCGGCGTTCAGGCCCCTGGCCCGGCTGCCCATCGACCAGCACCGGCGCGACCTGGCCGCCGGGCGATGCGTCGGGACGTTCATCTCCGGGTACGAGGGATCCCCGCTGGTAAGCTACGACCAGGAGCTCGGCAGGCTGAAGCAGCTGCTCGACGCGAACGACGTCACGTTCGTCCCTGGCCTGAACGAGGGAGGCGGCCGCCACCTCGGTCAGGGCAGCCAGCTCGCCTGCACCCTTCCCGGCGCCGCCCGCGACGGGGTGATCGGCATCTGGTACGGCAAGGCTCCGGGCCTCGACCGAACCACCGACGCTGCTGCGGCACGGGAACCTGATGGGCTCGCACCCCAGGGGCGGGGCGCTGGTCCTGGTCGGCGACGACCCGCCGCCAGTCCTCGACCCTGCCGTGCGCGTCCGGACGCCGCGCTCGCCGACCTGAGCATCCCGTACCTGTACCCGGCGGACAGCCAGGACGTGCTCGACCTCGGCCGTCACGCGATCGAGCTGTCCCGGGCATCAGGACTGTGGACCGGGCTGAAGATCGTCACCGCGGTCGCGGACGGGTCGTCAACGGTCAACCTGGCCGCGGACTGGCTGCAGCCCCGCGGATCCCGCCGGGCTGCCGGCACGCACGTGCCCACGGCAGCGCTGCTGCACCCACGCTGGGCCAGCTCGAGCGCGACCTGGTCACTAACCGGCTCCGCATCGCGCGGGAGTACGCGCGCCTCAACGGGCTGAACCGGGTCGTCGGACGCGGCCCGGGCGACGTCCTCGGCGTGCGTCGCCGCCGGGCACACGTTCCTCGACGTGCTGGCCGCGCTGCGCCGTCTCGGCATCGACGAGGCCGGCCACGGCCGCCAGCCCGGTCCGCCTGCTCCGGGTCGGCATGCCGTGGCCGCTCGAGGAGACCGTCGTCCGCGAGTTCGCCGACGGCCTGGAGGAGATCCTGGTCGTCGAGGAGAAACGCTCCTTCCTCGAGGCCGCCATCCGCGACGTGCTCTACGGCGGGCCCGGCTCAGTAAGCCGTCACCGGCAAGCGCGACGCCGACGGTTCAGAGCTCGTCCCGGCCTACGGCGAGCTGGACGCCGACGTGATCACCGGCCCGCTGCGGCGCCGGATGACCGCCCGGGGGTCCCGGCGGCGGCCGCTCCAGCGGCCAGCCGGCGTCCGCACGACTGCTGCCGCTGGTGAGCCGGGTGCCGTACTTCTGCTCGGGCTGCCCGCACAACAGCTCCACCAGCCCCGCTGCCCGGGACCCTGGTCGGCGGCGGGCATCGGCTGCCACGCCCTGGTGCTGCTGATGGATGAGTCGCGAGTAAGCACGGTCACCAGGGCTGTCCCAGATGGGCGGCGAGGGATGCAGTGGATCGGCATGGCGCCGTTCCTCGACCGCGACCACTTCGTGCAGAACCATCGGGGACGGCACGTTCGACCACTCGGGCTCGCTGCGCCATCCGGGCGGCGGTCGCCGCGCGGGCGAACATGACCTACAAGCTGCTGTACAACTCGGCCGTCGGCCATGACCGGCGGCCAGCGCCCGGCCAGCGGCGCTGACCGTGCCGCCAGATTCGTCGGCGTGCTGCTGGCCGAGGGGTGGCCCGGGTCATCGTCACCACCGAGGACCTCGGCCGCTACCGCGCGTCAAGCTGCCCCGCGGGGTGGCCGTGTGGGACCCGTTCCCGGATCGCCGAGGCCCAGCGGGTCCTCGCGGCCACACCAGGCGTCACCGTGCTCGTGCACGACCAGGAGTGCGCCACCGAGAAGCGCCGCAAGCGCAAGCGGGGCAAGATCGCCCAGCCGCAGACCCGGGTGTTCATCAACGAGCGGATCTGCGAGGGCTGCGAGGACTGCGGGCGCAAGTCCAACTGCCTGTCGGTGCAGCCGGTGCCGACCGAGTTCGGCCGCGAGACCCGCGTGCACCAGTCCTCCTGCAACGTCGACTACAGCTGCCTGGACGGTGACTGCCCCGCGTTCATGACCGTGGTGCCCGGGCTCCGGCCGGCGGCGAGGCAGGCCGCCGAGGCGATCACTCCGGACGAGCTCCCGGCCCCGCGCCCGGTCGTGGACCCCGGCTCGTTCGGGATCCGGCTCACCGGGGTCGGCGGTACCGGCGTGGTCTACCGTGTCGCAGGTCCTCGCGACCGCCGCGGCTCATCGTAAGCTGGCACACACGGTCGCTCGACCAGACCGGCCTGGCCCAGAAGGGCGGCGCGGTCGTGTCCGACGTCCGGTTCAGCCGCTCCGCGCCGCCTCCCACCAACAAGCTCGGCACCGGGGAGTGCGACCTCTACCTGGGATGCGACCTCCTGGTGGCCGCCGACCCGAAGAACCTCGCCGTGACCGCCGCCGGGCCGGACCGTCGCGGTGGTCTCGGCGGCCGAGGTGCCGACCGGGCCGATGGTGTCCGACCCGGCGCTGGCCTTCCCCGACCGGACCGCCATCAGCCAGCCGATCCTGGACCGGGTGCGGGACGGCTCCGTCCTGCTCGACGTGCGCCAGATCGTCCTCGGGCTGTTCGGTGACGACCAGTTCGCCAACGTCTTCCTGGTCGGCGCGGGTTTCCAGACCGAGCGCTGCCGCTGCCGCCGGACGCCATCGAGGAGGCGATCCGGGTGAACGGCGTGGCCGTCGAGAAGAACCTCAGGCGTTCCGGCGCGGCCGCCAGTACGTCGCCGATCCCGTCGCTCTGCTGGCCGCGGCGAGCCTCGACAGGCCCGCGGCGCCGAAGAGCCCACCTCGACCGCCTGATCCGGACCCGCGCCGACGACCTGACGGCGTACCAGGACCCCGCCTACGCCCCGCCGCTACCTCGACGTGTGGTCGAGCGGGTCCGCGCCGCGGAACAAGACAAGACGCCGGGCTCGACCGCGCTGACCGAGGCCGTCGCCCGGTACCTGTACAAGCTCATGGCCTACAAGGACGAGTACGAGGTCGCCCGGCTGGCCCTGGAGCCGTCCCTCGGAGCCAGCCTCGAGGCCGAGTTCGGGCCAGGCGCCCGCGCGTCCTGGCGGCTGCACCCGCCGGTCCTGCGCGCCCTCGGCATGAAGCGGAAGATCGCGCTCGGCCCGTGGTTCGTCCCGGCGTTCCAGGTCCTGCGCGCCATGCGCAGGCTGCCGGGGCACGTCGATGCGACCCGTTCGGCCGCACCCGGATCCGGATCCTCGAGCGCGCGCTGATCGAGGAGTACCTCGGCCTGGTCGACCACCTGATCGGGCCGCCTCAGCCCGGCCACCGCGGCGCTGGCCGTGCGGCTGGCCGAGCTGCCCGACGGCGTGCGCGGCTACGACGTGAGATGCGCACCGTCGAGTCCTACCAGCCAGCTGGCCGCAGCTCCGCGCCCGGCTCGACGAGATCCCGTGAACCATCCAGGCCACTGGCGCCAGCTCCGCGGCAATGCAACGTCGGAGTGACCCCGGCAATGCCACATGCCGTGCTCCGGTAGCCGCAGTGCACTACCGCCAGCTCGAACGAGGCTGCAGTCCGCCGCCTGACTGCCATCGCCGCCAGCCTCGCCGTCGATTAAAAACTGGCTTCGTCGCCGTTCCATCCGTCAGGATTGAGTCATTCGAACATCAGGGCGATCCGGCGATGAGTCACGGGGCGCGTGATCGTCTTACGAGGGACGGGACAGTACGGGGACGAGGAGGATCAGGCATGTCCAGGCTCAAATCGATGGTAGGTATTCCGGCGGGCCGCCGGACCAAGTGGCTCGTGCTGGTGTTCTGGCTGGTCGTGGTGGCGCTGGCGGGGCCGCTGTCCGGCAAGCTGACCGGTGTCGAGAAGAACGACGCCCAGTCGTGGCTGCCGTCTGCGGCGGAGTCCACGCAGGCGCTGGCGCTGCGGTCGAAGGTCGTGTCGCCCAACGTCTTCCCGGCCGTGGTGGTGTACGACCGGCTCAGGCTGGCCTGACCGCCGCCGACAAGGCCAAGGCGGCCGCCGACGCCAAGCGCTTCGCTGGCGTGGCCGGGGTTGTCCAGGGCCAGGTAACCGGGCCGTTCGTGGCCCACGACGGCAAAGGCGATCGAGACGATCGTCCCCGTCAACCTCGGCCATGAAGGCTGGAACAACGCCGGGGCCGCCGCGGACTCCCTGCGGAACATCGCCGCCTCGGGATCACGGGGCCTGACGGTCCACATCGCAGGGCCCGCTCGGCTACGCGGCCGACTCCGGCAAGGCGTTCAAGGGCATCGACGGCACCCTGCTCTTCTCCGCGCTGGCCGTGGTCATCGTGCTGCTGCTGATTACCTACCGGAGCCCGGTCGCTCTGGCTGCTGCCGGTGATCTCGGCCGGCGTGGCGCTGGTCAGCGCCCAGGCGCTGATCTACCTGCTGGCCGCGCACGCCGGGCTGACCGTCAACGCGCAGAGCGCGGGCATCCTGACGTGCTGGTGTTCGGCGCCGAGCACCGACTACGCGCTGCTGCTGACGGCCAGGTACCGCGAGGAGCTGCGGCGGCACGAGGACCGGCACGCGGCGATGGCGGTGGCGATCCGCCGGGCCGGGCCTGGCGATCGTCGCCAGCGCGCAGCACGGTGATCCTGAGCCTGCTGGCCCTGAGCCTGGCCGAGCTGAACTCCACCAGCGGCCTGGGCCCGGTGCTGGCCATCGGCGTCGCGGTCGGCACTGCTCGCGATGATGACGCTGCTGCTCAGCGCTGCTGGTGATCTCCGGCCGCTGGGTGTTCTGGCCCTGCCAAGCCCGACCTACGGCTCGGCCGAGCCGACCACCCGGGGCTTCTGGGCGCGGATCGGCCGCCGCATCGCCGCCGGCCCGCGGGTCGTCTGGGTCACCACGGCCCTGATCCTCGGCGTCGCTGGCCCTGGGGCTGACCGGGCTGAAGGCCAACGGGCTGACGAACGCGCAGTCGTTCCGCGGCCACCCGGACTCGGTGGTCGGGCGAGAGCGTGCTCGACCAGCACTTCCCGGCCGGCGGCCGGGCAGCCCGGTCGAGATCTTCGGCAACCCGGCGTCGGCCGCGCAGCTGCGCCGCGGCACTCCGGTCCGTGCCGGGCATCACCGGCGTGACGCCGCCGGTGACCGTGGCAGGCCATGCCTACCTCGAGGGCCACGCTGACCGCAGCCGCCGGACAGCCAGGCCGCGTACTGACACGATCGACCGGATCCGGGACCGCCGTGCACGCCGTGCCCGGCGCCGACGCGCTGGTCGGCGGCAATACCGCGATCAACCTGGACGTCCAGCGGGCGTCCGCGCACGACCGGAACCTGATCATCCCGCTCGTCCTGGCTCGTGGTGTTCGTCATCCTCGGCCTGCTGCTGCGGGCGCTCGTCGCACCGCTGCATGCTGATCGCGACCGTGGTGCTGTCGTTCGCCGGCGACGCTCGGGCGTCAGCGCCCTGTTCTTCGACCACGTGTTCAGCTTCGGCGGCGCCGACACCTCGTTCCCGCTGTTCGTGTTCGTGTTCCTGGTCGCCCTGGGCATCGACTACAACATCTTCCTGATGACCCGGGTACGCGAGGAAGCCAGGCGCCACGGCGCCCGCACGGGCGCGCTGACCGGCCTGGCCGCCACCGGCGGCGTGATCACCGCGGCGGGCTGCCGTGCTGGCCGGGACGTTCGCCGTGCTCGGCACCCTCCCGGTGACGTTCCTGACCGAGCTCGCTCGCCGTCGCGTTCGGCGTGCTGCTGGACACCCTCGTGGTCCGCTCGGTGCTGGTCACCGCGCTGAACCTCGACCTGGGCCGGTGGGTGTGGTGGCCCAGCAGGCTCGCCCGCCAGCCCGCCCGGAAGAGAACTCCCCAGCGGCCAGCTTAGCCCAGTCGTGACGGCGCCACCCGGTGGCGCGCCGACGTACGGCCGCCCGGTGACGTCCCCTGACCGGCCCGGCACGGCTGACCGGGAATCCTCCGGATTAGCGTGGTCGATCCGGGCTATGCAGGCTGATCCGGAGGGCAATAGACCTCCATCGAACCGTGAAGCCCGGATCAACCACGTAAAGATCCCGGCATAACCGGACAAAGCGGACACTCATCCGCTCGCGGGACGGCGGAGCTCGTCAGCCCGGCTCGCTTCACCAGCGTGCCGTGCCGGCGGCAGCGGCTGGGCGGAACGGCCACGATGCCGCGACTCGCGCAGCTGGTACCCGGTCACGAACAGGGTAAAGATGACGACGCCGGTAAGCGCGAGCGCCGCCGCCCCCGCCGCGGCGCTGCCAGCGGATCAGGCGGCGGCCCACAGGGCGGCCGCGAGCGACGCTGCCGACACGGTCACGCACACGCCCGACTTGACGCCCAGCGCAGCAGCTGGTTCGGCCTCCGGACCGGCTGGACGCCGATCGGACCGGCCGGGATGTCCGCGGTGGTTATCACGGCCAGCTCCGCGTGGTCCGCGCAGGCGAGCGCCTGGCCGACCCGGGCGTCGAACTCATCCTTGGCCAGCCTCACCGCGCACGAACGCGGCTTTGAGCGCGCTGATCGCCTGTTCGCGGTCGACATGGGACGCCCGCAGGCGGCGCGGCGCAGCTGCCTGCTCGTCTGCCTAGCCTGTCGTCACGAGTGCCCCCTCGCCGATCCGACATAAAGAGCGTAACCCGGCTGCCGTCGGTGACCACCCGGCAGGTCGCGGGCGCGAGTTCTGATCTCGCGGCCGCGAGACGGAACCTCGCGCCCACCGGTCAGGGAGCCGGGACCAGCCCGGCCCTGGCCAGAAGGAGACGCGACATGAGCACGATGGAGCAGGCACGGTCGTAGCGGATGCTGCCCCGGACGCCGCGGACCTCGGCGCGGCGGGTCGAGGAGCAGATGGCCAAGATCGCGACCGAGCTGGGGGCGGCGCTGGGCGTGCTGCTTCACCTCCCTCGGCACCCGGAGCGGGCTGTGGGCCGCGCTGGCCGGGGCCGGGCCGCTGACGACGGCCGAGGTGGCCGCGAAGGTCAGCGTGGAACCGTCGCTGGTACGGGAGTGGCTGCGCGCCCAGGCGGCGGGCGGGTACCTGGATTACGATCCCGGCCACCGGGATGTTCACCCTGCCCGACGCGGTCGCCGCCGTCATCTGCGACGGCCCCGGCGGCGCGCTCGTCGACGCGGCGGCCACCGATGTTCTCCTCGATGGGCGAGGGTTTCGCCGGCGTTCAGCGAGGCCTTCAGCAGCGGGCAGGGCTTCGGCTGGCATCAGCGCACCGCCGCCCACTGGCACGGCACGGACGCCTTCACCAGGGTCGCCCTGCCCGGCGACCTGATCGCGGCCGCGATCGGCGCGATGGGCGACGTGGCGGCGGTCCTGACCGCGGGCGGCTCGGTCGCGGACGTCGGCTGCGGGTACGGCACGCCGACCATGGCCATCGCCGAGCAGTACCCGGCGGCGCGGGTCCTCGGCATCGACTACCACGACGCCTCGATCGCCCACTGCCGCGCCGAGGGCCACCCGGCGCGGTCGCCTAGATCGTGCGGTTCGAGGTCGCGACCGCGTCCGGCCTGCCCGGCCAGGGCTACGACCTGATCACCTTCTTCGACTCGCTGCACGACATCGGCGACCCGCTCGGCGCGCTGACGCGGGCCCGGGCGGCACTGGCGCCGTCCGGCGCGGTGCTCCTGGTCGAGCCGCTGGGAGCCGACTGGCGTCGAGGACAACCTCAACCCGGCCGGGCGCATGTTCTACGCCGTTTCCACCCTGGCGTGCACGCCGAACGCGGTGTCCCAGAAGACGTCCACGTCGTCCGGAGCCGCTCGGCCTGGCTGGCGAGCAGCGCCTGCGGGACACGGCGGCCGCCGAGCCATTCGGCCGCGTCCGCAGGCTCGACGTCCCGGCCCGCGATAAACCTGGTGTTGAACTGCGACCCTGACCAGCCATGATGGAGCCATGAGTCGAGCCAGACCGGCTCATCGGCCGGGAGCTCCGCACTGGCCGCCGCCAGTTCGGTAGCTCGACGATGCCCGCCGCGGCGCCGGGCAGTTCCTGATGATCAGCGGCGAGGCTACAGATCGGCAAGACGGCGATGCTGGCCGCGCTGATCAGCCAGGCCGGGCCGGTACTCCGCTCGTCCTGCGCGGGTTCTTGCTGGGAAGGCGACGGAGCGCCACCGTACTGCGCCCTCGGTCACAGGTGCTGCAGGCCAGCCGGATTCGCCGGCGGCCGAGCTCGGCGAGGCGGGCTGGCTGCTGCAGCCCGCCTCCGGCGCGGCGGCCAGCTGATGAGCGCCGCCGCGGCGGCCGACGCCCAGTTCCGCTTGTTCGAGGCGGTGTCGCGGTGCCTGGGCCGCCTCGCCGCGAGCGCGACTCGATGCTCGTGCGTGCTCGACGACCTCGCACTGGGCCGACGAGCCGTCGCTGCGGCTGCTGAGCTTCCTGGCCCGCGCCCTGACGGCGCGAAGCCGTGCCTCTGCTCGGCGCCGTACCGCGACACCGAGGCGTCCGGAGCTGCTGCGCGAGGTCGCCGGGCCAGGCCCAGCAGCTCGTCCTCACCGGCCTCACGCCGGACGACGTCGGGGCGCTGGCCCAGGTAGCTGGCCGGGACGAGCGTTCCGGCCCAGGTCACCGCCGGGCTGTGGCAGCGCAGCGGCGGCAACCCGTTCTTCGTCAGGAGCTGACCCGGCTGCTGGCCGGCCCAGGGCTCAGTGGCAGCCAGCCCGCCCAGATCCCGGCCAGCGTCGCCGAGACGCTGCGGCGGCTGGCTGGCTCGGCTGTCCACGGAATGCGTCCGGCTGCTGGAGCGGGCGGCCGTCGCGTACCGCGACATCGACGTCAGCCTGCTGGCGACACGGCGCCGCGATCCGGCCAGTGAGCCCGCGGTGCTGAGCCTGCTCGACGAGGCCCGTCAGGCCGGCTGTCATCACGCGGCACCTCTCCGCCGCGGATTCACCCACGACCTCGTATCGCGAGGCCATCCTCGCCGGGCTGAGTACAGCACGGCCAGGGCCGCGATCAACCTGTCCGTCGGCCGGGCGCTGCAGGCGCGATCGGCCGACCTGCCGCGCGGGTCGCGGCGCATCTGCTGGCCGCGGGGCCCGCAGGCCCGGCAGGACGCGCTGGATACTCGCCGCTCGCGGCGCGGGAAGCCACCGCGCGCCTCGGACACGAGGACGCCTGCTGCGCACTACCTGCGGGCGCCTGGACATCGTCTCGGCAACCCGGCGCCGCCAGCGCGGAGCGGGTCGAGATCCTGCTCGAGCTCGCCGCGTCACACGAGCGCACCGGGCAGTCCGATCCAGGCCGCGCAACGCTTCCGGCAGGCGGCCGGACGCCAGCCAGGCGGCCGGGGATCCGGTTCGGGCTGGCGCGGGCGGCGCTGGGCATCCAGACGCTCGGGCACAGGTCGGGAGCGCAGAACGCCGAACTGCTCGACCTAGCTCCGCGAGGCCTCGCGGCGGCTGGAAGCGGCCGGCGGCCCGCTGGCCCTGCAGTCCCGGGTGCTCGCGGCGCAGGCCCGCACGCTCCGGCACGGACCGGACGCGCTGCCCGGCGCCGAGGTCAGCAGGTCGCGGACCGGGCCGTGCGGCTGGCGCGCCGCCGCGAACGACGCGAGCGCCCTGGCCACGGCCAGGCTGGCGGTGCACGACGCGATGTGGGTCCCGGGGACCGCGGCCCGCAGGCTGCCCGTCATCGCCGGGATGCTCGACGCCGCGCGGGCGAGCGGCGACGACGATCTCGCGGCCGAGGCGCACCTGCTGCGCGCCGCGGCCCTGCTGGAACTCGGCGACCCGGACGGCCGGGACGCGCTGCTCAGCCTACATCACCCCGGCCTGCAACCTGGGTCACGCCAGGGGCCGCTGGGGCCGCGCTGACCCGGCAGGCCACGTCTCGCGTCAGCTGGCTTGACCGGGCCGAGGAGGCGGCGCGGCTCGGCGAGCAGGCGCTGAAGCTCGGCCTGGCCATCGGCGAGCTCGGACGCCGTCGGCTGCTTCTGCACCTCCCGCGCGGCGCTGGCCGCCTTCGGGGTCGGACGGGCCGTCGATCGAGATGGACGCGCGCCGACCCGCCGTGGCCGATGTTCCCGGTCTTCAAGGCTCGGCCCTTCGCCGCCCGCGGCGAGGCCGCCGCGGCGGCCGCGGCGCTCGGCGACTTCCAGCGTGCTCGACATCACGATGTGGACGGGCCTGGAATCGCTCGCCGCGGCCGCCGTCGTCTGCGGCGGCGGGCTCGGACGCCCAGCGGACGGTGGGTGTACGAGCGGCTCCGCCTGCTACGCCGGAAGCCACGTGGTCGTGGGTGGCTGCGCGTCCTACCACGCCGCCGTCGACCACCACCTCGGCGCGCTCGCGGCCTCGCTCGGCGACACCGCCGCCGCCGAGGCGCACTTCCGCGCCGCCCTGGCCATGCACGAGCGGCTCGGCGCCGCCGGGTGGGCCCGCCTGTCGGAGCAGGCCCCGGCCAGGCTCCAGGCTCGCGGCAGCCAGACCAGGCGCCCAACGAGCTGCGGCTGGTGCAACGGCGTCAGGCTGCTCTGCTTCGGGGCGTGAGCAGGTCCGGCTGCCCGACTCCGCGGGCCTGGCCGACATCGCGGCCCTGGATCCGGCGCCCGCGGCGCCGACGTGCACGTCCTCACCCTGGTCGGGCACCACCTCGCCCGGATGGGCGCCGACCCGGTGCTGGACCAGCAGGCCGAGAAGGCGTATCAGGCGCGGCTGGCCTGACCTGGCCGAGGACATCGAGGACGCCGAGGCCGCGGGCGCGCGCCGGGCGAGCCGAGGTGCTGCGTAACGAGCGCGACGCGCTTATCCGCGAGCTCGCCGCGGCCGCCGGGCTGGGCCACCGGGACCGCAAGCTCGGCGATGAGGCCGAACGGGCCCGGAAGACCGTCAGCGCCCGCGTGCGGGACGCGTTGTCCAAGATCGGGCCGGTCCACCCCGAACTGGCTGCGCACCTGCGCGGATCCCTCCGGTTGGGCACCCGGTGCTCGTACTCGCCCCCGGCCGGCGTCACGTGGAAGGTGAGCTGACGGCCCTGCGCACCTCGGCGAGCCAGCGGCCGTCGCCGAGGACGCACTGATGCTGTGCCCGAGCTCGAGCGGGTGCGCGCTGGTCAGCCCGCCGGTGATGACCAGGTCCCCGGGCTCGAGCGCCTGTCCGCGCCCGGCGAGCTGCTCCGCCAGCCACACCACTCCCAGGGCCGGGTGCCCGCTCGCCGCGGCGCCGGTGCCGCGCTCCACCACCTAGCCGTCGACCGACAGTTCCACCGGCAGCGCGGCCAGGTCGAGACACGGCAGCGGCGGACCCACTACCACCCAGGCGGCCCGACGAGCCGTCCGCGGTGTTGTCCTCCAGCGTGAACCGGTAGCCCGACCAGACCGAGTCCACGACCTCCAGGCAGGCCAGGGCCGCGTCGCAGGCGGCGAGCACATCGTCAGCCGAGCACGGGCCCGCAGAGCCGCGCCCAGCCGCAGCCCGATCTCCGGCTCGACCCGGGGCTGCAGCGCCCCGGCAGGCAGCACGGCGGGCGATTCCGAGCAGCATGGCGTCGGTCAGCGGCCCGAAGTTCGGCGCCTCGATGCCCATCTGCGCACGCATCACCGCCGAGGTGTAGCCGAGCTTCCACCCGGCCAGCCGCTCACCGTCGGCCAGCCGCAGCGCGGTCATCTGGTCCTGGACCCGGTACGCGTCGGCCAGCGACAGCCCGGGCGAACAGGAGAGCGGCACGTCCAGCGTGCGACCCGCCCGCCGGGCCGAACGCAGCGACCGGGCCGCCGCGGCATGATCCAGAGCGCCGCTCACGCCGGGGGACCCTCCTGGCGGGCGTGCTCCCGCAGGATCTGCGACCAGCTCCGCGCAGGCGCCACCGCCGGAAGAGCCACGTGCGGCCTGCCGCCCACCATCACCACGGGATACCGGCGGAGCGAATAGCCGACCGCCGTCCGGCACCGTCCGGTGGCCAGCTCGTAGCTGTACCAGTGCCACGGGCAGGTGACCACGCCGTCCCGGACCAGCCCGTCGGCCAGCGGGCCGCCGTTGTGCGGGCAGGCCCCGTCGGTGACAACCAGGTCGCCGGACACCTCGAACACCGCGAAGGACCGCCCGGCGTGCGAGAACGTCCACTGAGTCCGCCCGGGAGGGCGATCCAGCGGCACCAGGGCGGGCTCAGCTAGGCCCGTTCGGGTCCATCAAACGCAGCCGAGTTCCACTGAGCCGAGCCGGTCCGCCGTCGCGGTCACCACGTCCCCGGCCTTGACCGGTACGGCGGCGGTCAGCCCGCCGGACAGCACGATGTCGCATGGCCCGCAGGCCTTCGTTCTCCACGGCCAGGTTCCGGACCAGCCAGGCCACCGCGGCCGCCGGGTGGCCCAGCGCCGCCGCACCCGCCGCGGTCGCCACCACCTCGCCGTTGTGCTCCAGAACGACACCAAGAAGCCGCAGGTCCAGGCCTGCCACCGGGACGGCCGAACCCACCACGTACCGCCCCGCCGAGGTGTTGTCCGCCACCACGTCCGGCATCGTGAACTTGTAGTCGGTGTAGCGCGAGTCGAGCACCTCGATGCCCACCGCCACCGCCGCGGTGGCCGCCAGCACCGCCGACGAGGTGACCGAAGGCCCGGACAGGTCCGAACCCATGACGAACACGATCTCCGGCTCGCACCGGGGCTGGATGCGCTCCGCCACCACCAGCGGCTCGCCGAGGTCGAGCGCGTCCGCGGCGGCCAGGTGGCCGCGCACCGGCTCGTGCACCCCGACCTGGGCCTGCTTGGCGCGGGAGGTCACGCCGAGCTTCCACCCGGCCAGCGGCCCGGCCTCGCGCCGCAGCACCCGCTGCACCTCGTAGGCCGCGGCCAGGTCGAAGTCGTCGCAGCTCGGCGGACAGCGAGCCGATCGCCGCGCGGTCGGCCCGGGCCTTGGTCAGCCGGGCCGCGATCTCATCAGCCGGAATCATGACAGCAACCCCTTACTCCACAACGCGGACGGTGAGCGGGCCGAGACGGTCGAACTCGGCGCGGAACACGTCCCCGGCCCGCATCGGCACGGCGGCGTGCAGCGCCCCGGTCATCGACCAGGTGCCCGGCTTCCAGCTTGGCGCCCATCTCGCCCAGCGTGTTGGCCAGCCAGGCCACCACGCTGACCGGGTCGCCGAGCGCGGCCGCGCCAGCCCGGTGTCGACCAGGTCGCCCTGCCGGGTGAGCACCATCCCGATCAGCCGCGGATCCACGCCGTCCAAGCGACACGACCCGGCTGGAGATCGCGACCGCGCCGTTGGAGGCCAGGTCGGCGACCGTATCGGCGAGCCTGATCCGCCAGTCGGCGAACCGCGAGTCGACGATCTCCACCGCGGCGGTCATCCCGGCGATCGCCCGGCGCGCGTCCAGCACGCTCACCCCGGGGCCTGAGCCAGCGGCGAGCCGAGCACGAAGGCGATCTCGGCCTCGATCTTCGGCTGGATGAACGCCGACACCGGCACCGCGTCGCCGTCGGCGTAGACGGTCGAGCCCAGCACCGGCCCGTAGTCGGGCGTGTCCACCCCGATCATCTTCTGCATCGGCTTGAGGTGAGCCCGACCTTGTAGCCGACGATCCGGTCGCCGTCGGCCAGCAGCAGCTTGACCAGCTCCTGCTGCACCGCGTACCCGTCGGCCATGCCGAGGTCCGGGTCGGCGTCGGTGAACGGCTCGATCTGCTGTCTGGACTGGCGGGCTCGTACAGCGCCCTGGCCTTGCCGGGCGCGTCGGTCAGCGGCATCTCGGGGTTCACCCTTCCTTTCGCTGTTGCGAAGACAGGTCACCTGACCAGCCAAGACGGCGCGACGCCGCCTCGGCCGCTTCCATGATCACCGGCGCCAGCCTGCGCAGCGCCATCACGCTGCACCGGGCCAGCGGGACGCCGATGCTGATCGCGGCGACCACCTCGCCGCTGATGTCGCGCACCGGCGCCGCGATGGACGCGACCCCGACCTCGCGCTCGTTGACGGCCTCGGCCCAGCCGCGGCGGCGGACCCGGTCCAGCTCGGCGGCGAGCTGGGAACGGGTCGGTGATCGTGTGCGGCGTCAGGCCGTGAACGGCGCGGCCCGCAGCACCACCTGCCGCCTGGCCTCCGGCAGGTGGGCCAGCAGCACCTTGCCCGAGCTGGTGCAGTGCACCGGCACCCGCCGCCCGGTCTCGGTGAACAGCCGCAGCGAGTGCGCGCTCTCCATCCGGTCCACGTACACGACCTCGTGCCCGTCCAGCACCCCGACCTGGGACGACTCCCCGGTCTGCGCGCGCAGCTCGCCGAGCACCGGTCCTGCCGCGGCGTGCAGGTCCATGTGCACCCGCACCGCCTCGCCGAGCTCGAACATCACGATGCCGAGCCGGTAGCCGCCGGTGCGCGGGTTCTGCTCGATCAGCCCCTCGGCGACCAGCGTGGTCAGCAGCCGGTGCACCGTGCTCTTGCCCAGGCTCCAGCCGCCGGGCCAGCTCGGACACGCCGAGGTCGGCCTCGCGGGACCGGAACACCTTGAGCAGCCGGGCCGCGTTGCGCACCGTGGAGAGCCCGCCCTGCGGGTCTCGGTCACGGTGCTGCCCGGCTCCGACGGCTGGCTGACGGCCAGACGGGGGCGGTGCCCACTGCGTCCGCCCGCCGACGGCGGCCAGCAGCTGCGCGCGCACCGCGTCGCGGATCGGGCTGCGCCTCGGCGGCGAGCGCGGACAGCGCGGCGTTGCGCGGCGCGATGCGCGGCGGCCAGCATGGCCTGCGCCCGGACCAGGCCGGCCGCGGCGGCGCCCGCCATCTCGTCGACCAGCTCCTCCCGGCCCCGTGCCCGGCTGCGGATCGTCTCGAAGTCGCGCGCCGCGGCCGAATGGCCGCTGGCCAGGCCGGTGCCGACGTGCGCCGCGTTGTGCGCGGACAGCCCCGAGCCGGGGAGGCGACGCAGGTGGTACACGCACCGTGCTGACGCCGAGCGCGTGCCGCACCTCGCCGAAGGCTGGCCCCTCGGACTCGTCGATCAGGACAAGCTCGGGCAGCACGACCGGGTCGAAGAACCGCACGGTCCAGGACAGCCCCTCCACCGACCCGGCGAGCTCGACCTCGGGACCGCGCACCGGCCCGAGCGAGTCCCTGGTGGCCAGCACGTGCAGGTTCCTGGCGCCCACCGCGGCCACCGTCAGCGGCGCCGGCGCCAGCAGCGGCATCCGGCCGCGCACGGCCGCGCGGAAACGTCAGCGCCTGCGCCACGTAGGCACGGTGGATCTCCTCGACGTACCGCGCCACCGCCGTACGCATCTGCTCGGGGCGCATCGGTTCCGGCGTCGACATCGAGGACCTCCGTTCCTCTATCTGGAACAGCTTGATCTTTATCTGGAACACTAGGCGGGTATGTTCGACGACGTCAAGCAGTTCCCCAGGCCCCTGGAGGCACCGTGGGAATCCTGCGCCTCGCTCCACGTCGACGTCCGCACCCCCGACCTCGAGCTGTCCACCGCCTACTACACCGAGGTGCTCGGCCTGCAGCTGGCCGAGCGCGGCGACGGACACGGTCTACCTCAAGTGCTGGGACGAGGAGGACCACCACTCGATCCGGCTCCGCTACGACCCGCGCACCGGCCTCGACCTGTTCAGCTTCCGGGTCGAGCGCGAGGACGACCTGGCCGAGCTGGAGAACGCCGTCAACGACTACGGCTGCCAGGTCCAGCGGGTCAGCCGCGGCGAGGCCGTCGGCCAGGGCGAGTCGATCCGGTTCGGCATCCCGTCCGGGCAGACCATGGAGCTGGTCTACGAGCTGGACAAGACCGGCAGCCTGCTGGGCAAGCTGAACCCGGCGCCGGTGCCGCCGCCCGGCCTGCCCGGGATCGCGCCGCCGCGGCTCGACCACATGCTGATCAACGCCGAGGAGGTCGGCGAGGCCGCCGCGTTCTTCACGCAGCGTCCTCGGCTTCCGGATGACCGAGCAGGTCCTCGACGCCAACGGCCACCAGCTCGGCGTCTGGCTGGAACGGAGCCACTCCCCGCACGACATCGCGATCGTCAACGGGCCGAACGGCGCGCTGCACCACTTCGCCTTCTGGCTCGACGACTGGGACCAGGTCGCGCAAGGCCGCCGACATCCTGCGCCTTCAACGGCGTGCAGATCGACGCAGGGCCCGACCCGGCACGGCGTGACCCGCGGCAACACGATCTACTTCTTCGACCCGCTCGGCATCAGCAACGAGGTGTTCACCGGCGGGTACCGCCCGGACCCGGACTTCCCAGTCATCACCTGGACCGAGGACCAGTTCGGCCGCGGGCTGTTCTACTACGAGAACGTCATCAGCCAGCGCTTCCTGCGGTTCCACACGCTAAAGGAGCATCGATGAGCGACCGCATCCTGCGCCTGCAGCACGTCGAGGTCCGGGTCCCGGACCTCGAGCTGTGCACGGCCTACTACACCGAGGTGGTCGGCCTGATCGAGGTCGCCCACGAAGAGGAGCCGGGTGTTCCTGAAGTGCTGGGACGAGCACGAGCACCACTCGGTGGTGCTCCGCCAGGCACCGACGTACGGCCTCGACCACATGTCGTTCAAGGTCGCGCGAGCAAGCCAGACCTCGACTACTACACCGACCGGCGTGGAGAAGGCCGGGCATCGCCGGTCAAGCGCTTCGCCGCGGCCGAACTCGGCCCGGGCTGGGGCGAGGCCATCACGGTTCGAGGCGCCCCTCGGGCCACCTGGTCGAGCTGGTCTACGGCATGGAGAAGGTCGGCAACATGCTGCCGCTGACCAACCCGCCGCCCCGCCCGGCCAACCTGGTCGGCATCGCGCCGCCCCGGCTGGACCACATCTTCATCATGGCCGAGGACGTCGACGGCGTGACCGCGTTCTTCCGTGACGTGCTGGAGTTCCGGCTCACCGAGCAGATCATCGCCAACGACGGCCACCAGCTCGCCACCTGGCTGGAGCGGTCGCACACCCGCACGACATCGCGATCGTCACCGGGCCGAACGGCGCGCTGCACCACTTCGCCTTCTGGCTGGACGACTGGAACGGGGTCCGCGACGCCGCCGACCTGCTCGCCTACAACGGCGTGACCATCGACGTCGGCGCCGACCAGGCCACGGCGTCACCCGCGGCTACACCGTCTACTTCTTCGACCCGGTCGGCAACCGCAACGAGGTCTTCACCGGCGGCTACTGGGTCGACCCGGACTTCGAGCCGATCACCTGGACCGAGGAGGAGATGGGCCGGGCCATGTTCTACTACCACCGCCAGGTCAACGAGCGCTTCTTCACGGTGCACTCGTGACCGCCGAGAACGGCGAAGGTCCGCTCAGGCCTTCCGCCGTACGGACCGCACCGACGCGCCGTACTACCTGGCTAGATATACCGAACGGCGCGGGCTCAAGCAGTCCCCGCCGTCATCGAGCCCCGCCGGGGCGGACGAAGACCTGCCTCTGTACCTGCGCCGGTTCCGGGAGCGCGCGCCGAGGCCGGTGCCTCAGCGCGCCCTGCTCGAAGTGGACGGCGAGCGCTTCACCCGCGAGTTCGTAAGCGCCTCCGGGACAAGGAGATCGTCCCGCCGCCGGAGCGCAGAGGCGCAGGAGGATTTCGCCACCGAGATCCGGATCATCAGGCACGGGATCACCCGGGGCTACTCAGACCGACTCCGGCCTGACCCCGATGGGCGGCTGGCAGTCGCACCAGCGCGGGCACAGCCTGTCCAAGAGCGTCCGGCCCGGGCCAGAAGGTCCGGATCGTCTGCGCCGACACCAGCCGGGCCCGGCAGACCGCCGATCAGATCTACCGCGGCATGACCGACGGGCTGGCGCAGTGGGGGCGCGAGGCCGACATCTCCAAGCCCGAGCCCATCCCCGAGCTGCGCAACTTCCAGGTCTGGACGCCGGAAGGGCCGCGCGACGTCACCTCGGCGTTCCGCCAGTACCAGGCGCTGATGGAGAAGCTGGAGCGGATGGCGCGTCGGCGACCGGCCGCGCTGGCTGGTGGAGATCGACCGGTTCTACCGCAACCAGCTCGGCGGGGCGGACCCGATCTACATGTGGCTGACCATCCCGCTGATGTCACTTCGAGCCGCCGCAGTCCTGCGTGCGCCGGTTCTGGCGCGGGTTCCACCGGCTGATGGCCGAGTCGCCGGACACCCGGATCATCGCGGCCACCCACTCCGGTCCGATCCGGGCCTTCGCCACCTGGGCGCACGGTTACGACCCCGGCGAGCCGTACAACACCGAGGAGGTCGTGGTGCGGATCCGCCGCGGCGGCGGGACCGCGCTGGTGGCCTACCGCAACCGGGTCACCGAGGTGAACGTGCCGCCGCCCGACGAGATGCCCGTGTGGGATTGATTATGCAGCGCCAGCACCGAACGCATCTGACCACCCACGTCGGCAGCCTGGCCCGGCCGCATGACCTGCTCGAGATGATGCAGGAGAAGGAGCACGGCCGCCCGTACGACCCGGCCCGCTTCGACCGAGATGGTCACCGAGGCGGTTCGCCGACGTGGTGCGCACGGCAGGCCGAGGCCGGACCTCGACGTCGGTCACCGACGGCGAGCATGAGCAAGGTCTCGCTTCCTCACCTACGTCAAGGAGCGGCTGGCCGGGTTCGACCAGGTCGAGGGAGACGCTTGCTGCCGCCCGTCGTGGCAGCGGGAGATCGACGACTTCCCGAGTACTACCACTCCTACATGTCGAAGTACTCCTCGGCGGTGGCGCCGATGAAGATGATGGTGTGCACCGGCCCGATGACGTACGTCGGCCAGGACGCGCTGCAGACCGACATCGCCAACCTCGCGCGCCGCCCTCGACGCCACCCCAGGGACGCCGGTCGAGGGCGTTCCTGCCGTCCACCAGCCCCAGCGGCTTCGGCCGCAACGACTACTACACTCCGAGCGAGGACTACCTGGCCGCGGTGGCCGAGGCCATGCGGGAGGAGTACCTGGCCATCGTCGAGTCGGGCTTCCTGCTGCAGGTGGACGACCCGTGGCTGATCGAGATGCTGACCGACGACGGCCGCAGCGACCCGGCCGAACGCCGCCGCCGGGCGCAGCGAGCACGTCGAGGCGCTCAACCACGCGCTGCGCGGCATCCCGGAGGACCGGATCAGGCTGCACACCTGCTACGGCCTCAACCACGGCCCGCGGCTGAACGACATCCCGCTGGCCGACGTGGTGCCGGTCATGCTCCAGATCAACGCCGGGGCGTACTCCTTCGAGGTGGCCAACCCGCGGCACCAGCACGAGTGGCGGATCTGGGCCGACGTGCCGCTGGCCGACGGGCAAGATCCTGCTGCCCGGGCTGCTCGGGCACGCGACCAACTACGTCGAGCATCCCGAGCTGATCGCCGACGGCATCTGCCAGTACGCCAGCCTGGTCGGCCGGGAGAACGTCATCGCCAGCGCCGACTGCGGGTTCTCCTCCCGGGCCTCGTTCGCCCCGGAGGTGCACCCGACCGTGGTGTGGGCCGAAGTTCGCCGCGCTCGCCGAGGGCGCGGCGCGATCGCGACGCAAACGCCTGTGGGAGGGCGTGAGATGAAAACACTGGCCGCCATCGTCGGCCCGGGCAACATCGGCACCGACCTGCTGGCCAAGCTGCAGCGCAGCGAGCACGTCGAGGTCGGCTACATGGTCGGCGTGATCGAGTCCGACGGCCTGGCCCGGGCGCGCAAGCTCGGCCTGCAGCCGCCTCGGCCGAGGGCGTGGACTGGCTGCTGCGCCAGGACCCGCTGCCGCAACTGGTGTTCGAGGCCACCTCGGCCAAGGCGCACGCGGCCAACGCGCCGCGCTACCTCGAGGCCGGGATGCAGGCCATCGACCTGACCCCGGCCGCCCTCGGCCCGCTGGTCTGCCCGCCGGTCAACCTGCACGCCCACCTGGACTCGCCGAACATCAACATGATCAGCTGCGGCGGCCAGGCCACGGTGCCGATCGTGCACGCCGTCTCCTCGGTCGTCCCGGTGCCGTACGCGGAGATCGTCGCGTCGGTGGCGTCGCGCTCGGCCGGGCCCGGGCACCCGGGCGAACATCGACGAGTTCACCCACACCACGTCCCGGGCCATCGAGACCGTCGGCGGCGCGCAGCGCGAGGCAAGGCGATCATCGTGCTCAACCCGGTCGAGCCGCCGATGATCATGCGGGACACGGTGTTCTGCGCCATCCCGGCCGACGCCGACACCGACGCGATCACCGACTCGATCCGCCGCCGGGTCGCCGAGGTGCAGCAGTACGTGCCCGGCTACACGCTGCGCGCCGAGCCGCAGTTCGACGAGGCGCGCGAGCTCCTGGCAGGGCAACGCCCGGGTCGCGGTCTTCCTCGAGGTCCTCGGGGCCGGCGACTACCTGCCCGAGTACGCGGGCAACCTGGACATCATGACCTCGGCCGCCGCCCAGGTCGGCGAGGTCATCGGCCAGCGGCGCACGGAAAGGGTGACGGCATGAGCGAGATCCGCCGAGCGGCAGCTCCGCATCACCGACACCACCCTGCGCGACGGCAGCCACGCCATGGCGCACCAGTTCACCGAGGAGCAGGTCCGCGCCACCGTGCACGCCCTGGACGCGGCTGGCGTCGAGGTCATCGAGGTCACCCACGGCGACGGCCTCGGCGGGTCCTCGTTCAACTACGGCTTCTCCCGGGTGGACGAGATCGCGCTGATCGCGGTAGGCGTCGAGGAGGCCACCCAGGCCAAGATCGCGGTGCTGCTCGTCCCCGGCATCGGCACCAAGGACGACCTGCGCAATTCGCGCGCGAGTAAGCGCCTCGGTGGCCAGGATCGCCACCCACTGCACCGAGGCGGACGTTTCGCATCCAGCACTTCGGGCTGGCCCGCGACCTGGGCATGGAGACCGTCGGGTTCCTGATGATGGCGCACAAGACCTCACCGGACGAGCTGGCCAGGCAGGCCCGGATCATGGTGGACGCGGGTGCGGAGTGCGTCTACTGCGTGGACTCGGCGGGCGCGCTGGTGCTCGGCGACGCGCAGGAGCGGATCAAGGCCATGTACGCCGAGGTCGGCCACCAGGCCGAGATCGGCTTCCACGGCCACCAGAACCTGTCCCTGCGGCGTGGCCAACTCGGTGCTGGCCTACCAGCACGGCGCCCGCCAGGTGGACGGCGCGCTGTGCGCGCTCGGCGCCAGGGCGGGCAACTCGCCCACCGAGGTGCTGGCCGCCACCTTCGACCACCTCGGCGTGCGGACCGGCGTGGACGTGGGCGGCGTGCTGGCCGCGGCCGAGGAAGTGGTGCGGCCGTTCCTGCCGCGCTGGCCGAAGATGGACCGGCCCGCGATCGTGCAGGGCTGGGCCGGGGTGTACAGCAGCTTCCTGCTGCACGCCGAACAGGCGGCCGAGCGCTACGGCGTCCCCACCCACGAGATCCTGCAGCGCAGTAGGCGAGCTCGGCTACGTCGGCGGCCGGGAGGACATGATCATCGACATCGCCGTCGGGCTGGCCCAGGAGCGCGACCTGGCCGCGACGGGAGCTCGCTGAGATGACCTTCATCCATACGATCGACGGCCAGGGTCCGGAAGTCGGCCTCCGGGGGGCCCAGGATTCGCCTCGGTGAACTGGACGCGCGAGCCATCAGCTTCTTCGCCGACACCCCGGCTGTCCACCGGGCCGTGGTCATGGAGGATCCTGAGCAGAGGTACGCTCGTGCGCGTAGTTCCCGAGGTCAGTATGAAGACAGGGACCTGCCTGGTGATCTTGGCCTGGTGCTGGCCGAGTGTGGGATGCGCCTCGCCAGCGTTGGCCACAGCTCGGCGCGAGGCGACGTCAACTCCTGCGCCACTGCGGTGAACATCTCCGGCACCACCTCGACCGTGATGCTGGGGTGGGCCTTGAGGTTGTGGTGCAGGCCGGGTGCTGGGGTGATCCGCCGCTTGAGGCGGCGACCGCGTAGTGGCCGTCGTCGAGGGAAGCAGCCAAGCGGTGTGACGCGTTCGGTCCACGACCTAGCGCCGACATGGTGCACGAGGATGAGCGGGGAGTGCGAAGCCTCCCGCATAGGCGCGGCGTGCGCCCGGAACTCCCGGACGATCATCGTGCAGCTGGCGGCACCGCTGGTCATGTCTTCTCCCCCGCCTTTCGGTCCAGCTCCGCGCCGCATGAGAGGCGCCCTGCCATTACCAGGCTAGGCGGATCCCCGGGAATCGCCGCGGTCGGAGTGCCCGGTTTGGTCAGCTCGCCGCCAGGACGAGCTGGGGGCACCTGGCGATCCAGCCTTAATCAGCTCCGCCCGGTACTGGTCGGCCAGCCGACGATGTTAAAGCGTTACATCTCTGTGACGTGGGCGAAATCGTTTGCCTTCGAGGGCGGTGCGATCCTACGGCAAGGGAGGCCCAGCATGAAACTGCCCGCCGCCCGTTCCGCCCGTCTCCAGCCGAGATCCTGGCGCCGACCCCGATTCCGCCATCGCTCCGGATTGTCCGCGGGCGCCGCCGCCCTGGGCGCGCTGACCCTGATCCTCGCTGGTTGCAGCTCCGGCTCGCGCCTCAGCTCCAGCTCGAGCTCGAGCCGTAGGCGGCCGGGCACAAGGGCGGCACCTTCACGATCCTAGCCAACTCCGCCTTCGGCGTCGCCGACCCGGCGCAGAACTACACGCTGCAGCAGTGGCAGCTGCTGATCGACACCCACGACGGCCTGGTGCAGTTCGCAAGCGTGCGGCGGCGTCGCGGGTTCGAAGATCGTGCCCGACCTCGCGACCTCCATCCCCACGCCGACCAACGGCGGCAAGACCTACCTGTTCCACATCCGCAAGGGCATCAAGTTCTCCAACGGCCAGGACGCTCAAGCCTAGCGACTTCGTCCGGACGTTCGAGCGGCAGTTCACCGTGCCCGGCCCGACCTCGTTCTACTCGGGCATCGATCGGCGCGGACAAAGTGCAGCACCAAGGGCTGCGACCTGTCGCAAGGGCGTGGTCGCCGACGACTCGGCCTACACGCTGACGCATCAACCTGACCGCGCCGGACCCCGAGCTGATGGACCAGCTCGCGCTGCCGTTCGCGCTACGTGGTGCCGGGTAACACGTCGCTCGAAGCTGACCGGCAACAACGTGCCGCCGGGCACCGGGCCGTACATGTGGAAGTCGTACAACCCGAACACCAGGCCGTGCTGGTCCGCAACCCGTACTTCCAGCGTGTGGAGCCACGGACGCCCAGCCGGACGGGCTACCCGGACGAGATCATCGAGAAGTACGGGCTGCCAGGTCTCCGACGAGGTGACGCGCGGTCCAGAACGGCCAGGCCGACGAGGTCGTTCGACGGCGACGTCAGATCCCGTCCGACCGGCTCAGCCAGCTGAACAGCGCCAAGTACGCCAGCCAGGTGCACGTGAACGCGCTGACGGCCGACTGGTACTTCGCGCTGAACACCAAGACGCCCGCCGTTCAACAACCTGCAAGGCCCGGCAGGCCATCAACTTCGCGGCCGACCGGGACGGCCTACGTCAAGATCGGCGGCGGTTCCTCGCTGGCCGTGCCGACCTGCCAGATCCTGCCGCCCAACTTCCCCGGCCTACAAGCCGCTACTGCCCGTACACCGCGGGACCTGACCACACCACGTGGACCGGACCCGACTATGGCCAAAGGCCAAGCAGCTGGTGCAGCAGTCCGGCACGGCCGGGATGAAGGTGGTCGTCAACGGCGCCACCGACCAGATCGGCAAGGCGCTCGCCGAGCAGATGGTCTCCGACCTGAACACGATCGGCTACAAGGCGTCCACCGCAGCTGCTCTCCGGCAGCATCCAGTACCCGTTCGTGCAGAACTCGACCAACATCAGGCAAGTGGAACGTCGGCTGGTCGGCGTGGTACCAGGACTACCCGGCCCCGTCGGACTTCCTGAACGTGCTGCTCGGCTGCGGCAGCATCCATCCCGAACAGCGACGCCAGCCCGAACATCGCCGCGTTCTGCGATCAAGTCCATCCAGGCCAAGATCGACCAGGCCGCAGACGCATGCAGGCGACCGACCCGGCCGCGGCCAGCCAACGCTGTGGACGCAGGTCGACCATGCCGAGACCGACCAGGCGCCCTGGGTCGACATGTACAACCCGAAGCAGATCGACTTCCTGTCCAGCAGCGTGTCAGCGGTTACCAGTGGAACCCGCAGTGGTACATCCTGATCGACCAGGCTCTGGCTCTCAGTAGGCATGGCCAGCACCAGCTGCGCATGGCAGGCCGAGGTCTGGCGCGTCTCGAGCAGGCCTGTACCGATCAGGCCGTGCGATCGCAGGCCGCAGCCCGTGGGCGCTGGCCGGCGCAGCCGGCTCTGGCGCAACCGCATCGCGCTGGCGGCGCTCGGCTCTGTTCCTGCTGATCGTGGTGGCTGTCCCTGCCGCGCCGCTGTACGCGCAAGTACATCGCCCACGTGAACCCGTTCCCGCCAACAACCTGAACGGCCACCACGATCGTCAACGGGAAGAAGGTCGCCGCTGATGCAGCAGGGCGGCGGGACCCTGCACCTGGGCGAGACGCCGATCGGCCCGACCTGGGACCTGGCGTCACTACTTCCTCGGCGCCGACAGCGTAGGGCCGCGACGTCGGCCGCGCTGCTGCTCTACGGCGGGCGGAGCTCGCTGCTGATCGGCATCGGCTCGGCGGTCATCTGCTGCCTGATCGCGACCATCGTCGCGCTGATCGCCGGGCTTCTTCGGCGGCACGGTCGACGCGCTGCTGTCCCGGCATCATGGACGTGATCTGGGCGTTCCCCGTGTACCTGCTCGCGATCTCGATCTCGACCGAGCTGCTCACCCACTCCAACGGCTTCCAGTTCGGCCCGCTGCACATCGTGGCGACCAGCCTGTGGCTGCCCACGCTCATCATCGCCTTCATCTTCGTGCCGTACGTGTACCGCCCGGTCCGCGGCCAGGTGCTGCCGGTGGTCAAGAAGGAGTTCGTGCGAGGCCGCCGTCGCCCAGGGCGCGTCGCAACCTGCGGCTGATCTTCTCGGAGATCCTGCCCAACGTGGTGTCCGTCGGTGATCGTGCTGCTCCCGCTGATGATCGCCACCACGATCCTCACCGAGTCGGCGCTGTCGCTTCCTGGGCGTCGGCGTCCAGCCGCCGAACGTCAGCTGGGGCACGATCATCAGCGACGGCCACGAGCCTGCTGTACACCCGGCCGTGGGTGTCGATCGCGCCAGGGATCATGATCGTGCTGACCGTGCTCGCGCTGAACGTGCTCGGCGACGGGATGCGGGACGCGCTCGACCCGCGGGCCAAGCTGCGGGTGGAGGGCTGAGTGGCGCCGTGCTGACGTTCATCATCCGGCGCGCCTGCTCTGGACCGTGCTCGTCATGTTCGCGATCACGGTGCTCGGTGTTCGTGATCTTCTTCAAGACCCCGGGCGTCGACCCGGCCCGCGCAGATCGCGGGCCGCAACCCCAGCCCGCAGGTGCTGCACGGAGATCCGGCACGCAGTTCGGGCTCGACAAGCCGCTTCCGGTCCAGTACGGCCTGATGATGAAGAAGCATCTTCATCAGCCGGGACCTGGTGTCCTACTCGAACCAGGGCGTGAAGGTGGTCCCCGAGATCGCCGCCGCCGCCCCTGCGACCCTGTCGCTGGTGTTCGGCGCCGCACTCATCTGGGTGGTGGTGGCGATCAGCCATGGGCGTGGCCGCGGCTGCTCAGAGGGCACGGTCTTCGACCCGCTGCTGATGGTGCTGGCCCTGATCGGCATCTCCATGCCGGTGTTCTGGCTGGGCGAGGTCGTCAACCTGATCACGCAGAGCACGCTTCACGACACGTTCCTGTTCAGCTGGGTTCCGCCGCTCGGGTACACGCCGTTCACGCAGAATCCGCTGCTGTGGTTCAAGGGGCTGGTGCTGCCCGTGGATCACGCTGTCGATCCTGTACATCGGCCTCTACGCGCGGGTGCTGCGCGCCAACATGCTCGAGACGCAGAACGAGGACTACGTCCGGACCGCCCGCGCCAAGGGGCCTGACCGAGCGGCGGGTGCTGCTGCGGCACACGCTGCGCAACGTCGATGATCACGTTCGTCAGCCTGTTCGGGCTCGACTTCGGCGCCCTGGTGGCAGGCGGGGCGCTGCTCACCGAGGTGGTGTTCGGCATCCACGGCGTCGGCTACCTGACCTACCAGTCGCTGACCAACCTCGACCTGCCGGCGATCATGGCCACCGTCGTGCTACGGCGCGTTCTTCATCGTGCTGGCCAACGCGCTCGTCGACATCGCGCTACGCCTGGCTCGATCCGAGGGTCGCGGCTCGCCATGATGGCGCGACGCCACTGCTCGACGGTGCGCAACCTCAAGGTCTCGTTCCGCACCGAGGACGGCCTGGTCAGAGCCGTCGACGAGTGTCTCGTTCACCGTGTCGCCGAGGGCGAGACGCTCGGCATCGTGGGCGAGTCGGGTTCCGGCAAGAGCGTGACCGATGATGTCGGTGATGCGGCTGATCAACGACCCGAACGCGCGTTTCGAGGGCGAGGTGCTCTACAAGGGCCACGACCTGATGGCGCTGAACCGGGACCAGATGCGCGACGATCCGCGGCACCGAGATCGCCATGATCTTCCAGGACCCGATGACCTCGCTGAACCCGGTGTACCGGGTCGGCTGCGCAGATCGCCGAGCAGATCCGGGCGCACGAGCAGGTCTCCAAGCAGGCCGCGCACGCGACCGGGCGATCGAGCTGCTCGACCGCGGTCGGCATCCCGCAGGCCGCAGCAGCGCGTCGACGACTACCCGCACCAGTTCTCCGGCGGCATGCGGCAGCGCGTGATGATCGCGATGGCGCTCGTCCTGCAACCCGGACCTGCTGATCGCCGACGAGCCGACGACCGCGCTCGACGTGACCATCCAGGCGCAGATCCTCGACGCTGCTCAGGAAGCTCAAGGACGACTTCGGCACCGCGGTCGTGCTGATCACCCACGACATGGGCGTGGTGGCCGACATCGCCGACCGGGTCGCGGTGATGTACGCGGGGCGGATCGTCGAGCAGGGCACCCAGCGCGACGTCTTCTACGACGCCCAGCACCCGTACACCTGGGGCCTGCTCGGCTCGATCGCCCGGCTGGACCGGCCCAAGCCGCAGGCGGCTGACGGCGATTCCCGGGCAGCCGCCCTCGCTGCTCCAGCTGCCCCGAGGGCTGCGCGTTCGGCCGACGCGCTGCGCGCACCGGTTCGACCGCTGCGTCGAGCGAGCCCCGGCTGATCGACCGGGTCGGACGGCGACCACCTGGACGCCTGCCATCTCGAGCCGTAGCAGAAGAAGCGACGGCCGGCGAGACGCACCATCCACCCCGAGCTGATCCGAGGACGCCGATGACCGGCCGACCTGACCCCGCGACCGCCGACGCGACGGGACGGCGAACTGCTGCTGCGGGCCGAGCACGTCGAGAAGTACTTCCCGATCAGGAAGCGGGGTCCTGCTGCAGCGCGAGGTCGCGCGGGTGCACGCGGTGGACGACGTCAGCCTTCGAGCTCGCGTGCCGGGCGAGACGCTCGGCCTGGTCGGGGAGTCCGGCTGCGGCAAGTCCACGCTCGGCCGGTGCATCGTCCGGCTGCTACGAGCTCACCAGCGGCATCGGTCATGTTCGAGGGCCAGCGACATCTCGACGCTGTCGCGGCGCGAGCTGCGCCCGATCCGGCGCGAGCTGCAGATGGTGTTCCAGGACCCGTACGCGTCGCTGCAACCCGCGCAAGCGGGTCGGCACGATCATCTCCGACCCGCTGCGCATCCACAAGCTGCGGGAACCGCAGGACCAGATCAAGCGCCGGGTGCGGGAACTGCTCGAGCTGGTCGGCCTCGTCGCCGGAGCACTACAACCGCTACCCGCACGAGTTCTCCGGCGGCCAGCGGCAGCGGATCGGCGTCGCCCGGGCGCTGGCCCTGCACCCGAAGCTGATCATCGCCGACGAGCCGGTCTCCGCGCTCGACGTCTCGATCCGGGCCCAGGTCGATCAACCTGCTCGACGACCTGCAGGACGAGCTCGGACCTCACCTATATCTTCATCGCCCACGACCTGGGCGTGGTGCGGCACGTCTCGGACCGGATCGCGGTCATGTACCTGGGCAAGATCGTCGAGGTCTCGCCGGCCGAGGAGCTCTACCAGCAGCCCGTCCACCCCTACACCGAGGCGCTGCTGTCCGCGGTCCCGATCCCCGACCCGGACCTGTCGGACCGCCGGACGCAGATCGTGCTCGAGGGCGACGTGCCGAGCCCGATCGTGCCGCCCTCGGGCTGCCGTTTCCACCCGCGCTGCCGGTACGCCACCGAAGATCTGCGCCCAGCAGGAGCCGCCGCTGGTCGAGTACGGCGACGGCGGCCACCTGGCCGCCTGCCACCACCCGCTCAACGTCGACCCCCGTCGGCCCCGGCCGCGGCCGCGGAGCCGCTACCCGCCGCCGGGGGAGAGGTGTCCTGCCGAAGAAGCCGCAGTGAGCTCTCCACCTCGAACATCGGGCACCTCGCCGTGCAGAGCCGGGGTTGGCGTGCAGGCTCTTCTCGCGCGAGGCGAACGCGTCGAACAGGGCGAGGCCCGACTCCCGGCATCTGCTCGTCGTCCCACTGCGGCAGGAACTCGACCGGGACTGGTGACCTGGGCCGCCGCTTCGGCCAGGGTCTCGTGCCCCGCCAGGCCGAACACGGCCGCGGTGATCCTCTGGTTCCGCGGCGGCGAGCGGCACGCCGGTGGCGCTGCCCATCGACAGGCCCCAGAAGCCCACCGGGCCGTCCAGGCCAGGCTGGGCCTGCAGCGCGTCCAGGGTGGCCCGCCACTCGGGGACGGCCTGCTCGGCCTGGGCGGCGTTGTAGCGGGCGACCTGCGGGCCCACGGGCTCGCCCGCCGCCATCCGACCCCTGATCTCCGCGATGAACCGCTCGTCCTCCTCGGTCCTGGGGCGGTCGCCGGACCGGGTGCGTCGATGGCGGCCGCCGCGACAACCGCGAGGCGGTCGACCAGGCGGCGGGCGCGGCCCTGCATGGCTGGTGCCTTCTTTGTGCTGACCGCCGCCGTGGGCCAGCAGCACCAGCGGGCGGCTGGGCATCGGCGCAGGCAGCCTCCGCGGGCGACCAGAGGACGCCGGGAACGTCCCCGAGCGTGAACAGGCGTTCCGGACGCCGTCGGTGATGGTCTCTGACGTGAAGCGCATAGGTTCATTACCTCTTCCGGGATGCCTTCGGGCGCTCCCGGGCCACCATCTGTCAGCGGAACCCCAATGGAGGGGAGCACCCATCCTGATACAGCGGTAATGGGTCTCACTCTCAGCTCGCTTGCCTGCGCCGACCCTGCAGCCGGGACCTCATCTCCCAAAAGCGCGCCCAGGCTGAGCAGGCTCCAGAGCGGACCAGTGAGGTTTTCTCGGCAAGGGTGAACCCGGCGTTCCTGGCGTAACGGTCATACTGGGCAGACACGCGGACATGCACTGGAGATCCCGGGAGAACGCGGAGCCCCCGGTACAAGAGGTCTCGACCAAGATCCCTGCCGTTCCCGGAGGCTCCGCGTGCTGTCCTATCGTGTCATCCTTGACGTCCCGCTGCCACTGGTGCTGTTCGTGTCCGGGCTGCTGGCCGATCACCGCCGCGAGATCGGCACCCGGGACGGGACGCGTGCCCTGACCTGCTGGAAGCAGGCGGTCTTCGCCCTGGCGTGGTTCCGGGACCGGCCGGACATCCGCCGGCTGGGCGCAGGGTTCGGATCTCGCAGGCCACCGCGTACCGGTACAAGGACGAGGCCGTCGAGGTGCTCGCCGCGAAGGCGCCCACGCTGCGCGAGGCCCTGGACAAGGCCGTTGAGCAGGGGCTTCCCTACCTGATCCTGGACGGCACGCTGATCTCCTCCGACCGGTGCGCGGACAAGAAGACCAGCAGGAAGGGAAAGGAGATCGACAAGTGGTACTCCGGCAAGGCGCACGAGCCCGCCGGGAACGTGCAGGCGCTGGCCGCCCCGGGCGGCGTCCCGCTGTGGGTCTCCGACGTGCTGCCCGGCAGCACCCACGACCTGACCGCCGCCCGCGAGCTCGTCCTGCCCGGAGCCCGGCCCTACCTGAAGGACCTGCCCATCCCTGGCCGATTCCGGTTATGAAGGGGCTGGCGCGGGCGTGCACGTCCCGGTGAAAAAGCCCGCCCGCGGCGAACTCGATATCGATACGAAAACCCGCAACGCGCTGCTCGCGATCCCTGCGCTACCAGGGCGAACGCGGCTTCGCGCTGATGTCCCAGCGGTGGCGCGCCATCCAGCACGTCAGCGCTCAGCCCGACCACGATCGGCGACATCGTCAAATCCGCGCTCGTCCTCACGCAATTCGAGCACAAGATGATCAGCTGAACCTCGCTGAGAAAACCTCAGTCGCTTGCCACCAGCTTGGCGCATATAGCCGTAGCATCGGCTGCGGTTAAGAGCTGATCTGCGGCGGCCACGGCCAGGACAGCCGAATGAGCTGGACGGCTGCTGCTGCGGCCGTGGCGGGAGGCCAGGAAGCCGCCAGGAGTCGTGTTCCCTTGGTCGGTACCGACCGACCAACCTGGCGGCTAGTGGGATTGTGCTCCGGCCTCGAAGGAGAGGTCGGAAATGCCGCAGATCATGCCAGACTCACGGTGCGATGCATCTCTCTGGCGTTGAGGACCGCTGCCGCAGCATCGGCACCCTCCATCGCAACGGCGCGCAGCTCGGGCCGATCACGCATGATGCGGACCAAGGACGGATCCGCCGGGTCATCGGCGACGACTCTATCGACCGAACCGACCTCTCCAACCACGATCCGCGGCGACAGGTGCCGCAGTTCCTCCGGCTGATCCAGCTCGCCGTACCAGACGGGCTGCCGCACGGCCAGCGTGCGGGCGGCTGAAGTCAGCGCGGCGTCGGTGCTGATATCCACGCTCCGCGCGGCGAATGGAGGCCACGGACGACCTTGCCGGACTCGTAGATGCCGATGCGGTCGGCCACCACGACATCTCTAGGTTCAAATCCCCAGGCCGATAGCCAACCCGACAATGAGGACGCAGCGCGGCTCGAACGCCATAAGCATGTTCTCAGCAGCTATCGTCCCAGTGCCCGACGACATCGCCACCGCGACGGTATGATGACGCCTGAACCTCGGGTCCATCAACCTCCCCACAATCCAGGTGCTGGCAGAGATCGTGATCTGACGCACCCGCTTCAACAGCCGCAGCACCGCCTCGTACTCATCCCCTAGGGCGGTGATGATCGCGACATCTACTGCTGCCGCCCGGCCTCAGCCGAGCCCCCTGGTCTCCCGGCCGAGCTGAGCTGGGTCCGCTGCCTCAGCACCCGTTCAGTTGACGGACCGCGACGTCCCGGACGTCGCGCGGTCGGCAGATAGTCGGGCCACCGCGACCGCCGCTCCAGGATCACCGGCCTGCCCGATCGCGACAACTATCTCAGCGAGCGCGGCATCCCTGACCTGCTGGTCATCGATGGCACAGGCCAGGAGGACGGCCTGCTCGGGTTGACCAGCCTGGACCAGCATGACAGCCAGCTGCCTGAGCGCGCCGTTCCGGACGTCGCGGTCGGCGATGGCGTGGGCCACCGCGATCGCACGCTCCAGATCCACCGGCCCGCCCGATCGCGACAACCACCTCGGCGAGCGCGGCGGCCCGGTCCGGTCTCGGTGGCCGTCGCGGGCTGGCTCACGTCGCTCTCACCAAGCAGCGCGACGGGAGGCTGTCAATGGCATCTGTATCGCCCATGCGGACCAGGGAAGCCAAGCCTTCGAGGCCATGGTGGTGTTGCCCTGTGCTGCGGCTGCGGCGCCGATGGTCCGCTCCGCTTCCGAAGTAGCTTGAGTGAGCGCCGCGGTCCACACGGCGTCGGGCACAACTCTTTCCGCGGCTCTGGTGTCGGCGTCGGATGACGTCGTGGACACTGATGGCGTCCCCGGTCCGGGCTTCTATCAGCAGCGACTGGCCCGTCGTTCGAGTCCCGCCCATCACGGGTTCAACCCCCATCGGAGCGCATCGTCAATCTCTGCGGGTTCGGCTTCTGCTGGCAAGTAAGCCTGCAGCAGGCTGTGGGCGGCGGAAACCGGCATCGGCGCGGCGATACCGGTGCGATACCAGTCGAGCACCGTTCGGACAAGTGCATACCGGGCAGGCCGGTCGTCGTCGGCTTCGGCGTTCCTCAATCTGTCTTGCAACGCTGGCCCAGCCACGACCCACGGGATCGGCAGTTCCCAGCGGCAGCCCATTCCAGCAGTGCCGGGTTCTTGATGTGCTCACCGGCGCGTTCTCGCTCTTGGTCGCTCCACCCGGTCGGCCAGGCCACGTCTACCACAAGCTCGTCGTCCGTCAGCGCCTGACCCAACGAGCTGCTCAGGCCGGACCCAGGCATCCTGGCCTCTAGCTCCGTGCTCCGGATCGTGGCCACAACGACGACGCAGAGCTCAGCATCCATTGGACGATGTCCCGGAAAGCCGGGTCGTCGTAGTGCTCAGCGTCGTCGAGCCACAGCACGGCGGGTCCGATATCGGCGACTGGGAGTTCACGCAGCAATGCAAGCGAGTTTGGTCGCGGGCAGAGTAGCCGGTACTCGGGCAGACGCAGCCGGACGCCTCGGCGGCCGAACGCGACTTCCCACCTGCTGCGTCGCCCACTACCAGCAGCATCAGGCTTGCCGATTGCGCAATCCGCAGGCTGTCTCCTTTGCTGGTCGGCATCGCGTGGCACATAGTCAGGAAGGCCAGGCTCACCCGGGTAGCGGTACGTAACT
>ERZ1370068.8765-contig-7595_pt1 | contig 36601 bp, 56 predicted proteins | sample MGYA00561227_ERZ1370068 | MGnify/ENA primary metagenome ERZ1370068 (study PRJEB38410, sample SAMEA6850437) | metagenome | study: Metagenomic assessment of the ecological functions of the soil: analysis of the soil microbiota associated with the... | reverse complement strand
GTTACGTATTGCTGAGCGCCGCAGGTGCGACATTGGCCTGGCGTGCCGGGCCTTTGGCCCTCGACTAGGGGCCGTGTGAGTCCTCCGCCCTCACGGGCGGGGCGACTCACCGACGCCCTTCGGGCCGCAACCACAATCCACCTCTGCCGCGTCGTCTATGGTCTGGTTTTGCAACAGTCTCCAATGACCCGCAGCCAGTAACTAATAACCGGAAATACCTTCACCGTTTGAAAGCCCACTCGTGCCGGAGCCAGGCGATCCAAACTCATCTTTGAATGCGTATCTTGACGGCCACTTCGGTAAGAAGTGGAGAGTTTCCTCCGTCGGGTAGAATGAAGTGGAACAGCTCGATACTGCAGCCAATTCTGTGATCCCGGCCTTCACACCTGCCAGACCGGCTCCCGAGGCAGTATAGAAGGATGGCCGTCCTGTCAGGCCCGGACCAGGCCGCCTGCTCCAGGCCCTCACGTGTCTGGGCGCTGCGCACCTGGAATTTCTACTCCGGTTCCAAGCCCGGTTTGAGCTTTCCACCGCAGCCGGCCAAAACCGTGTGTTTTTCGGCGCTTCAAGAGGTGGCGAAAGAAAATCCCATTCGTATTTGCGGTGGTAAATATTTCCGCGTCCACCATCGCGCGTCCATAGATGCACGCCAGACGGTCGGGAGATGCATGCGATTCGAACTGGAAAAAGCCCTTCTCGCCCCCCAGTAGATGTTAGTGCCGGCCGCATGGTCGAAATCAATCTGGTGGTTTGAAACCACCAGCATCCACCCAGCCGTCGCGGTTGAGATCCAGCGCATCGATAGGCCGAAGAGGAATTTGCATCCAGCAGCAGGCGCCGCTTCTCTGTGAAGTTGCGGCTCCTTGTCTCCCCAGTAGATCATAGCGGCAACCGCGCATGGTGTCCGACTTGTAATTGGTCAGTGGCGATATCCAGATGCCCGTCCCGGGCGTTGAAGTCGGCCACCGTCGCGCGTCCAGAGTTGTGAAGCCTTCCAATCCTGTCCAGTGCCTTCGGCGAGAAGCCCTCTGACTGCCCCAGTGCAAATGAACGCCAGGGAGTTTACGCTCCTCTGGCTCACGACCGCCGCCGGTGAGAGCACGTCGAGCCAGCCATCATCGTCCAGGTCCATCACTACACGCATGCGGAGCACCGTTGGCTTCACTTCTCGTGACCTGGCTCGGCTGGAACCCCTGGGCGCTTCCCCACCAGATTTCTGAATGCGCGCGACCGAAGCCATAGGGAAAAATCAAGTCGAGCAAACCATCCTGTTCAGATCGGCAATGGCGCTTTTGGACCCCAGGGCCGGCCCGGAAAGCTGGAGCGTGCTGGTGCGCGCGTCCTTGAAAACGATCGGCATTCCCCCAAACAGATAAGTGGCCCCGGCGCGTTGATCGCTCGCCGGGGCAGGCTGCACGGTGAAGACAATGTCCAGATACCCGTCCCGGTTGAGGTCCGCCACCACAATTGCTCATCGGCGACTCGACCGGCAATCCGGTTCGGTTTTCTTCCAGCCCGAGGGACTGCCCTCACCACACCGTGCCCCTTCCCTCCTGCATCAACACGAGGTCGGGATAATCATCGTCATCCAGGTCGGCCACGCTGTATTCCATCTCGCCGCCCGGATCGAGAAGGACGGTTGCAGCGCTGGAGTAGTAGTGGTCCTTGCTTCCCAGAAGATGGTCGAAGGGAGGGACTCCCGTGCCGCTCAAGTGGCTGACAAGCAGGATATCAGGTTTGCCGTCGCGGTTCAGGTCCGCCACTCCGCAGCCGATCACGCCAAACCTAAGCAACTCGCTGCGCCGATGCGCCGCAAATCCGTCCGGACCTCCCCCAGAAAATCTGGGACGGGCGTCTCTGCCTGCCGAGTCGGTGGTGTTGCCGAACAGAAGGTCGGTCAACCCGTCCTGGCTGAGATCGGCCGCTTGTGACGCTTGACGCCCCATCGTCGGCAATTCCGTGAGCCGGTCCGCGCGGTACCCCGGGCCGAGCCCCAGTAGATGACGGAGGCCGGCGGCGCCTTCCGATAGGTTCCCCTGGTTGGCGGGGATCAGGTCCATGTGCCCATCGCGGTTCAGATCCGATACATCCATTCCCCTGGCAGTTGCGCGCGGGCAAATCCACGGCCCGCTCGATCTCCAGGCCGCGCGCCGATCCCGGGAAGACCACGGCATTGCCGGTCCCGCCGACGGCGAGGTCCATGTAGCGGTCTCCGTTCAGTTCGGCGGCGAGAAGCGTCTTCATGCCGTCGCTCCACCCGAACGCGGCTTTCCCGGTTGCAGGCAAACGGAGTTCGGATCGGCGTAATACTTGCCGCCTCTGTTCGCTGAAGCCGCCTTTCCGTCTCCCCAGTAAACGTAGACACTCTGCTCCTGGCTGTTGTAGTTCACGAAACGCCAGGTCGGGAAATCCATCGCCGTTGAAGGTCTCCCATCGCCACGTCGGCGGCGCTGATAGTCGGAATCGACGTGCGCCGCGAAACGTCGTATCCGTTCACAGATTCCCCAGTAGATGTAGGACTCGAGGTGATGGGCAACCCCAGGTCTCCCCGATTCGTCGCCATGGTTTGCGAGCACCACCTCCTGCAGTCCGGTCCCCATTGAGATCGCCACCGCCACTCCCGCCGGCGAGATAGGCAGGCAATTCCGTGCGGCTGGTCTTTCTGAATCCCTGAGCCGAGCCCCAGCATATGTAGGCCGGTTGATCCGGCCGGTAATTTGTGCATGGAGTTGCGAAGACGATGTCGAGATAGAACCGTCACCGTTGAGATCGGCGATTCTGCACCGCCCGCCTCTCGGTGGGAAGGCGCGTGATCCGGCTATCGCCTGCTCGAGATAGCCCAGCAGTGAAAAGGGAGACCGCAGTTGCCATATCTCGGGCAGAAGAGAACGGTAACCGTCCGCCCCACCCCAGTAAATCAAGGCATCGGGATTGTAAACGTGGTTGTGATCCTGCGTGAAAGCAGGTCCAGTTCCCCGTCGCGGTTCAGTCCCACCGGTTGATGGTCTGGATACGGCCTCGAGCCGAAACGTAAAGACTTTGCGCCGGAGTCCCCGGCTGAGCCTCGGCTTGAACGCTTCGAATCCGTTCTGGCGGATCCAGACGGCCCCTGAGCCTGAGCGGCCGGATTCCACGCGCGAGATCACGGTAATGAATGGCAGGGCCGATAGTAAAATAACCCGGATCACAGCCCTGCGCGCGCCGAAGACCGCACAAACCCTCCTCCGAAATGCTGCTGAAGACTGCAATCAAGAAATTGTGCGCTGGGTCAAACACCGGATAACTGGGGATGCAGAGACTCCTTCATCGAGTGGTGAGCGCGATGCGCTGCTGCCGCATTCAGACACGGTCTAGGTGTGTTCCCGCACCTAGAAACGAGCGCCGAGGGTGCGAACACTGCAGTGCCGGGCCTTCAGCCCTCCATCTATCGGTATCTGAACCCCGCCCTCACGGGCGTGGCTATTTCTGCGCCGGCCTTCGGCCCTCTCCAATTCCGTCGCAGCTTTGACCGCTATTCCTCTACCTGAACACCAGGCCCGAAGGGCCGGTACAGTAGTAGCCCCGCCCGTGAAGGGCGGGGTTCGGCGAGACGCATAAACCGAGGGCCGAAGGCCCGGCACTTGATCTGTTCCGCTACGCCAATTTTTTCACATCTTCTGACAATGCCATACTGAGTTTTGAAACAGCCTCCCTGCTGACTGGCGCTTAGAACTCGTACCTCAAACCCAACTGGATCTGGCGCGACGCACCGGCCGACTGGATGACCCACCGAAATTGCTGGTGCCCGAAAACGTAGTTCCGGCAGGCAAGTCAAAAATTAGGATGGTTCAAGAGGTTGAAGAACTCCGCGCGAAAATCCAGCTTGTGGCCTTCTAAGAACCGTAGCTTTCGATAGGAGCAAGTCGACAACCTGCAGTCCAGGTCCCTGAGCCGTATTCCGTCCCAGCGCGCCGTAGGTGTACTGGCGCTGATCTGCAGGCCGCTGATGTTGAGCCAGCGACTCGGATCACGCTTCAGAGGCAGGCAGCTGATCAGTCCACGCCTGAACGGGGTCGGGTGACTGAAGTCCGCCGAACCCGTTGTTGGCCTGGTCATAACCCGACCGAATGATAAAAGGAAAACCCGAGGAAAGCGTCGCGATCCCGCCCACCCGCCATCCTCGAGGAGCTTTGCCGACAAACCTGAATTGAGCCTGGCCTTGCCCAGCCCCACTGGAAGATCGCAGAGCGCGCTGGTCACAAAGCGCTGGCGCTGGGAAACCAGATCTGCCTCGATTGCTCCCGACGACATCGTACTCGGATTTGAGATCGCTGCCCGTTGCGCCACGGATCGAATGCCCGTCGTCAATCGACTTGCTGATGGTGAGAGAACGCGAGGAGAGTCAGCCCGCCGGAATAACGCTTTTCGACTTTAGCCTGGAACGAGTGATAGAAAGAGTTCGAAAACGGAGCCGCATACTGGAACGGCGCGGTGTTGGGCCACGGCCGCCGCAGACGATGTCTCCGGGACCGGGGGGGCAATGTTTTTCGAAAAACCGAACGGGAGCTTTCGGCCAGTGGATCCCACGTAGGCCACCTCAACCGCCAGATCCCTCAGGAACAGCCGCTGCAGCGTAAGGTTCCAGTTCTGCATGATGGCGTCGGGCGTGCTGGGTGTGCGTTGTCCGAAGATGCCCTGGGTTTGCGACAGCGCTGTCCGGACGGGAACGGATCGGCCAGCAGCGTACGGCGGACTGTCGACGTTGACACTGCCAGTGATGCGCCGCTCCCGGACCGTGAAGGGATAGTTGCGCACAAAATCGACAATCGTATTGCCGATATCCTTGTTGTAGAAAACCCCGTATCCCACCCGGATCGCCGTGCGATTGCTTCCGCCGGGCCGGTATGCGAGGCCAAGACGCGGGGCGAAGTTGTTCCTGGTCGGGATCGACAATGCCGCGGGGCCAGCCGTCCTTTCCAGCCTCGATAAATACCGGCTCCGGAAGACCTGCGAAATTCGGGCATAGATACCGCCAAACCGGTCATACTTCTCTGACCCACGGATTGCTGTAGTCGTACCTGAGACCGGATTGACGGTCAGGTTGGAGGTCAAACGCCAGTCGTCTTGTATAGACCCTGTAAGCCTGGCCGCAGGTAAACCTGAAAGTTTCCGGAAGTCTTGTCGCTCACGAACAGCGTCCCTCAGCAGGTAATCGGCGAATGGATCGCCGCTCGTCATATTTCGGCCGGACAGTCATTCGTCCAGCGTCCGTCGAATGAAAAAGCGCCGTTACCAAAGCGATCGGTCCGATCATTCAACTGCATATTGATAAAATGCCCGCCAAATTTGAGCGTGTGATTCCCCATCGTCAGGGAAAAGTGATCGCTGGCTTGAATATAGTTGTTGCGGTAGACCTGAGGATCGATGTCGCCGGGCAGTGTCACTCCCGCGCCCGCGACAGCCTGGCTCGGAATTCCGTGAACGACCGGATCGACGTTCTCGAAGCCCTTGATGCCGGCCTCAGTCCGCAGAGGAGGGCGCCGTAGCGCGTTTCCCGAGACCCGGGAAACCTGCAAGCTGTGTGGCGCTAAGAGACAGACCGTTGACCGAAGTCGGAGAAAAGATATGGGTATAGCCCAGAGCCAGTATCCGGCCTGGCGGCAGATAATTGGTGCTGACCGCGGTAAAGGCACCCGGGCGGAACTGATCCTCGATCGTCTGGGTATAACGGGCAAGATTGTATCCTTCGGGTTGAATCGGTGATCGCCCCGGAATACTCCACTCGGTTGCGATCCTGCTCGAGCGACCGGGCATCGAGGTAATTGGCCACATTCACCGCAGCTCTGCGCGGAAGTCGGCGCCACAGTGGGAAGATCCGGCACACTTCAACAGGTTGTTAGCCTGCGGGCTGGATCCGGTTCGCCGGGATGATGTTATTTGGGAAGAGGTCCCGATGTAGCCGGTCGGAGAACTCGGGTCCACCGCTTCAAGGTCAAAGCGGTCATAGATCGGACGGCGGCCTCTGAAATCGCCTGCGCGCAAGGCGGCATTCGGAACGGTAACCGTCGAGGTCTGGGCCCGGCGAATACGGCAGCCCTTCGTATGAGAAAAGAGAAAACGTGCGGATCTCCTGATTATCGGACCGCCCGGTGTGGCGCCGAATTGGTTGGCGTTTGAAGCTGGCGATATCTTGGCCGGGGCCGGACGATCTGAAGAAGTTCTTGGCGTCCAAAGCAGAATTCCGGTGGAACTCGTACGCCGAGCCGTGTAACTGATTCTGCTCCCTGACCGCGTCATCAATGCTGATCTGCGCCCCGCTGTTGTATCCCCAGCTCGGCGGAATAGCTATTGGTATTGACCTTGAACTCCTGGATCTCGTCCGGATTCGGGCCTGCACTCACGAAAATGATGGAACTCGGAATCGGTGTTGGACCGCATGCCGTCGATGCTGCAAAGACGCTGGCGTCTTCCGTGGAATCCGCCTGCGGCGAACTGCGCGATCTGGCCGTGCCGCGGGCCTGATTTCCGCCTCCCACCACGTTGGTTACGCCGGGAACCAGAAGCGCCAGCGACATGAACTGGCGGCCGTTGAGCGGCAGTTCCTGACGCTTCTCCGGCTGGGATCACCTGTCCCACCGTAGCCTCAGACGCCTGCAGCAACGGCGCGACGCCCCTCGACTGTTACCTGTTCGTTGATGTCTCCGATCGTGCAGAGTGACGTCGATCCTGGCTTTCTGGGACACTTGAAGGATGACGCTCTTTCAGCAGGACATTCTTGAACCCCGCCAGTTCGGCCTTGACGATGCAATTGCCCTCGGCGGCAGCAGGGCACAACCTTCATAGTAGCCCTGGTCGTTTGAGACGGTTGTGCGTACCTGGTTCGTGTCTGCTTCCGTGATAGTGATTCCTGACACCGGGCAGAATGGCCCCGGATTGGTCTTTCACGACGCCCGCGGATGGAAAGGGAAAGCGTCGAGGATTGCGCCCACGCGGACGCAACGCGTAAAACATGGGAACCAACGCCAATACCAAAAAGTCTCATGGCGGGTGTGCCCCTTGAGGGTTGTCAAAGTGAACCCGTTACCGACGGTGCGGGCGTAGTCTATTGCGCAAGTCGACCCCGAGTCAACCAAAGCTTTCCGACCCGATTTCTCGGCGTAAAGTGCGAGGGTGCTTCCCAGGCGTTCCGGAAGAAGTATAATTGCCGGCATGAAAATCACAGCAGTTTACGAGAAACCGACCCGCACCAAGTGCCGCGAGATGGATCGATTCCTTCGAGAGAGCGGCGTACCCTTGAAAAAGTGAACTATTACCTGAACCCCTGAGTGAGACGAAACCTCCGGCGACCTGATCCGCAAGAGCAGAGAATCAAACCGCGGACCTGCTGCGAACCAGCGAACTCGCGTAATCGCCAGCTGGCCCTCGCCATGGAGAATTTTCCGACGACTCGTGATTGCGTCGCGTTCATGGTCCAACATCCAGACTTGATTCAGCGCCCGATTGTAGAGAAGGGCACCGCTTCGGCGTAGGTTGCGAATGGTTCTGACTCGGAAGATCTGCCTCTCCATCGTGAGGGAGCTCCTGTTCGTCAACCGACGAACGACCCCTAGCCGCGGGCTCCTCGCCACCATGCTGTCAGCAATCAACGCGGAGTCCCGGTATGACGGGCATGCTCTGAGGGTCTGCCATGTTCGGACATTAAGCCCCTTATGGCCCTCGCGGGGCAGACGCGGTTGTGAAGTACATCGCTTATGCTCTGTTCGGCACCTTCAGACGGACGCCGCAAACCCCAGGCGCCCGCCACCGAAGCTGCGGCTCGCTCTTCAGTGATCTGCCAGCGGCGGGCCCGCGGCCAGGTCTCCCTTCGGTGCCACTCTTAACATCGAGACAGCCAGCTACCGCCGTGGCCAGCCCATCGGCTCTCCACTGTCGCGCGAGACTCTGAGTTCTTCGGCCTGCATCGCGTCCCACACGGCGGTCTTTGGCGCTCACACCACAGCCGGACGCGTCGGGCTCCTCGCGCTCGACATCGCTCTTCCAGCGCTGGCTGGATCTCGATCATGCGAGGGCATTGTCTCGATGCCCTCTGCTCGCAAGCGCACTCGTCGCGGATCCTGGCGGCCTCAACACGAAGAGCTGCAGCCTGTCGAAGGTCCAGAACATGGCGGGCACATGCATCGGATCGGAAAACGGCACCAGTTTGACCACTCATCAAAGTCGCCGTCTGCTCCCTAGTGGCGCGGCTTACGTTTGTTGCGCCAGGTGCTAGCGCCGGTACGCCAAAACCGACCTTGCGCCAACATACCCTGAGCGCTTGCGGATCACGTCAGGAAATAGCACTTCGATGCTGCCGCGCTTGCGCCCGCGAAATAGCGCGTGCTCTTGAGCGGAGCGGTCTTGTGCCGTTTACAGAGCAATTCTACCGGTTGCTTCGAAGCGCAAGCGCAGCTGATGCGCCTTCGTCATCAAGGGAGACCCGAGGGGAGGCAAAGGCTAACGCGGAAGGATTGAGGCGGGCGATGTGCGCAGGGTGCTCACTGTCGCCCGGTGTGACGCGGTGTGACGGCGAGCCACGTAGGCCGTGCGCAATGAAATATGTGTCGCCAACCCATCGATGTCCCGAGCTGGCGTTGTCGGGACGAAGGGCTCGACGCCAGCAGCAAGGTTTCGCTCGGCCGCGGTCGCAAACCGGGCGACGGCATTCGGCTCAACGGCAGCTCCTCGTTCGGCAATCGCATCCTAGTCGAGTGGCGGCAAAAAGCACGCCTTGATCGCGGATGCGGGCGCGCACAGGCCCTGCCTAAACCTAAGTATACTCACCTGTCTACTTTCTTAGCGACGCTACACCCACGCCTAATCGAACTGGAGCTTAGGGCGATCGATAGTGGGCTCGCGAATTGTGACCCGTGTGGATAGAGCGCCCGAGCAGAAATGCCCCGCTATTTCTTCCACTTCAAACGTGGACAAATGACCATTCTGGACCAGGAAGGTGTCGACCTTGCCGGTATTACCGAAGCGGCAGAGGAGGCGGCGCGGCGTGGCCGAGCTATTGCCACATCGCGACGCACTCAAGTCCGTCCCGTTCAGCACCGGCATGATCATCGTCGAAGACGAGTGGCGGACAATCCTCGAGGTGCGGTTGGAAGACATCATCGACGCTGGGGAAGGAAGAATAGTATGGCTACCGCTGGGACGGTCGTTCTCGAGGCAAAGATCGCCGTCGACATCGTCCTTTTGCGGAGGATGGCAAATACTATGTCGACTCAGCCACGACGATGGACGGGGTCATCGTGCGTGGATGGACAGAAGGTCCATTCGAGACCGAGGCCAAGGCGCGGTGACTGCGTGGAATGGCAGTACTCCATTCCGATGTTAGAGAAGCTTGCGCAACCTCAAGGCCGGTAGCTGTCCTAAACCTCCTCGACCAGTCTGACGGCAGTCCGAAAGGGCCGCGAACTCAGCGATTAGTCAATGTTTACCCAGCTGCAGGGGAAGTGGGGCTCGGTGCAGTTGCTTCCGGGCGGGGCTCGAGGCGGCCACACGGTCCCGTGCTCGTTGGACCGGAACAACCGAAATTCGGCGAGGCGACCCGCGTCGCCGCGGTAACGTTAACCGCTGCCCTTCGCAAGCTCGCGGGCGTTCAGGAAAAGGGCGGCCGGAAATGACCAGCCGGTTCTGCCCCGGCGTGGCCATTGGCATCCGGCGCATGTTTTTCTTCATTTTAGGGCGCAGCGAGCATTTGTGACACCCGGTAGCGCCGCCCCAATGGGAGCGACGACGGCAACGGGCTCAATGCTTGCGCCAGCACACCGCGTTGGCGCACGTGGCGGCCGCCCAGGTTTTCGCACCACGAGGACCCATGCATCCATTTCGCTACCTTTGGTCTATCCGCCTTTACGTAGCATCCCTCGCGCCATTCCGCCCACGCCGTACAAAGACGAGGTTGCAAGAAACGTGACCTGATGGGTCAGCGCTTGCCGTGACGCCTCAAAAGGCGGTCGTCAATGCGCCCCTGCCGCTCCAGAATGACGGCGAGCGCCTTTTGCACGGCGGCGACTTCGTCGGGCTACATTCCACTTCGATGAATACGTGCTTTTATCCCGCCCCCGCTCGAAGTGCGGCAGCCGCAAACCATGACCCGACCGTTTGAAAGGGGATGGCTTCTCCGGAAAAGATAAAGCGTGCATGCGTCATGACGGAGTTGCGACCATTGCGCGGTTTCGGAAATATATTTTGGCGCCCTATTCTGTAACACGGGCCGGTTTGATTGCCGGCGGAAAGATAAAGTTAGCGTAAATGTTCTGTTGCGTTGCGCCGTGCTGGGAAGGTGGCCTTCCCCTACCGCCACTGCCTGGGCGGCAGCCGTCAGGCGATGACACCCATTTTCGAGCGCGGACCTTGCATATTCGTGTTATGCAGAGGATAGCATTGATGGTTGCAACACATTTCGGGGAGTGTGACATGCCGTTGTGGTCCAAGGAGCCGAAGACCAAGAAAGCCGAACCGCCCAAGGCCCCAGCCGAACCGCCCAAGGTTCAGGCCGAGCCGCCAAAGGCCAAAGCAGCCGAGAAGACGGTCGCCAAGCCGCCGGTCGAAGCACCCATGGAAAAGGAGCTGAGCTCGGCGGACATGCAAAAGCGCCGGGAGGTTTCGGCGCGGTTGCTCATGCACGCTTTGGCGAGGTCGTCAGCGTGATGATGCGGGCTCAGCAGTTTCGCGATCTGCCCCTTTAAGCACCTGCAAGAAATGGTCGTGCCGCCCTTGATGTTGGGGCAATTCTTGGTCGCCGAAGCACAATCGAAGGCTCAGGGCTTTGTCACGCCGCAGTTGCGGCGGCGCTATGGGCGAGGGGTTTCAAAGGAGGTCGATCAGCGACTCTCCCAGAACTTGGACAAGCCTCTGGAACTGGCGCCCAAGGACTGGAACAGCGGCGACATTGGCTGGCTGATCGTGTTGGTCGGAAACCTGCAAGCCCTTGCCCCGTTGCTAAAGCAGCTGCAGGAAACCACCTTTAAAGGGCGCCCGGTGAAGATGCGGTCTCGGGGTAAGGATGGCAAAAGGGTCGTGACCACGATTACCGGTCAAGCCAAAGCCGCCACGTAAGCTCCTAAGCCGGCGAAGGGGTCGACAGCGGCTCGCCCGCGCGCAACGGTCCTTGCCCCTGGCAGGCGTCGGTCCCGGCTCGCGGCGGTGGCCGCCGCGCTTGCCGTCGGCGCTTAGGGCATGCCCGATCCTGTTATGGATCGCCCATCATCGCCGCCGCGGCGACCACGCAGGGCGGCAACAATCAAGCCCAGCCCGACAAGAACGGAGGGCGCTCGTAGTTATGCCGAGGGCATGCGAGGCAAGCGCGACCGCTAGCACCCAAGACGTTGTGGCAACAACAACGGGCAGTAATAAACCGCCCAACTTATACAAATACGCCTGGTTGTGGGCTGCGAGGGTTAAATGCTTCGGCAGCCGCGCAAAAATGCATGGTCCACCTCGAAGGTCTCAACAATAGCCTCAGACAACGTCAGGTCTGGCGGCTTATTTCAAAGATTTCGTCCGAGCGTGAGAGGGCTGACAGAAATCAGATGACCGTGCTCGCCACCCGTGCTTTTGGTCGGGGTGCGGCGGGCCGATGCGAACTCGATGGCACGGTTCCTGGGCTCGCGTGCTTATGCCGGTGTGCTGCAGGCAAATCCGTGGCGGACGGGGGGACCCACAAAGTGCTCTGCAGCACAGACGTCTGCGCCGCTTTGCAGCAATACCACCCTAAACGTCACGTCTTTGGTGCGGAGGTTGCCATGAAACTCTTGAGTTCACTGCCTCTTGGCTGCCGTCACGGGCTGGGTGTCGGTCGCTGCGGCGTCAGCCCAGTACCTCCCCGGGCCAGGTGGGGAGCCCCCGAGCAAAATGATCGAGTGCTGCGCGTGTATCGATTACCACGATGTGCAGACCGGTTGCGACAATCGAGACTGCCCCGCATGCCCGGTGCACCGTCAGTCTCCGAGCTTAGGATAACGCCTGCAAATGACCTAAGCGAAGGAACCTTGGGGTACTCTTCGGCGATGCAACGCCGCCCGCGCTCTACGACCGAGTAAAACGTGCGCGGGCGGCAATCGGAGACCGCCCCGGGGGTGCGATTGAAGCGAGAGTGGGAAATGGAGAGGCAGTCCGTCATCACCTGTCCCTATCTGCAACCACGCCGCAACCGAAACGATGGCAATTGACGCCTGCCAATACATTTATGATTGCAAACGCTGCGGCTACCGCAGTGAAACCGATCCGCGGCAAATGCTGCGTCTTTTTGCTCTATGGGTCGGTACCGTGTCCGCCGGTGCAAGTTCGTCGCCCAGCTTGCCGGTAACGCCCGATCTCGCGAAAGCCAACGTCTGCTGCGCGATGAGTAGCGCGCAGCCGTCGCGGATGATTTGCGATCGCCCTTCTCGTCGCGGCGAGGGTGTCGGCAGGGCGGGCGTTTACGCCGGCGCCAGAATTGCGCAAAGGCGCCGGCGGTCGTGTGCAAACCTTTGAGGTTGCAGCCAAACTCAGGGCGCAAGCCAAACCTGTTCCAGATCTTGGCCGATCAGGTGGCTCGGCGACATCTGCCATCCTTTCACCGTCGCGCTCATGACAACGATGCGCTGCCACCATAGCAGTGGCACGTTGTAGGCTTCGGTCAGCATACGCGTCTCGAATTGCCGCAGCAGGGCGTAGCGCGCTTCGCATCCTGGCGCGTCTTTTTGCAGCTCGAACAGGCGATCGAGTTCGCGATCGGTGTATTTGCTTTGGTTTGAAGACTGCTCGACGGAAAGATAGCGGGCGAGGCTGGTAGGTCGGCTCATCGACGGAATCGCCCTGAAAGCGACAAGGCGACATCGAATGTGCCCTCGTTGAGAGCGTTGTTGTAGAGCACGTCATTGGCCTGAAATGTTCGGTCTCAACACCGATTTGGCGCCATTGATCGATCACGTAGACGCCGCCACCTGTGAAAAGATTGGCAATGGTTCGGTTGGTGAGCTTGATCTTGAGATTAGGGACACCGGCTTCCGCCAGCAGCCGCGCGCGCCTCCACGCGAGAAGCCTCAATGTTCCTAGAGAATCCCGGCATCGTCTCTAGCTCAGCGTCGCTCGCGGCCAATTCGAAGCCCGGCCGCAGGTAGCCGCCGACGTAACGCATGATGGTAGATCGCGGCAGCACCTCGGCGGCTTTCCAGCGGTCGATGGCCAACGACAAGGCCAGCGCACGCGCGCGTCATCGAACGGTTTCTTCCGCGTATTGAAGGTGATCAGCAGCAAATTCAGCCATGGGCTCTCCTGCACGGTAATCTTGTTGCCGAGCGCGCCGACGAGGCGGTCGCGATCGACGGCGGTCACGCTACGGAAGTCGGCCATTATCTGTCCCCCTGTAGTGCGTTGATCAGGGCCGGCTCCTGCGTGAAGACGGCATGGAAGCCGTCGAGGTAGGGCAGGTTGGGTTTGAAGTATTCTTTGAACCGCTCTCCCCTTCCAATGCGCCCCGGCCACGTGCTCAACGAAGCGGAAAGGGCCAGTGCCCAGCACGTTGCGGGTAGGAAACTGAGGGTTCTCTTTCAGCTTTGCGGCGCTGAAAACGCAGTTAAATGGATTGGCAAAAGCGTAGAGCAGCGCTCGGTTCGCCTCGCTTCAGTCTGAAGACCACGCTCAGTGGGTCGGGCGTCTCTGATCGTATCGATGTCTGCGACCAGGCCTTGGCGCACCGAAACGACCCCGGAGGAGGATTGCAGAATGCGTTCATAGCTCGCCTTGATGTCCTCGGCTGAGAACGGCGAGCCATCGTGGAATTTGATGCCCGAGCGAAGGCGGAAGCTGTAGGTCTTTAGGTCGTCGGAGACCGTCCAGCTGTCGGCGAGATCGCCGACGACGTTGGGATAACGCTCAAGGTCGATGCGCAGCAGGTTGGAATAGTGTGGCGAGAGCAGGTGGATGATGGGAAACAGCGTCGACTGGTGGCAGTCATAGGTCGGGGGTCGCCTGAATTGATGCCGAACACCAAGGTGCCGCCGCGTTTGGGCTCCTGCTGCGCGACCGTGCTCGACGTCAAGCAGGCCTGCGCAACCCAAGCGCCGATGGCGCAGGCAACGGTGCGTTTAAATTTGCCCCGCAACATCTTGCATCCCCCGGCTGCGAGCCTCACTCCATGGGCAGGCATGCAACGGGTCGCTTCGTCGACGTCCACGACTCGCTCGCGCGCCTTTCGTCTCTTCGGAGGAATGATCAGGACTGGCGAGCTTATGGGCAGCAGCGGCGCCTTCCTAGCGCGAAAATTTGCAAGCCCTGCTGGTTGAGCCTTTCTGAGGCCCACGGGCTGGCGGCCGCACGCAGAGGCTCCATTCTGCATGCGGTGGCGGCTTCGCCGCCCGAGTGAGCCGTCGAAAGGGGTTGGCAGCGCCTTATCGCGCCGGGCCAGCTTTTGCAGCAGGCCGCGGCGCTTGGCGGTATCGGTCTGATGATCCGATGCCCCGGCCAAGTGCTGGTCGCGATCGAGGATATAGGTCTTGAGGGTGTGATCGAAGGTGACGTTGCCGTCCTGCTCACTCACCTTGGCGTGGTGGGCGCCGAAGGCGGCCGCCACGCGCTGCCACCTCGCCGGGGCCGCCGGTCAGCGCGGTGATGCGCGGGTCGAAGGGAGGCCATGTAGGACTTGGAGGGCGGCGGGCGTATCGCGCTCCGGATCGACGCGGAGATGAACAGGACCTTGATGCGATCGCCGTCGGGCCCGAGGCTCGCCAGCGCATTGCTCCAATCGAGCAGCGTCGTCGGGCACACGTCGGGACAATGCGTGAAGCCGAACGCCACCGCCAGCGGCCGCCCCTGAACCTCCTCGGCGGTGAGCCGCGTTGCCGTCCGCCGTGGTGAGCGCGAGCAGGGTTGCAAGGAGATTTGCCGGCCTAGACAGCCTTTGCCGGGCCTCGATGTAGGCGACGAGGTCGGCCGCCTCGCGGTCCGAGACGCCGATGGAGGACGCATGCGCACGGTTGGGAACTTGGCGGCAAGCTCGAGCGCAATGGGATCCTTGCCGGCGCGGACCTTGGCCGGGTTGGCAATGAAGTTGATCAGCCACTCCGGCCCGCCGCCGCTGCGTGACGGCCGGCAAGGTCGGGGCCGACACGGTTGCCCTCGCCGATCGAATGGCATCCCGCACAGGCCTTGAGGTAGAGGGTTTCGCCCGGCGGCCCGGTCAGCTCGATGGCTTCCAGCTGGTCGTGCGGCCTGCTCCGCCAGCGCGGCGGTGCCGAACGCGGCGGGGTTGAGCGACTGGATGGTCAGGATCAGGCGGTCGAGGTCGCCCATGGCCAGATCGCGCTGCCACTGGCCGGCAAAGCCGTTGCTCAAGAGCAGGTCGTTGCGATGCTCGCCCAGAAAGCGGCTGCGCTCGCCGAGGCGGTAGCGGATCTCGTTGATGTGCTCGGGCAGGCCGGTCAGGAACAACCAGCCGGGGCCGGCGGCGAAGGTCTTGGCATGGCTTTGCCATCCGCTCCGGCGTGTCGGTTTCCGGATCGACGGTGATGGAATAGAAAAAGACGTCGCGCCCCATGTGGTCGCCGAGCTTGTCCTGCAGCTGGGACAGCCTGGCGGTCGCGACGGGGCGAGATTTCGCGGCAGGTCGTATAGATGAAGCTGACGACGGCGATGCGGTCCTGGATCAGATCGTCGTAGAAGTTGAAGGTCTTGCCGTCCTGGGCCAGCACGGGATGGTTGGGCACGTAGCCCCTGCCCCAGCGCGAGCCCTCGCCGGCCTGCGGCGGCGCCGGCCAACGCAGGCAGGCCGCCAGCACGGCGGCCCCGGAGCGAGCGAAGCAGCGAGCAGCACCGGTTCAGCCTGCACTGGCCGTTTGCGTCGTGCGCGGATCGCCCTCGGGCAGGATTTCGGGCGAGGTGAAGGTGACGCCGTCGCGGCTGGGATTGGGCGTGAGCGTCACGGCCGCCTGCGGCGTGCCGGCGTTGCCGTCAGCAGCTGGATGCGCATCAGCATGGCGAAATCCTCGTGCACGGTGTTGTGGCAATGGTTGACGTAGGAGCCGCCGTACTCGCCGAACTGGATCTGGAACGTGACACTGGCCCGACGGGACGCAGCCGCCAGACATCCTTGCGCACCAGGTTCTCGGTGGCCGGGAAGGCTCCGGTCCCCGGTTCATGGTGATGCCTTCCTCGAAATGCAGGTGGATCGGATGATCCCAGCCGCCGCCGCCGTTGATATAGGTCCAGTGTTCGATCTCGCCCGGTTTGGGGATCAGAAGCGAGATGCGATTGGCGTTGAAGGAATGCGCGGCCTCGCCGTTGACTCTGATGGTCCAGGGAAGAATTCCGGCGCAGTTTCGGGACAATCGGGCGTGCACTGGCCGTCGGGGCCGCGCGAGGTGACGTCGCCCGAGCGGCCGAACTCGACCACGCGCGTGCGCACCGGCTGCACGATCGGGATCTGCTGGGTCAGCGTGACCGGCACCACGCTCTTGTCCAGGGTGGTGGACTTGTGCACATAGCCTGACACGTCGACGCTGTTGACCTGACCGACGACGCGGAACTCCATGAGCGGCCCGACGGTGGGATCGCTGTCAATCCCGGTCATCGCCTCGCGCAGGCTCAGCGGTCCGTTCGGCTTGCGGCCGTCGGTTTGCTTCAGCAGGTTGACGAGATAGACGCGGTCGCCGATGCGGAACTTGGAGAAGTCGACGATGATGTCGTAGCGCTCGGCGATGCCCTGCTCGTCCAACTCTAACAGATCGATCGGGTTCACCACCAGGTTGCCGTCGTTGCAGATGAACTGGAAGGGCACCGCCGTCCAGTTCCACGACAGCGCCAGCTTGATGAAGCGCGACATGCACGAATTGAGGATGCGGAAGCGATACTTCCTGGGCAGCACCTCCATGAAGGGGCGTACTGCATGTTGACGCGTCAGCAGATCGCCGATGAAGCCCTCGGTCGTGAAGATGTCGAAGAACAATTGACCGGCTGCATCGGTGGCAAGGTCGTGGATGGCCAGGTTGACATCGAAGTCGATGTTGCCCCAATCGAGCAGACTGCCGCTCGGCAGCTTCAGATTGACGCTGTCCGTCAGCTTCTCGTTGCCGCGATCGGGCCCGCTGTAATAGTTCACCATCATGAACATGCCCTTGTAGACATTCTCAGCGGTGAAGAAGAAGCGGTGGTCGTGGGCCCACATGGTGCCTGCAGCTCGCGGTAATCGCCGGCGACGTTGATCAAGCCGCCGTTGCCGTCGGGCCCGGAGGCCTTCTTGACGGTGCCATGCGTGTTGATCTTGTCGCGCCGGGCCAGCGTCGTGCTCCAGCGATAGTCGATAGAAGGTGCCGGGGAAGTGATGCACGTTGGAGGCGCCGTCGCTTTCCGCGCCGTTGTGGGCGTTGTGGAAATGCAGCTGATGCTCGTTGCGGCCGAAACCACCGTTTTGCGTCACATCATCCTGGTAGGTTGTTGTAGATCCGGGTCAGGATCGGTCTCGCCATAGCGGCCCTTGAACAGCGGCGGCGGCAGGTGGCCGATCAGCTCGCCCTTTCCCGTCCCGTAAGTCCACACGCTGGTCCGGTTCTGGAAGGGCAGGCTCGGGTGGAAGGATTGGTTGGCACCGATTTCGGAAAGCGACATCACGTAGCCGACCTTGGGAAGAACTCATCCCAACGCTGATGCGCAAACAGCTCGCCGGGTGGGCGTCCCTCCATCGGGCCGCGGTTGGTGGTCTTATTGCGGAATGGGCTGCTTGCCACCGGCCCGGCGTAATCGTTGAAGTCCTGATGGTAGGAGACCCGCTTGGCATTGGGCTCGCCCGCGCTGGTCGGAAAGACGGCCTCGCCGCCGACGTTGGTGAGCGTCATCGGCGTTTGCAGGCTCAGCCGGCGAAACGGCTGGGTGAACTTGCGCGCACCAAACAGCGGGCTGCGCGGGGTGCCGGTCGGGACCTGGCCATAGGCGCTCGGCGCGTAGACGTTTAGGCCGTTCTTCCACAGCAAGAGACCGCTGCTGGTGAACAGCCCCTCATTTGAACAGCTCGCGCCGGCTGATCTGTCCAGTGCGACAGCGCACGCACGATTTTCGGCACGATTTTCGCGCGCCTTTTGCGCTTCCCTAATGCGACTGCGCGATGCGTCCTTCGGCAAATACATGCTCAACCCCTAAGCCCAATCGGTGTCCCAACCACGATCCGATCCCAGGCGTGCCACATTGCGGGGAGCTGCCGACGGGTGCCCCACACGCTCGAGCCCGAAGCAACGGATTGGCCCGGCCTGAGATCGCCCGCTCCGCGTCGGCACCGCCGCCTTCGCGTCACAGACTTGCAATCGTAGGAACCTGTTTTTCAAGTTCCGACATAGTCATCACACACTGCTTGTGCTAGGCGCTGCGGACCTTCGTCTCAACGATTGCGACCAACGGCCGACCAATCAACATTGCGGAACGCTTGACTGGCCATGCGGCCCCAGCCTTGGCTCAATGTGACGCTTCCGGGCGCTCGGCGCGCAGCCTGGCGGCCGCTCGGTAAGGCATTAAGGCTTCGGATGAAAATATCCCCAGCCGGCGCTGCGCGACCGGCCACGGGTCGAACACGAGGCGATGGCGTCGGGTCTTTGCCCTAGCACGCGATTTGGCCAAAATCGCGCACGACACGCCTCTGCCGCGCGATCAATTGCTAAAGCTGCCATGGGTCATCGCCAGGAGCTGGGCGCGCACTGCGGTGGCGAGCCCGCGGCGAAGGATGGCTGCCGGTTCTGTCGATGCGCATACAGAGAACCGGCAGCCCGCCCGATCAGCATGGTACTGATTGTGGGCAAGCTACCTTGCATGCGCGGCAACGATGCAGCAATAACCTTCCCGAGAGCGCAGACACCGGGCGCAGGTCTTGCGACCGGATAGATGCCAGCTCATCAATGCCGAGGCGATATCGGTCTGTCGAGCACCCGCCCAGCTTTGGATCACGGGCGGCGGTTGCTTGTCACGGCTCGCGCCCTCTCACAGTGGCCCACGCTCCGGGCAAGGCGCGACCGGCCCGCCGATGGCTTGCGCCGGCCGCATGGCGGGTTATTCATGTGCGAGTTTGCCGGGAGACGCTCATGGCCTCATTCGACCTCGTGCGCATTTTGCTGCTGGTGTTCAGCGTCGCCTTCGGCTTGCTCGTTGGCGTCCTCACGATCCACGTTCCGGCTTTCTACCGCGCTCGGAATGCCAGCATTTCTCTGGCTCGTGGCAGGGCTTTTTGCCTTCGAGATGTTGGCGGGATTGCTTCTGAACGCGCACCCTGCCTCGCTCCTGACCATGCCCTGCGCGCCGGCGGCTTGGCGCTTTCTTTCCTTTGCTGTTACGCCGCGATCGCCCTTTGTCGTGAATGAAGCGGCCCCAAGGCCCGATTTGCTGGCCGCGGCCTTATAATCCTTTCGTCTATAGACCATCGATGGAGAGCGGGGTCGTTGCGAATATGGCATTGCTCGAAATTACTACTTTGGGAGGAAAAATGGCGACGATTGCGACGACAAACCCCGCGGGGGCGGGGTAACCAAGGACGAGCGGCGCGTCATTCTCGCCTCCTCGGTCGGTACCGTCTTTGAATGGTATGACTTTTACCTCTATGCGACCTTGGCACCGTTCTTTGCGGCGCTGTTTTTCCCCCAGGCAATGATACCGCCGCCCTGCTTTCGCCTTCGCGACCTATGCGGCCGGCTTCTCATTCGCCCCTTCGGTGCGGTGATTTTCGGACGCATCGGCGATCTGGTGGGACGCAAGTACACCTTCCTTGTCACCATCTTTGTCATGGGTTTGGCAACCTTTGCCGTCGGCCTGCTGCCGACCTTCGGGACCCAGACTTTGCCGCTTCATCGGTCCAGTGGCGGGCATCGGCTGGGCGGCCCCCGTTTTGCTGGTGACGTTGCGCCTGTTGCAGGGCTTGGCGCTCGGCGGCGAATACGGCGGCGCGGCGACATACGTCGCCGAGCACGCGCGCCCGGCGAACGCGGCTACGCCACGAGCTGGATTCAGACAACGGCCACGCTTGGCTTCTTCCTCTCCCTCTTCGTCATCGGCGCCTGCCGGTTTTATCTGTTCGATGCCAAGGCCTTTGCCGAGTGGGGCTGGCGCGTGCCGTTCCTGGTCTCCTCTTCCTCTTGATCTTCTCCGTCTACATTCGCTTGAAGCTGAACGAGTCGCCGATCTGGGCGAAGATGAAAGAGGAGGGCAAAGGGTCCAGGCGGCCTCTTATCGATTCCTTCTTCAAATCGCCGAACAACAAGTATGTGCTGCTGGCGCTGCTCGGTGCCACGGCCGGCCAAGGCGTGGTGTGGTATACGGGACAATTTTATGCCCTGTTTTTCCTCACCATCACGCTCAGGGTCGACCTGTTGCTGGCGTACATAATGGTGGCGATCTCGCTGCTGATCGGTACGCCATTCTTCGTCTTCTTCGGCTGGCTGAGCGACAGGATCGGCCGACTGAAGATCATTCTGGTGGGCTGCCTCATTGCGGCCATCACCTACATTCCGCTGTTCCAGATGCTTTCGAAGGCCGTAAATCCTGACCTGGTCGCTTTCCAGGAACAGAACCCGGTGACGCTGACCACCGACACCTCCGAATGCAACTTCCACATCTTTGTGGGGCCCTGGTCGAAGTTCAGCAGCTGCGATCGGGCGAAGGACTTCCTGACCAAGGCGGGCCTGTCGTTCGAGACCGTGCACAAGGCCGGAGCCAACAATGAGCTGCGCGTCGGCCCGACCAAAATTGATGGCTTCGATGCCAAGCGTGTGGACTGATGCCCTTGCAAGCTCGAAGTATCCGACCAAGGCGGACGCCAACAAGATCGACTGGTTCAAGACCTTGACGATCCTGACCATCTTCTTGCATCTATGTGACGATGGTCTACGGACCGATCGCCGCCTTCCTGGTGGAGCTGTTCCCGACCAAGATCCGTTATACGTCGATGTCGCTACCCTACCACATCGGCAATGGCTGGTTCGGCGGCATGCTGCCGCTGCTGGCGACGGCAGTGGTCGCCTGGACGGGCAACATCTATGCCGGGCTGTACTATCCGATTGCGGTCGCCCTTATGACCGTCGTCATTGGCTTCCTGTTCTTGCGAGATACCAAAGACACCGATATCGCCGAAAGCTCGGGTGTCGAGGTGCAGGCCGGCGCCTAAGGCGACAAGTAGGTGGGCAAGGGCGCGACCCTTGCCCACGCAAACCTGTTGCCACAATGGATTGGGGGATGCGGGATCGGGCTGTTTAGCTTTTCTTGCCGCCGGACGACTTCGGACAGAAGGATCTCAGCTCCTGGAGCAGGCGCGTGCCCACGCCCGGGATTCTCAGCAACTCCTCGTCCGTCATTCGGCGCAAGTTGCCAATCGTTTTTATCGGCGTTGCCGTCTGGCGTAGGGATTTGACGCGCACGGCCCATCCATGCATATCCGCATCACAAAGGATCAGAACCTCGATGGGTGTCCGATCCGCGAGCTGGCGGATATTTGGACGCGCTCCATACTTTTTCTGCAGCGTGGCGCGGAGGCGATCTATCGCATCGTTGGCCGCAACGATCTGCGCCACCCGGCCAGGACTGACGTTGAATTGGTTGGCAATGGCCGCTGAACTGCGGCCGCTCCGCAAAAGGCGAACGATCGTGGAATTTCTATCGCCTTTTGTCTTGGCATGGCGGGCTCGCAAAGATGGCTAGCTGCCCGGCGCCTTCCGCATCCCCTAGAACTTGGGTGGCGCCGAGTCGAAGGGCGAAGGCATTTGTGGCATTGGAATTTTGATTTTCCCTGTGCGTTATTCCCCTCATGCGCCAGTTTATGGGGTGCTTGCTTGCTATGCCTTGGGGCTCTGGACGGCCTCCTTGAGCGAGCGCGACGTTGATGGTTGCGAGCATCCGGGGGACGAGCAAGCAATCGCTCCTGTGGTGGTAGGAGCGCGGCGAGGAACGCGAAATCTCCCCAGTGCTTCACCGACCCGGCACCACCCCGATGGTCCCGACAACGCGGGGTAGTTTTGACAACGTGATGTCGACCTGGTTCGGACATTGCAGCCGATCTCGGTGCCGGCCGGATCCTGGCATGCGTGTCGCACAGACTTATCCGCGGACTTTCGGGTAGTCTAGCGGAAACCTGAACTGAGCAGAGCGCGCACGGATTGCTTGCGGTCTTGTCGCACGGGGCCGATCCGGCACGATCCTGGCGGACATGCCGAATGGCTCAGCGCGCACCTTGTGGTGGGAACCGACGGGGCGAGGCCAGAGTGCCAGCTCTGCGGCGAAGCGGCTGGCCTTTGCGAGGGCCTATTGCAGATAGTGCGCGAGGCCATTTGCCATCCGGGGTGGGCCCGGCGAGCTCGTGCCCGGCCGGCATGTTAGGCGCGTGCCATGGGCGAGAGTGGCTCAGATCGAGGAGCGCAAGGTGTCGCGTGATTGGATCGTTCGGCGGGTGCGGTTCGAGGAAGGGCTCCGGTTGCGGGAGTTGCGGTTGCGGGCGCTTGCGCGTGCGCCAAAGGCTTTTGGCTCGACGCTCGCCCGCGAACAGACGTTTACCCCGGAGGTTTGGCACCAGCGCGCCGCCGACGGAGCGGCCGGCCTTGCGAGCATGACGGTCGTGGCAGAGCACGGGGATCGGTTGGTCGGAATGGCGAGTGGGCTGCTCGCCGACGCGCAGCGGCAGACCCTGGGCCCGATCCTCGTTGGCATGTTTGTTGATGACGACATGCGCCGGCTCGGCATCGGAGAGGCGCTGGTTGAAAACGTCAAGACCTGGGTGAGGTCGCGCGAGCACGCTTGCCTGCATCTGTGGGTGGTGTCGGTCAATGCGCCCGCCATCGCGCTTTATCGCCGTTGCGGTTTTCATGCGAGCGGTGCTGAGAGACCCGTGGTGCACACGCCGGCCCTCGTTGAACTGCAAATGGTGGCGCGCTTGGCCTCCGCCTGATCACACGTCGGGCCGAAGCGAACCTAGCGCTGGCCTCGGTGGTGGGCTGGGGCGGCTGCTTGCGCCAATAGCTGTGCCGGTTGGCGGCGATTGTGGCGAACGCTGACTTTTTTGTTGCGGCGATGACCATCGACCGAGCAAAGCCGTGGACTAGGGCCGGTGACCGTAAGGTTGCTGCGCTCGATTGAGCGGACCCGCGTTGGCCCTTGCTCTTGCCGTCTCAACCGGCAATTCTCGGCCTCGGCGACGCCTGCGTCGAGCCTTAGTCACAATAGGAGCGGTCATGTCCGATACCTTAGGCGCCAGCGCCACGCTCGAGCGAGTGCGCACCTACCATGCGGAGTTGACCGGCATCCGTCGCGATATCCACGCCCATCCCGAGCTCGGTCTTGAGACCCACCGCACGGCAGACATCGTGGCGGGCCTGCTCAAGTCGTGGGGCATTGAGGTGCATCGTCTTGTCGATGGTGCCGGCGTGGTTGGCGTGCTTCGCTGCGGTAATGCCCGCGGTCGATTGGGCTGCGCGCCGACATGGACGCCTTGCCGATCTACGAGCGCTCGGGTGCCGCTTATCAAAGCGCTACGGCGGGTGTGATGCACGCCTGCGGTCACGACGGGCACACGACAATGCTGCTTGGCGCCGCCCACTATCTTGCCGAGACGCGCCGGTTCAACGGCACCGTCAATTTCATCTTCCAGCCGGGAGAGGAGGGCATGGGCGGGGCCCTTGCCATGTTGGCCGACGGCCTTTTGCAACGCTTTCCTTCGGACGAGCTGTACGGCCTTCACAACCGACCGGGAGCCCCGGTCGGCCACTTCTCGATCACGCCGGGCACGGCCATGGCAGGTGGTGCTTTTTCGACATTACCGTCGAGGGTCGCGGCGCCCATGGAGCCCGGCCTAGATCGTCGATCGATCCCCTGATTGCCTGCTGTCACATTGGCACCCGCGCTGCAGACGGTCGTCGCACGCAACTTGCCACCCGCTGATATGGGCGTGCTCAGTGTGACCAAGATCCACGGTGGCGACGCCTACAACGTCATTCCCGAGCGCGCACGCATGGGCGGTACGGTGCGGGCCATGAAGCGCGAGACGCTTGCTGCCATCGAGGCGGGACTAAGGCGGGTGGCAAGTGGCGTCGCGGCAGGACTGGGAGCAAAAGTCGAGATCGACTACCGGCCGATCTTTGCGCCTCTCGTCAACGCGCCCGAGCCGACGCGGGCTATCATTGACACGGCGGCCGAGCTCTGTGGGAGAGGCCAACGTCGAGCGCAACAAAGCGCCGGCGTCGGCCTCGGAAGATTTCGCCTTCATGCTTGAAAAGGTGCCCGGCGCCTATATCAACCTCGGCAACGGCGAAACAAGCGCACCCGTGCACAACGATCGCTACGACTTCAATGATGCGGCGATCCCCTTCGGCGCGGCCCTGTTTGCCAGGCTTGTCGAGCGTACGCTCGTGACGCAGCCCGGCCCAAGCTGAGGCGGGGCGAAACCGCTGCCCGGCGCCCGCAGCAAGATGCGCGCCTCCCGCAGCGCCAGACGGGCAAGGCAACACCGCGGGCTGCGCCAAGCGCGCGACGAACGGCGCGTCCTTGGCTGGGGTGATCGGTGACAGGCTGGGCGACCGAGCGTGTCGAACGCGGTGGAGACCCCGGCAAAAGCTCCCATCTCGCTTGCAGCAAGGGCGCCCGCAGACCGCCTGTGGGCTGGCATTGAGCCACCGTCGCTCGCTGGCATGCAAAAATTTTCCCTCGTGTCGGTTTTCGTGCCGCTGCTTCGTCCTGGACCGGGTCTTGTCCAATTCGGTCTCCTGCGGCCCGGGAGGGTCGCAGGCTCAAGGGGGCAAATTCGTCACGATGTTGCTGCAGTTACGCCACATGAAGCCGGTAGGGCCGCAGCGCAAAAATTCACGGCAGAGCCGCATGGGTCAGAGACAGGGCAAAACTGTTGCGCTCGCTGGCAATCGACCGGGGTGCGGGCCGACCGTTACCGGCGCCGCGCGCCTGGCCAGGGCGATTGCTTTTGAGCCTCGCCGGCTTAGGCGCGCTCCTTGTCGGCGCTTGGGCGGTCGCGCCAAATCTACGGCCAAATCTACGGGTCGGCGGGCACGCTGTCGCGCCCGCCTCGGCGCCGGCCGAGGTCGCCCATAACGCGCAAAATCAGCTCTCCCCACCCCCAGCGAGCCGCAGACGAAGACCGGCCTCACGGCCTCCGGCTACGTGGTGGCGCGGCGCAAGCGCCACCGTGGCGGCGGAGGTCACCGGCAAGGTCGTCGAGTTGCTCGTGGAGGAGGGCATGGTCGTCGAGGTCGGCCAGGTCGTCGCGCGCCTGGATAGCCTGTTGGCCGAAACCGACCTGACCTTGGCCCAGTCGCGTGCCACCGCCGCCGAGGCCGCCGCCGCCGCCGTGGCCGCCGACCTTGCCGACGCCGAACGCATTCTCACTCGTATCAGGAGCCTTTCGCAAAAAGCATCGCCAGCGAGGCCGACCTCACCAAAGCCGAGGCCAGGGTCGGCATCCTGCGCGCGCAATTGAGTCAGGCCCAGGCGCAGATGCAAACCGCCCAGCTCGATGTCCAGCGCAACGCCACCGTGCTCGACAAACATAAGATCCGTGCACCCTTCGGCGGCATCGTCGTGGAGCGCAGCGCCCAGCCCGGCGAAATGATCTCCCCGATATCGGCGGGCGGTGGCTTCACGCGTACCGGCATTTGCACGATCGTCGACATGGACTCGATCGAGATCGAAGTCGACGTCAACGAAGCCTTCATCGGCCGGGTGCGGACCGGTGGGGCGATCTCGGCGGTGCTCGATGCCTATCCCGATTGGACCATCCCCGCGCTGGTGGTTGCCGTAGTGCCGACCGCCAACCGCGAGAAGGCGACAGTCAAGGTGCGCATCGCCCTCAAACAGAAAGACCCGCGCGTGCTGCCCGACATGGCCGTCAAGGTGAGATTCCATGAAGAGGAAAACGCTGCCGCCGCACCGACCGCAGAGGCCGTCCCGCGGCGAAGTAAGGCAAGCCATTTGCCAACGGGAGAAAAAGCCGATGTCCAATTCCCAGCTCGTTCGCCTGACCGGTGTTGGCAAGGCCTTCATCAAGGGTAAGGAGACGATCGCAATTTTCGATCACCTTGACCTATCGATCCCACAGGGCGATTTCGTTGCCGTCATGGGGCCCGTCAGGGTCCGGGCAAGACGACGCTGCCACTCAACCTCCTCGGCGGCATCGATCGGCCAAATGTCGGGGAGATTTACGTTGCCGGGGAGCGCATTGATGGACGCAGCGAAGGCGATCTCGCACGCTGGCGGGCGGCCAATATCGGTTTCATATTTCAGTTCTACAATCTGATGCCGATGCTAACGGCGGCGCAAAACGTCGAGCTGCCGCTATTGCTGACCAGCTTGGGCAAGCTGCAACGCCGCCAGCACGTGGAGACGGCGCTCGAAATTGTCAAGCTTGCCGACCGGGCGAAGCACTATCCCCGTGAAATGTCGGGAGGCCAGCAGCAGCGCGTGGCCATCGCGCGGGCCATCGTCTCCGATCCCCGCCTGCTGTTGTGCGACGAGCCAACCGGCGACCTCGACCGCACGACGGCGGACGAAATCCTCGCCACCCTGCAGGCGCTCAATCGCGATCTCGGTAAGACCATTGTCATGGTCACGCACGACCCCGCGGCGGCCAGGTATGCGCGCCGCACGCTGCACCTCGACAAGGGTCGCTTCATCGAGAAGGACCTCGCGGCATGAACGACCTCCTGTTGATCAGGAAGAACCTGTTCCGCAAGAAGCTACGCGCCATCCTCATGCTTTTTTCAATTCTGATCGCCTTCTTGATCTTTGGCGTACTGGCGGGATTCTGAGCGCGCGTTCAACGCGGGCGAAGACGTTGCTGCGGCCGACCGCCTCATGGTCGTGAATAAGATCAATTTTACGCAACCTCTGCCGATCGCCTACGTCAACCGCGTGCGCGCGATCGGGGGCGTGCGGCAGGTCACGCATTTCAACTGGTTCGGCGGATACTACCAGGAGCCCAAGAACTTCCTGATCGTGATGGCCGTTGAGCCAGAAAGCTACCTGCAGGTCTACCAAGACCAGATTGACGTCGCCGCCGAAGCCCGCCAGGCGTTCATCCGCGAGCGTACCGGCGTCCTGGTGGGCGAGGCCATGCTGAAGAAGTGGGGTTGGAAGGTTGGCGACCGGGTGCCGATCATGAGCAACATCTTCACGCAAAGAACGGCTCGCGTACCTGGGATTTGACGATCGTGGGCACCATCGGGGCGCGCAAGCCCAACATCGACACCAATTTCATGGGTCCCGCAGTATGAATATTTCAACGAGACGCAAAATTTGGGGCGCGATCTGATCGGTTGGATAGCGCTGAACACCTCCTCGCCATCGCAAAACGATGGCGTGGCCAAGGCCATCGACCAAATGTTCGCCAACTCCCCTCTATGAGACCTCGACCGACACGGAGAAGGCGTTCAATAAGGCGTTCGCCGCCCAACTCCGGGAACATCGCCTTGATCGTGGCGCTCGTCGTCGGGGCAGCCTTCGCGACCATCCTGATGATTGTCGGCAATACCATGGTGATGGCCGTGCGCGAGCGCACCCGCGAAATTGGCGTGCTAAAAACGCTCGGCTTTTCTGGTGGGCGCATCGGGCGCCTGATACTGGGCGAAGCCGTGCTGCTGGCGTTGCTCGGCGGCCTGCCCGGAATCGCCCGCTTGCCGCCTTGTTCGCGGCGGCCATGGAGACCAGCGTCGGCAATTTCATTCCGGGCTTTGCGGTCACGCCCGGCATCGCCCTCAACGCGATCTTATTGATGCTAGGCTTCGGCCTCGCCACCGGGCTGATCCCCGCCATCACTGGCATGCGCCTCAGTATAGCCACCGCGCTAGGTCGGAGCTAACACATGCGCCCCTTCTTCCTGCAGGTCGCTGCCGTCACGCTCATCAATCTCAAGAGCATTCCGCAGCGTTTTGGCTCTCGCTTTCGACCGTCGTCGCGTGGTTGCCCTGGTGGTTGTCGTGCTGCTGTCCTTCCTGGCAATGGCCAACGGCTTCCAACACACGCTCACCAGCTCGGGCGCCGATGATGTGGCGATCATTTTGCGCGGTGGATCGCAGGCCGAGATCAACAGCACCGTCTCGCGCGAGCAGGTGCGCCTGATCGAGGAAGGGCCTGGCATCGCCCGCGGCTCGGATGGCAAACCGTTGGTATCGGCCGAACTCTACCTGGTGGTGGACGGCCTCAAGCGTTCGAGCCAGACCAAGGCGAACCTGCCCCTGCGCGGTATCGGCAAGGACGGCGCCAGCGTGCGCAATGGCATCAAGATGGTCGAGGGTCGCATGTTCAACCCGGGGCCAACGAGATCGTTGTTGGTCGGGCGCTCTTGCGCGAGTTCCAGGGCCTCGAGATCGGCCAAGCCTGTTGCCTTCGCGACCAGTCGCTGGACGGTGGTTGGTGTGTTCGCAGCCAACGGCAGCGTGTTTCGAGTCGGAGATTTGGGCCGATCTCCCGGTGGTGCAGAGCTTGTTCAATCGCAATAATATCTTTCAAACCGTGCGCGTGCGCTTAGCAGGTCCGCCGCTGCGCTCCGAGTGCATTGCAACTGTTTCGTGGAGGCGGATCCGCGCCTGAAGCTCGACGTCAAATCCGAGGCTGCCTATTTTGCCGAGCAAGCCTCGCAAACGTCCGACCTCATTCACAAGCTCGGCTGGCCCCTTGTCCATCACCATGGCGCTCGGGGCGCTCCGCAGGTGCACTCAACACCATGTATAGCTCGGTGGCGGCGCGCGCAGTGGAGATCGCCACCTTGCGCGCCATTGGCTTCGGTGGCACTCCCGCCTTCATCGGCACGCTGGGTCGAGTCGCTGGTGCTCTGCGGCGCTTGGAGGCATCATCGGTACCATCGCAACCAGCCTCGTCTTCGATGGCTTCCAGTGCTTCCACTCTCGGGGCAAGCTTCACTCAGGTCGTCTTTAGCTTCACCCTCAGCCCGGCTTTGATCGGCCAGGCCGTGCTGTTGGCGTTGGCGGTCGGGCTGGCCGGCGGTTTGCTCCCCGCGGTGCGGGCGGCGCGCATGCCTGATCGTCGCCGGCTTGAGCAGCTGAGGCCGCAAGGCGTGACGGTGGGCCGCTGCCGCAACGCTCGGCGGCTGGACCGGGCGCGGCCCGCATTGGCCGCGGCCGCCCCGACGTCGCGCGCTAGGGTGCAACCCGCGGCGCGACGGGCGCGGCTGCGGCGGGCAATTTCTGTTATGCCGCTCCAATCACGCGTCCCGACGCTTCGTCGTCCGGTGCAAGCCAGGACCCGCCAATGGCGACCACCCCGGGTAGGTCCAACCAGTCCGAAAGATTGGCTTCGTTGATGCCACCGTCGGGCAGAATTGCACCGTTGGGAACGGTCCGCGCAGGGCCTTGATCGCCGCAATGCCACCGGCGGGCACGGCGGAAAGAATTTGACGATCTCACAACCGTGCTCGAGGGCCAGCAGGATCTCCGAGGCCGTTGCAGTGCCGGGCAGCAGCGGCAGGTTTGTCGCGGCGCAAGCAGCGTAGATTTTGGGCGTGGTCCCCGGCGACACGCCGAACTTCGCTCCGAGATCCACGGCGCGCTTAACGTCCTCCGCCGAGCGGATCGTTCCGACCCCGACGGTCGCTCAGCGGCACCTCGCGCACGATCCGGCGAATGGCGTCGAGCAGCTGCGGCGGTGCGTAGCGTCACCTCAAGGGCCGTCACACCACCGGCGACAAGCGCTTGCGCCAGCAGGCACGGCCGCGCTCACGTCCTCGATATGGCAATGACCGGTAACAACCAGTTCGTGCGCAAAATTGCGCTGAGGCGTTCACGTGGCAGCATCACCCGTCATCCCTGTCTTCAGTCCGACCGCTGACAACTCCGCGCTGGGCAGAGCATCGCGGGGTATGATGGCCCCGCGATGTTGAACAACCGCGCGCGCAGAGGATATGCCCGGCACGGGCGGCGGTTGCCGGAGCATATCCCGTCAAGCGCGCCGCCAGATAGGCCGCCGCAAAGCTATCCCCGCCGCCGTCGTATCGACCACCGTGGGGACCCGCTGCCGCCGCGATCTCGACCATTTCTCCTCGCACCTGATGCGGCAGGCGGGGTACTCAAGCTTCAGTACTAATTTCCGCGCGTTGCCAATGCGGCTCCAGGCTGCGTTGGCCGTCCGCTCCCAAACAGTAAACTGAGGTCTTCGACGGAAGCGAATACGACGTCGGGCCAGCTGCAGCACCAGCTAACGTAGGCAGCCAGCGCCGCCTCGCGATCGGGCCAGCCGCGGGGGCGGAAGTTGGTTGTCGAAGACGATCTTGCTGCCGGTCTTTTGCGCGTTGGCCAAAGCATCAAACAGCACGGCGCGGCCGTCAGGGCCATAAAGTGAAAGCGAGATCCCGGACAGGTAAATGTGCCCAAAGCGAGCGAGCGCGCTGCAAACGGAGGGAGTTTCCGGCAACGCGAAGAGATCGCGCGCCGGGGCTCGCATCTCGCCAGTAAGAAAAGCGGCGCTCGCCGCGCGCATCCGTCTGGATGATGTACGACCCGGCAATCGCCCTTTGCTGCGGATCACCGAGCCGGTTGCCACGCCCTCGGCTTGCCACGCCGATAGCATCTCATCGCTCCAGGCGTCGTCCCCGAGGACGGTGATGTAATCGACCGGCAGGCCGAGGCGGAGCAAGATAGACGGCCGTATTCAGGGTATCGCCGCCGAATGCCCGCGTGATGCGGCCATCCAGGTGCTCGCTGAGTTCAATCATACACTCCCCGATCGCGGCAAGGGGCCTCATCCCAATCCTCCGATAGGCTCTCCAGCAGCGCGCCAGCCCGCAACGATGGCCGCCACCGCTAGCCCGCGAAAGGTGTCACGATCGCCTGGCCTGAGCGGGGTGGGGCCGGGGCCGTCTCGAGAGAGCTCATCACACCCGAGACAATTTCGGCATATGCCCGGCACCTGTATTGCTCGGCGCACCTCAAAGTGGCGGCCGGAGCATCCTTCGCATGCGCATCCTTTGGGCAATACCAAGACGGAAGAAAAGCCGCGGCGGCGCGCGAGGTCTTGCCGATCGATGTCTTCGCCACGCGCGGTTGCGGCCTCGTCAAGCGGCGGGGCAGCGTGGAACAGGAGCCTAAGCGCATCGCCGTTATTGGACCGATCAGCGCCCGATCGTGGAGTTTCTCCCATGCCAAACTGGATTGCTGCCTTTGTCTTAGCCGTCGCCTCGTTTGCGCTTGCTGGGCCCTTCCTGGCACAAGCCGCCGATCAAGGCACAGAGCCTGGCTTTCATGCCGCGAACCCTCGACGTGACCTTGCTCAACGAAGGCGGCAAATACGTCGCCATCGACCTCAAGCATATCCCCCAGGGCGGCATCTGCACGCATGGATCAGGATGCCACGATACGCGCGCATGGGCCCTGGAGCCAGCCCGGGAGCGACGCGGGTGCGCCACGTCGCTCCGCAGGTGAGGCCCCAGTGGATGCCCTTTTTTGACGGCGTTTGATCTCAGCGACGCAGACTATGCCAGCGCTCGCGCCAGGGTTCGTGCTAAATGAAGAGGAAGCAACGAAAAAGGTTGAGCAGCTGAAGAAAGACCTGGGCGACAAGTGGGACGAGATCACCGGGAAAAAGAGTTGAGGAGCGCAGGCGCATGTGGGCCCCGGTTTGACGAGCGCGCCGGGAAGGGGGCTCGGTGCTGCCGAGCGGCAAAGAGATCGCGGTCGATTGACCGCGGCCGGCTAACTCCCACACCGACCGGCAGAGCAGCTTGCAGAGCGGAAGGACCAAACTCAGGGCCTGCTACCCATTGGTGGTAAAGGCCTCGCGCATCATGCCAGTCGTAGGTGTGTTCGCCGTCAAGGGCATCCCCTGGGGCGCCAAGATCATCCGCTACCAGGGGCGCTGATTGACGACGACCAGGAGGCGAAAAAGCGTGTGGCAAGAGGTGCGACCGCGATCATGGAGCTCGGCAACGGCCTCAATCTAGATGGGTTTGATCAAGGCAACGGTGCCGCCTTGAGTCAATCATAACCGACGGCGCCCTAACTGTTTCTTGCTGAGGAGCGCGGGGAGGTTTGGATCGTCAGCGGGAGTGGGAGGGCATCAGGCCGGCGATGAACTCACCTATGACTACGGAAGCGAGATATTCATCCGCGCACGAAAGGGCGCAGGGGTTGGCTAGTTTGCCGTAAGCTGCTCGCCACGCCGGTCGTCTGCCTATCAACGCTAGGAGCCCCAATGGATATTCTTGCGTGGCTTTGGTGGGTGATCAATCGACTGTTCTCAGTTGTTGCCCTTCGCGCTCGTTTGGTTCTTAGTTAGCGGTTGGGTCCTCCCTCTGCTGCAGATCGACCTTGCTGGTGATTACTTGTCTCCTTACTTGAAATATGGCTGGCAGCGCGCCTGCGACCGAGATTGGCGGCGGACGCGGTCGTTTGCCGGATTCTTTTCCGGTTGGATCGTGCTCCGCGACCCCGCCCCGTTGCCACAGGAGGCCGCCCCACGCCTCGTGAAAACAAGAGATTTGGCGACATCAATATCTCTACCACCTGCTCTGCTGATGATGATTTGCGGGTCGCTTCTTGCCTCGCGTCTTGAGGGGCCTGGCACGATGATTTCTGGACTTAAGTGGTCAGCGGCCCGTGCGCCGGCCCGTATCCGGTCGCTTGGGTGCTCGCTCACGCGACGGTGCTGTTGTGGAAGGCGCTTGATCCCCGCTCACATCGATGAAGCGGGATGGATCGTCGACCACGATTCAAAACCGCTGCATCCATTCGGCGTCTGGCTGGTCTCCGCGATCTGCCACCACTGCGCACGCTGGTGAGCAACATGCCCACCGACGCACCTCGGCGCGGATAAGGTGCTCTACGGCTTCTTTGGTGCCGATTTACATGGGGATCATCATCGGACTTTTCCGTATGCTGCGCTGGTTGGTTGTCGTCGGCTGCCCGTTGAGCAGCCGCAAGCCTCGAGCGCCGCGAGGGACTAGGCGAAATCGATCAGTGCGGGCAGTGCGCCAAAGTGACCTGCGCGGCCGGGTCGACCGCTTCTACCGCTCGCCTCGGGCTTAATCGTGCAAGGAACCCGGGGGTGGCGCGTGACCGCGCGCTGACCGCCGCGCGGCAAGCGGCAAGGCCGGAGGCGAAAGGGTCGACCTTCCAGCATGGCCGATCTGGGGTGGGGTGCTCTGAAATCGATGTGCTGATCCAGTTGCCGCGTGAGGACTGCGGCGCATGGCCGATCGGTCGGCGCAGATGCCTCCTCGCCTCGGCCTATGCAGGATCGGTTTGGCTGCCCGCCCGACCGGCAGGGCAAGCTCTCAGTTTTGCGAAAGGCTCAACGACGCGGCGGGCCTTGGCTTCACGGCTCGGTGTCCCGGCCATCGTCCTTGTGGTTCTTGCAGGGTCTACCCGGGGCCACGCCTGTCTCCGCTTGGATCCGCTGCGCGGGTGGAAAAGGCATTTCGACCGCGGCGCTCAGATTGCTGGCTGCACGATCGTGATTCAGTCGGGCGCTGGCAAGGCCGCAGAACCTAGCCATGGCGTTTCCAGCCGGGGAACGGCTTTCTTTGCGGGGCGACTACCATCGTCGCGCCATTCAAGACTACCAGCCAGGTCATCAACCTGGACCCCAGCAACGCTACGGCCCTAGACAATCGCTGCTGGACACGGGCAACCTGGGCCTCGTGGACGAAGCCCTGCAGGATTGCGATCAGTCTCTCTAAATTACGTCCCAATCGTGCTGCCACCCTGGCAACGCGCGGCTTCGTTCATCTCAAGTCCGGCGAGCTCGATGCCGCCATCCGGTGACTACAACGCCGCCCTGATACTAGATCCGCACAATCCCTACGCACTTTATGGTCGCGGCCTGGCCAAGACACGAGAAAGCCGACGCCAGCGGCAACGGACGATATCATCGCCGCCAAGGCCATGAGCCTCGAGATCGCGCAGGAGTTTGAGCGCTACGGCCCGAAATAACGATGGCCTGGGTTGCACGCATGCTGCGCAAGCCTCGGCGTCATCCGGCGCCCGGCTGGCGGTCGTTCACCTTCGACTGGCCCACCTGGTCTTCTTGCCACGGGTTGCGTCATCTGCTTGGCGAGCGACCGACCGAGGCCAAGCTTGCCGTGACAACTTGGCGATGGCACGGGAGACAGCGCCTGCGGCCAGAGCAGCCCAAGGCCGCCTTGCCCAGCCAAGCGCGCCGCGGCGGATTCGTCGATGACACGATCGCCAAGGGGAAGCCAGGAAAAACGCCGATCTTTTCTCGCCAGGTTGGCAGGGTTGCCCGGCCGTGCACGTCCCGGCGCTGCCGCGGTTCTTACCGCATGGTGGGCTGGCCGGGCCTAAAGGAGCCGTGGGTTGCACTGGCCTCGGCCGGCGGACGCCGACGCCATAATCTCTTCTTCCAGCTCAAAACTCGATGCGGTAAGCACGCGGTGGCCTATGGTTGTAGTGCGGCGGCTCAAGCACGGAACGCAAGCGCGATATTTTGGCCCAAGCGATGATTTTCCGCGCAAGGAGAATTCCATGCAGGCTTTGGTAAGCGAAACACTCAAGCAGCGGGGCGACTGAGGGTGATCGCGCCCGACGGCCAGCGCCGCCGTTTTCGAAGAAGTGCATACGGCGAAGGGGCCCGAAGCCAGCCATCAGGATCACCGGCAGCAGCCGGTCATGCGAGCGGATGCTCGTGGTCCCGGACCTCTACCCGGGCGAAGCCTATGCAGAGCTCGCTGCTGGTCGAGGACGGATGTCTCTGCGATGTGCTCGGCCCCGCTACCGCCTGCACATCTCTGATGCCGCGTTTTGTACGACCCCAACGCCGTGGCGACGCTTCCAGCGCTCATCAAAACAACGTTGTTGGCAAGGCGCAGGCCAATGTGGCTTTCACTACGATCTCAGAAGTCGCAGCCTCTTTGAGCTCTTTCTCGACCGCGACCTGCAATATTCGTGTGCTTATTTCACAAATCCGGGCGGCGAGCAGCCTGGAGCAGAGCGCAACTAAGCTGATAAAAGAAGCACGCGTTGCACCGCAGAAGCTGCGGCTGGAGCCCGGCATGCGTGTGCTCTGAAATATCGGTTCCGGTTTTTGGCGGCTTTGGCGCTGCATCTGGCAGCCGCCCCCACGACGTCGACGTCCTCGGCCTTCCCACCCTGTCGGAGGACTTTGCCGTGGCGCGTTTCTCAGGAGTCAGCGCCAAAAGGCGGCCGGATTGGAAAAAAAGGTAACCTTCAAATTGCTCGACTATCTGTGCACGGCGAAAGCGGGCAAGCTACTGATCGCGATTGTCTTCCGTCGGCATGTTCGAGCATGTCGGCGCCAGCCACCTACGATGAGATTGCTTCCACAAACTGGGTGAGCTCTTGAGCGATGACGGCGTCTGCCTGCTCCACTCGATTGGGCGTATGGCGCCTCGGCGCCACCTCCCTTGGCTCTCATCAAGTACATCTTTCCCGGAGGCGGCTACGTGCCGTCGCTCTCCGGAAACCCTGGCGGCTGTCGAGGCGGCGGGCAAGCCTTTGGCTCACCGACCTTAGAGATCTTGCGCCTCCACTATGCTGAAACGCTCAAGCAGTGGCATCGCAGGTTCAAGCCAATCGTGAAAAAAGTACACGCACTCTATGACGAGCGCTACCGCCGCATGTGGGAATTCCTATCTCCAGCTTTGCGAGGTGGGCTATCGACGGCTGGGTTGGATGGTCTTTCAGGCGCAGCTCGCCAAGCGCGTTTTCGACGCCGTGCCTCTATGACCAGATCCTACCTGGCGGGGTGGGATGGTGCGCAACGGTGACCGGCTCGGCTTCGCATGCGCCCCAACGACTGCTCGGCGCCGAAACGCCATTGCGGGGTTCGCTCGTGACGAAGGTGCCTCAAGCCGGGGGCGCCGGGGGGTTGCTCGGCCCCTACCTGATGCCGGCTACTATTTGCTGGGCCTGCACCTGAAGCTCTCCGGCACGCTCGGCAGCGATTGCGTCTGGCGCAACGTACTTCCTGGTGCGTGGCAATCATCCAGCTATTGTCCGCCGGCATCCTTCCACGCCGCCCGAACGCCGGTCGCCATAAAACATGTCCATCCGGCTCCATGATCGTCTTGCCGCCGGCCTCGATCGCCTGACGATACACACTATCGAACGTCATGGGAACGTAAGAGCGCAGACCGATGCTGGCGCTGCTGTGCCATCTGGCTCTGCCTCGGCGATCATCACGCGGGAATCACCGATCTGGACCTCAGCGTGCATGATTGTCCCGTCGGGGGCCGCGAGGGCGCGTGCGTGGCGAACTCACGCGTCGAATGCCCGCTGGAGAAAATCTATGACGCGCAGCGCACGCCGCCGGACGATCAGGTAAGGCGTGACCGTGCGGTGAGCCAGCGGAATCGGATTCACTGCCATCGTCCCAGCTTTCCTCGCATCGGGTTTTACAGCTGGCTTGCCTTGCCAATTTCACTTGCCGCGTCCCCTTTGCTAAAAGCTGGCTTGCACCCATGTGTGCAACGCTTGCTTTGGCCCAGCAAGACGTCCGCCCTAAGTTTGGGTCCTAAGGTTGGTCGCTGAGTTTGGGCTGGGTTGGCTAGCTGCTCGCCCGAGCGCAAAATCAGACAGAGCGCACACGACGCATAAGAGGTTCCCATAAAGGCGCACACCACACGCACCTGAGAGCCAGGCGATGAGCTGTGACC
>ERZ1370068.8117-contig-6997_pt1 | contig 36609 bp, 46 predicted proteins | sample MGYA00561227_ERZ1370068 | MGnify/ENA primary metagenome ERZ1370068 (study PRJEB38410, sample SAMEA6850437) | metagenome | study: Metagenomic assessment of the ecological functions of the soil: analysis of the soil microbiota associated with the... | reverse complement strand
CAGTTACGTATTGCTATCTGCCTTTGCCTGCCATCTTTGTAAAATCAAAAATCGCCCCAACCAAACCTGGTTGCCGTGTCCAGTAAGCATGGTGCATAAGGCGCTGCGGAGAAGCTTTTGCAAAAATAAAATCAACGTCGGCAAGAGTTTTAATTTTGGTTCACTTCCTTCAATGATCAGTGGATCTTGCAGCCTCTTTTGCAAGGCATTATGATATAACAATTGAATGACCGGCTCCTCGCCACTTGAAAAAGAGCCGACTGAAATGCAAACCGGCCACTGACATGCTAACCAAAAAAATCACCCATCGGTACATCCACGGCTGGCTTGTTGTTACCATCCCAGTAAAATTGAAACTAAGTGCCGCGCAACTTTAAAGGACTTTGTCAATGGTTAGCCAGATGCGCTGGAATACCCCTTCTCCATTTGGTGTTCAGCAATGCTTTTGTTCCCCTCCTGTATTTATAACTTCGAAAGCTCCTTCCCTTTGCAGTTTTGTTGGTTTTACCACCCTGCCCTTTTACGCCATTTGATTTTCAAAGTTGCTTAACCGGCTTTCTGCCCTTTTTAGTATTTCATATAATTGCGCCGCGCAGACGCGCCATGATAGGGCAATTAGATAAATGACAGAATTAAAATTTTCAGATACAATTTCAGAGTAGTTTGAAATTTGCTTTATATGACGACTGTTGCCACCAATGAAAACTTTTGGAAACGCGCTCCGTGGTTCGGCAACATATTTTAGATCGTAATTGTGTAATATTTTTAAGATCATTGACGGTGATGCATCAAACGTACACCGCTTTCGACGCCCCCGCTTTCAAACCAATCTTTGAAAACCTTTCAATTCCTTGACGGGCCTTGTACTGCTGCCCACCAGGTCACGAATATATAATTGCACAACTTCCTTTCCATCCCGTTGGACCGGTGTTAGTCACCGTGACCGAAGTGCTGTGATTTTTCCGCCGGCACTCATTGATCTCACTGCTCAACTTTATATCGCTGTACGAAAACTGGCATAGCTCAATCCGTAAACCAAAAGCGATAAAGCGGATCGTTTGAAACGTCCAAGTAGTTAGAGCGGAATTTTTGAAACCATTTTCCTTCGGGCAAAGGGCGCCCGGTGTTTTTATGGATTGTAGAGCACAGGAACCTGCCCAACATTTTGGCGGAAATGTGGTGCTCAGCTTACCCGAAGGTGATTTACATCGCCAACAAAACATCAGCGATGGCATATCCCGCTTCCGAACCGCCAAAATCCACACATTCAGTATAGCAGGCACATTCTGCCGTTCCCAGGTCAACGCCAGTGGCCGGCCCGTAACACAGGACCACCACCACAGGTTTACCTGTTTTTAACAATGCTTTTAACAGACTCCTTTTGCGCTTCGGGAATTTCAATGTTGTTCTGCTACTGCATGCTTCACCGCTCATTTCCGCTGCTTCACCCAATGCGGCTACAACAACATCGCGCCTGGTTAGCTACATTTATGGCTTCCTGCAATGATTTCATCCGCAGCGGGACGATTGTCTCTCCTAATCGTTTTGCCAAACATGGTTGCCTCGTTCTTCAAATTAAACTGTCTGCATCGAGGTTGGAGCCTTTGGCGTATAAAATCTTTGCGTTGGCGTCCAACCACTGCTTTCAAGCCCGTTTATAACGAAACAGACTTTGCGTAAAATTAGCCGCTACGCTCCATGTACCCGGCATAGTTTTCTTTTGCTATCTGCCAACGGTCCGACCAACGCAATTGTTCCGCTTTTTTTCAATGGCAATACATTGCCCTGATTCTTTAATAATACAAAACTTTCCGCAGCTATTGACCCTTGCTTCCTTGCGATTAGCGTCGGTGAAAATCTCTGTCTTTGCCCTGTTCTCATCACAATAACTGGTAAGGATCGTCAAACAAACCCAGTCTTATACTTTGCTTCCAGTAATTCTCCTGCAGGCGGCGTCAATTTGCGCCAAGTGTGGCTTTTCCTCTCTTTCAACGATTTTGTGTGTGTGGTTAAAATGCCTTCCCAACCATGTCCATATCAATACCTGCCATCAATGCTCTTGCTGAAACAGTTTGCAGATCGCCAATACCATGATCTACCATTTCATTGATACCGGTATAATCAGTCACTACAAATCCTTTGAATCCCCATTGCTTTCATCAGTACATCGGTCAGTAGCCATTTATTAGCTGTTGCAGGTACGCCATCCATCTTCGTTGGAATGATGCCATCACACTTCCCACGCCGGCATCCGACCGCTGCTTTATAATGGAGGCAGGTATTCATTATACATCCGCTGCGCGGCTCATATCAGTAGTATTATAGTCCACGCCTGGCTTCGGCAGCGCCCATACAATGCATAGTGTTTTACACAAGACCATTATCGTATTATTTTTGCAGAGATCATTGCCCTGGTATCCTCTTACCATCGCCTTTGGCTATTTGCAGAACCGAGATAAGGATCTTCGCCATTTCCTTCTGCAATACGCCCCCAGCGCGGATCACGGGCAATATCTACCATTGGTGAAAAATGTCCAGCATGATACCATCGGCGCTTGCTTCCGTGACGCGGCGATCCTGTGCACTTCGTTCAATCAACTTCATATCCCAGATGCAGCTCATATCCGAGAGGAATTGGGAATACAGTTTCATACCCATGTATGACATCCATCCCAAATAGCAACGGGATTTTTAACCGGCTTTTTCTACAGCGAGTTTCTGTACCTCTTTAATCTTTGCTACCGATTTGATATTGAACAAACCTCCACCTTCCATCTTCAATTTTTAGCAATATTCCGAACTGCTCGCCTGCCCCGTGGTGATATCACCGGCACCGGGTAAATTCAACTGCCCCACTTTTCTTCAAGCGTCATCCTTTCATCAGGCCGTCAATGAAAGTTATCATCCGATAGCTAATGGATTTCGCCGGCTGCGGGGTCCGCGCGTCAAGGTTTACAGAGGCAACGATCAGTAGTCCAACCAATACCCTTTTGTGGGAATTTCATGTGCATATTTTTTCGTTTTTTGTCAGAATGGTCCCTGACTAATCCGGTTGTCATGCGACCCAGAGCACAATTGGTCGCCCTGCGGTTGGTCGGGACAGTGGCTTATCTCATCTTACGGGATTTTATTTATTTCCTGGAGGTAAGGTTCGATTTGCTTTTTTCCAAATGGCATAACCATTTCTATTCATGTGCAGGTTATCTTTCAAGGAAAAGTTCCTCTTCGGGCTTGCCTTCATCATCGATCATGTCTTTATAAATGTCAATAAACGCGGTTCTGCTCCTCGACGAAAGATATATTTTTGACCAGCTCGTTGCTCAGCGATCATCTTTTGAAGCCAGCATGTGGCGGGCTGGGGCTCGGCTTCATCGAAATATAGTTCTATATAGGGCCTTAGGAAACTTATTCCTCGATCATTGTAAATAAACTTTTAAACCTGTTTGCAATATCATTAGCGTCCACTGTATCAGTAGAGGAAGCCAGGTCGTTCTCCGCAATAAATGATTATTTGTTTTGGTTTGTACGGAAAGACAACTTCCTTTACGTAACGAAATCTGATCTAATGCAGGTAGATCCTCCAAAAGCACGGTTAATAATCTTAGACCCTGGAAAATATTCGTTGCACGTCCTTCCACTATAGTGAAAGAAGAACTACCAATAAAAAGAATGGCATTCTTTGGAGGGGATCGAAGCACGGTGTCCTGCTTTTTGAATGACTGCACATCTTCCCAAAACAGCGGGTTTCGGATCCTGGGCAAATACGCACACCCGCCCATAAACAGAAAATACCAAAATAAATTTTAACCTTATCATTGACTATTGATTAATTGTACTTTTGTGACTTCTATGACTCATTACTCTCTGACTCATTTGACCTCATAACCTTTGTCCTCTCCGACACTCCATTCTCATTTACTGCTTCAATACAGTAATAATAAGTTTTCTGGGAATCCATTGCTTTCATCCAGTATTCATTATTAGCATGTATCATAATGCTGGTGTAAAAGTTTATCCGGGATGGGTACCATAATAAATATTATAAGCAAAAGCATTATCAACGGGTTTCCATTTTATAAAGGCACTGCGTTTATCCTTTTCGGTTCTAAGAACGATGAATCCCTGCACGGCTTCGGGTTTTGATCCGTTGCCATTGCCAAATACACGCAGGCCGCTCATATGCAAATTTGCCTGCAGGCATGTGAATATTTTCAAGTTTGATGAATCTTGCCTGTACCGGTTTCTCCAGTTCTACATAATCATGCGGCACATCTGTTTTGTTATTGCTTTTATCGACCAGATACATTCCATTTCTTTCCATCCACTGAATAATACAATTTGTATTGATGATATAGACCAATGTCTTACCTAAAATATTGTATCCATCCTTGGGGACTTGCACATCCTGGTCTGCATAATTGATCTGACTGGCATTAACGGTAGAAATATTTCCAAGATCCGTTTGTATCCATTCTCCTTTATTGGCAGATATCGCACTCCAGTAAGTTTTCGCCAGTTCATCCACAGCATTATTGGGATGATACCCTCCAAGCGTGGAAGATACCTGCACCGGTTTATTATAATTTAGCAACATCCATCCTGGTAAAATACCCGATTTGCCATTTGTTCCATAAGATGTGCCTGAAAACTGCAGCGGGCAGGAATGTGGGTAATCACCGAATGTAGTATTCATGTACATCACATCATCTCTTATCAAAGCCAGTTGGCCATATACCCAATCCGTCTTTCAAAATGTATTTTTCACTGAGATCACAGTTGTAGATACATGCCAATAGTTATTCTATAGTTATCCTGGAAAGTAGCGCCATGACCTGCACCTCTAGCAAAACCACCCAGTTTAAAGCTCAATGGATCGGATGCTGGCGTCGAAAGGACCCAGCGGGATCGTTTCCCACTACTAACGCCATCGGCATAGCCACTGAATTCTGTACCGGGCGCGCCATATTGCAAGTAATATTTGTCTTTATACTTTGTCATATGCGATCCTTCAATAAAAGGATCAAGAAATGTATTGTCCATATGCTCACCAAATCGCTGCCAGCCATAACGCCATGGTTCCAGCAAATACATTTCTTTTCGCGTGCCAATAGGTTGAAATGTTTTTCGGTTCAGTTCAATACCATACATTGGGAATTTATTACTGCTTCCATTGTACATGTACAAACGGCCATCATCATCAGTAAAAAAGCAGGGATCCCATCCACCGATTTCAAATGAATCAACCAGTGGCTTTCCATTCATTGGCTTTGGGATTAGTGCTCATCCATATAGTGAAATTGCGTACTATACGTAGACCCAAATACAAGCATCGTATCACCAATAATACCCAACTGCCGGAGCGCAGAGTTCATCATACACTTCGATTCCAGGGACGAAGAAATTTTTGGAAATAAAATTCCAGTTCAGCATATCACTACTCCACCAATAACCCCACTGATTTGTTGAAAACAAATAATAATCTCCCTTATAATTCACAATAACCGGATCGGCAGTGGCTCGGTGCCGGCCCCATTCGCTGAAATTGGGAATGGGGTAATAACCATAATCGATATTGATTGGATTACAATAAGTTTTTGCTGGGAATTAGAAACCATTGCCATCATCATGACACAGCCTAACAGAATTGCATGTTCATAATCGCGAATGGTTTGTCTTTTATAAGTTTCCTTTTTCATTTGTTCTGCAGCATAGTTTACAGCTCTTGCTGTAAATGCCATGTACAATATCGACGGACTTTGACTGCCCGTGCTTGTCATGCAGGCGCCATCGGTTACAAAAACATTTTTACAATGATGCAATTGGTTCCATTCATTCAGCAAAGACTTTTTTGGATCGCTGCCCATCCGGGCACCGCCCATTTCATGGATATCCAAACCTGGCGCCTGTTTGCTATCGTAGACACCAATATTCTTTGCCCCGGCTGCCTCCATCATAGCCTGGCCCTGTTCCATGAAATCTTTTAGCAATTTTTCATCGTTATCATCGTAACCCACCAGATGTAATGAGCAAAAGGAATACCCCATTGATCTTTCTCATCCTTGCTAAGTCTCACATGATTCGATTCCTTGGCAATAGTTTCACCCTGCAAATACATATACGCACTCCACCTACCGGGTTCGCTGGATAGCTTCTTTAAATGCTGCTCCCAAAACTGGTTCTAAATCATTATCACTTACCGTTGCCCTGGAGGCTCCGGAATAGATAACATATCCGCCATAAAAATCAGTATCTCTTTTTCTACATTTCTGAAGTTTGCCATAATACATTCTACCTGGTTTTCTCACTTTATAATACATGTCTGTAAAACCATCTACATCCCCACTCATAAACCCCCATAATTATGAAAACAAACATACTTGCCCAATAGTCCGCTATCATTTCCGTAGGCCATTGGGAAAACGATTGGACGTAGAATTCAATAAAATCAAATTGGAATTTAAAGCTGAAGCGTTGACGAAAATTATTTTTGCAAAAAAATCAGTCGTTTCCTTTGTGTTCGTATCAATCACTCTTACACCTGTGGCCTTGCCTTTTGTTCTGTCGTAAATAACAGAGTGGACAACTGAAAAAGGTCTGACTGTCAGGTTACCTGTTTTAGCGGCCCAGGGCAACGTACTGCTTACTGAACTGAAATAACCGCTCAACGGACATCCCCTCATACAAAGATTCCTGTTAAGACATTGGGTACGACCCTGGTCAATATGGATTTGCTGCGGGGATGACAAACGGGCCCACCTGCCCGAAACATAATGACGATTTGAATTTTTCCCTGATTGTTTTTTGTATGTGCTTTTCAACAACGTTCAGTTCATAAGGCTCCAGGAATTCTCCATCGGGCATAGCAGGGATTCCATCTTTGTTTCCGCATACGCCGATAAATCTCTCCACATGACTATACCAGTCTTTGATGTCATCATAACCAATAGGAAAAGATTCTCCATAGCCATCACGTTTAGGCTTAACAAAATCATATTCACTCCATCTTGCGCAGGCCCTGCCCCATGTCAACGATTTACCGCCTACCTGGTAACCCTGATCCAGTCAAAAGGCTTTTCCTGCACATACGGATGGTCGGCGTCTTTTACAAAAAATGCTGAGCAATCCTCCGAATACCCCGCGGCCTTGCTAATCAAAGGATTTCTTAGTTCTTGTCTCCGTTGTGGATACCCCGCGATGAGGTAATTCCCATCGCGACAGGTTCGCGGTAGGATAATCCTTTATGTGTTCAATATTTCTTCCCCTTTCCAATACTAAAGTTTTCAAACCCTTTTCACAGAGTTCCTTGGCAGCCCATCCGCCGCTTATGCCGCTGCCAATCACAATGGCATCGTAGGTATTTTGCTGCTTTGCCGTTTGAATTGATATAACGTCTGTAGCAGTATCTAGGCATTGTTAAAAGTATTTTATTTTTGAATAAGATAATTATCTAACCCAAACTTTACAGGTCCGGTGAAAAAGAAAACCAAGAGCCAGCAATCCAAATAAAAAAGGATGCTGGTCTTCATAATAAAATTTCCCACTGGCGACTTTAAAAAGCAGACAAACATCATATCGACGAACATGAACAAGGCAGCTAATCCTCGTAAATAAAACCAAGCGCAAGGCAAATCCCGGTTACCAATTCCAAGGCCTTTGCCAAGGTATATCATAAACTTCGGTGCCGGCAAGCTTGTTTATTGAATCCCACTCACAGGTACCCGCTCATTAACTTGCTATCGAAAACTTCCAGCCCGTGATATGCCATCAGCAATCCGGTGACGATGCGAAGCATGACAAGACCGTTGCTTTGCCAGAGTGGTGCTGCTGATAACAGTCTATTCATTATTATAAATTTTAATTGCTGGTAAATCTTTGCCCGCCTTTCAAAATTTTATACGGCTGTCCTATCTTTTCTGCCTCGTTGATAAATTCGTTCACATCAGCGGTATTAAAAGTAAACAAATCATAATGACAGGGAATGACATATTTTTGCCCCAATTTCCTTTCCCAACTGAGCTGCTTCTTTACAATCCAGGTTGCCCGCAACCTTTCTTTCAGGCTTGTTACCATTAATAGGGAGTAAAGCTACATCTACTTCGAAAGGCTTCAACAAATCACACATGCCATCAAACCATAATGTGTCACCACTATGATAAATCGTATGCCGGCCAAACTCAATCACATAACCCATGTATTTACAATTGCCCGATTCGTCTCTTTCTATTTCATTGTGCCTGGCCGGTAAACCATGAAAAGTAAATCCATCAACTGTTACCTGTTTGCCATCATTTAATCCCAGCGGAAAATCTTTTTCGCATTTGACCCGCTCAGAAACAAACCCCTGTTTGCTTCCGGGATGACCATTCTTATTCCCGGGTTGTTATTCAAAACCGGTATTAAAGTTTCCGCATCCAGGTGATCGGTGTGATTGTGACTGGAAGACACAACATTGATGTTTCTAAGCAAACCCGGTTTCATCACTCAGCTCACTCATTCTTGTATGCGGCTTATCCGTAGCAGCATATTTTTTGTCAAGCGAATCAGACAGGTAAGGATCAATCAATACTCGTTTCCCTTTCCGAAACTGCAACAAAAACCGCTCTGTCCCAGCCACCACAAATGAAAATGATTGTCGTCCGACAATAATGAATCCATTTCTGCAACAAGATCTCATCTTTCTTTATGGCGGGAATCAGATTCATTTCATGAATTAAAAACTAAAATGAAACAACAAGAACCAAATAACAAGAAACAAGAACCAAATACAAATCACAAGAAACAAGAACCAAAAATTCAAAATCAGTCGCCCCGTTTCTTTAGAATTGCAGTAAAAATCAAAATAAATTCTTTGGCTTCCTGCCGCAAATAGCTTCTTTCGTCCTCCATTTCTTTGAATGATCAGTCTATAACCAACCGAAGCCAATACGATGATTCTTCTGATTCTCTTCTGCACGTCTTTATTTTCATCTTAAAATCTTTATCTCCGATACTTTCATTTGCCTCAATGTAATTCGCGCCGGGTGAACTTCCTGATCTTATTAATTGTGGTATATACTCAGCATTCGCAACATTCTTAGGTAATTTCAAGCAACAAAATTTCTGACCCGTTCTGCAAATAACGCCGTTCGTTCCTCCAAATCATACTTTTTAGTTTGCTCAATCAATGAAAAGTTTTTTTGATTTTTTTAGTTTTAAACTCTTGTTTGGTTCTTGATGTTTGTGATCTTGGTGCTTACTTTAAAACCAACATCCCTCAGCCTTCTTTACCTTCTTCTGTTCCTTTCACCATGTTAATCAGTTTTTTGCCTGGAAGCCCATCTTGCTGTCTGGCTCAAACCGCAATCAGGTGCCACTGATAATTTTTCTGCAGGAATATATTCAGACATCGTTGTATTCTTTCGGCTACATCGTCCACAGTTTCAATATAATAATTTTTCACATCAATGATTCCGACCGCTACATGCATTTTCTCCGCAAATGTTTTGCAGCAATTCTATTTCTGCAAATTCGCGGTTAGCCATTTCAATATGTATTTCATTTACGTTCAGTTCCAAGAAATCGGGCAACATAGGCTTTATACTCCTGTAGCCAACCGGCCTGCCCTTAAAATTTCCAAAACATAAATGGTGCTTAGATTGCATTTACTGACAACGGGCTTTATGGTTCGGCTTAAAAATATCAACAAACCTTTTGGTATCTTCCTTATAAGCATAACAACTCATCGAAGGCTCATCAACTGTTATTTCTGCACAGCCTTCAGCTACCAGCGGCTTCCAGTTCACTTCGCACGATCGGCAGCAAGGCTTCTGTAATTGCGTACCTGTCTTTGTATTTATTGTTGGGCATCAGTCTTCCGCTTAATGTATAGTGGGCCCGGCACACTAGCTCTTCAGGGTAGCGGTCCGGGAGGCGCCAACTTTTTAAGCGTAAAAATTCTTTGACCGCTCCTAATCCCTTTGGTGCAACCAGGTCGCCTACACATATTATTTTCTCCCCGCTGATCGTGAGCTGCCGGGCCAAATTTCCTTGTTTCGGTTTCATTTTTTCTAATTCCATTTATATAACCATAAAAGGATAGATTAAAGTCCAACCGCTGTTTGTTCTCCATCCGGTGATTACATCAAGTCCTGCAGTTACCTGGTCGTGCATGGCCGCGATTACGGCATCTTCTATCATCTCCTCTATGTCGGCCGCGCCACAACCGCTGCAGGTTTTGAGTGGCAAAACCCAAGCCAGCCCGGGAACGGATAGCTGCCAATAACGGTTGTGCGAATGGGAATTGTCTGCATGCTGTTTGTTATTTTTTTCCGGTGAAAGAATATATATAATGCTGAGGATTATTGAAGAATGGCCGCTCAATGTAGAAATTTATCAGACCCATCTTCTCCAAATCACTTTTTAAATGTAGTCTAATAAATAAGTTAAGCCGGGCTTTGCCGCCATAGGATTTTCCAATAGGTATTTCTCGCCATATCCATGCCCAGCGACGATACGGTCTCCATAGCCAGGAAGCAATTCCTCAAGCAACTTATAAGTAAAATTTTCTTCATCCTGGTTTCCAGCGAAAGTGGCTGTCGTATTCCACATACGTCCCGTGCTTGCATCAGATCTTTGTGATAAGCTAAGGTCCTTACACTTGTCCACATGCGATAAAACCACATGCTGCAGGTCTGCGCCCAAGCTTATAAAAAAGATTGGCCTGCGCGATGGCATGTTTGCCGCTGTTGTTTGTATGTGTAAGCGATCGGCGCACGCCCGTATGCCGGTGCGTATTCACTTCAACTGCGTGAAATATTTTTTCCTGGTGCGCGGTAATGCGGTCCATCGCCGGTCGCCAGTTTGATACAGACCTGCCTTGTGCACCGTGCGCTTTACAATACGGGCAGCCATAATCATATTCATCAATACCTTCTTCCACATCTTTGATAAAACAGATCTGTCAGTTCATCTTTCTCGATAAATGGTAGCGCCAATGATTAGGCGGATAATACTTTTCAAGATGAACGCCGGTTGAGTCAAATAATGTTTGACGTGGCTCAGTCGTTGACACTTCCGCCAGTTTTCAGCTACGTTAGCGCCGCAATTGGCAGGCATGGTATCAACCAACGTTCTTGCCACCTTTTGCAGAAAATTCTGTTCAGCTCTTCACTTATCTTAGCCGGTGTCATTTAAAACAAAAATCTTTATTGGCAATCGTAGGAAAACTTTCTAATCTACTACGACATGCGCATGTGAATAGGTAAGTCCCCATTTCATGTTCGGCGAAATATCCCCGAGCACTGTTCGTACAAATGACATGCGTGTTGTTGGATATTAAATAATTATTGAATTATACTTGCCGTGACTTCTTTGGCAAATTATTTTTCCAGCCATCCCGGCTGGTATCTGCAATATCAGTCCGGCATTTCGAGTACCTGGCCAAGCATAGTGCAAATCGTTTCGCAAGTTGCTGCACATTAATGTTTTTTGCGTCAGTATCATTCTTGTAAAGATTGCACAGCAGCCAAAACCCGCAGCCTGGTCCCATGCTCATTGGTCTGCGCCATCGAACGGCAACATGCATGCGCATCGTGCGTTGGCAGAAAAGCATCGCCCTAACTACCCAGGCATGTGAACTGTTTTTTGGAACGATAGTTCCGGTACGGCACGCCGTAAGCGCCATTAGTTGGTGAACATATCCCCAGTAAGTTTCATCTTCGCCATCTTTTCCTTTGCTGTGATCTTCAATCGGGCGCGCCACAAAGGAAAGATAGCGTCGCTACCGGAATGTCACCATTCATGCACTCTTCCTTGTGTCAAACGATGTTCACCATACACTCTGCGTGTTTCCCGCACGCCTATCTGGTGTGACAAACCAATGATTTTTGACTGCTCATAACCGGGCACCGCATCACGGAAAAACTTTCGTATATAAATGATTGCCGCCTGCCTTCGATTTCTGCAAGCGTCAGTTCCTGCGCATTCAGGGCGTGTAAGTCTGAAACTTTTACGGCCACCGTAGAAATACATTTGGCATGCACATTTCGTGTGCTGAACCTTCTTTACGTGGCAGCGGATGTGTACTTTTCTTCACCGCCTCCTTCATTTTTGCTTTCAGCATTTTGTCCGCCGCCTGCCTTTGTGTATGCGTCATTGTCGACATTGCACATACGAAAGGTTGTGGTCATGCTTTGCGCAGGTTCACTTCGCCGGCCAATTCGAAATCATAGCCGGCAAGAAAACAAAAATCGGCATCACCGCTTGCATCAATCACCCGACGATGCTGCAACTTTATAAAAGCCGCTTTTATTCCAGAAAATGCATATTATCCTTTCCTTCTCTTCTTTACTACATCCACCAGATGAGTGTGCAATAAATATTTTATTCCAGCCTGCGATGATCAAACTATCCCAAACATATTTCAGGCGTTCGGGATTATAATTTGACCCCGGTTCCGGCCCCATAAGTATTTGGCCGGAGAAAAATATCATTTGTGGTGCTAAGTTCATTCACCACTTTATCCGGCAAGACCGCCCACAATTTTTTTGGGTGCATCGCCCGGTGTAAAAACCATAGAATGTGTCAAGCATTTGCGTGGAAGTGCCGCCGGGAAAACCATAGCGCTCCACCAGCATCACGGAGAATTTTTTCATAGCAGCAGCTAATGCTGCTATACAACCTGCAGAACCTGCTCCAACCACCAGGATATCTGTTTCCGCCAGTAACGGAATTTTATTATGATTAATGATATCGTACCAAAATGTCTATTCTTTATTTTCAGACACATAACTTGATATCCCACTTTAGCGTAGAGGTTTGCCATGCGGTGTGCATGTTCATCATAAGCCGCTTCAAACAGTGCAGTTGCCTTTTCAGCACCCACAATTGAAGCAGCCGTAAGCACTTTTGGCGGATGGCCGGCGGCCGTGAGGAAGACTTGCCAATTCCGCCTTAATACAGTTTATAAGCATTACGCCACCAACAGTAGAACCCGGCGCTACAGGTGTTTCCAGGCCGTCAATATAAATCATCGAATCACCAACCGGCGCACCGGAATCTAAAATGATATCGGCAAAGTCTCCCAATTTCTTTCCATCGCTTCGTTTACTTGCGCTCTTCTCCGAATGCATTTTTGTAATTAAGGCAACAACCTTTATGTTTTTTGGTGAAATAATTCGGCCATTTCTATGGGAACGATATTGGTACCGCTTGACGAGATGATTAATGCACAATCCAACTCCGATAAATCGAAGTTGCGTAAAATACGTTCCGCAAGCCCCGGAACATTTTCCAAAAACATCGCCTGTCTCTGGCCGTTGGCACCAATAACAAGATTATGAAAGGAAAGTGACAATTCAACAATCGGATTAAAGCCGGGAAAAGAACCATAACGGGGCCACATTTCTTCCACCATAATCCTGCTATGACCTGAACCGAATACATGAACTAACCTGCCTGCCAAAATACTTTGCGCAAACCACTTGGCTGATTGCTGAATTAATTGTTGCTGTGCTTTTACTTTTTCAACGATTGCGGCACATTTATCCAGATAGTTTTCTGTTAAACTCATAAATAATATTTTTATTCCTTTCACGAACCGGAAAAGGTCATGGCAAAACAGGCAGCACCAATGGCGCCTGCCATATCACCATATGTGGCTTTTACAATTGGGATTTTATTACCCCCGGGGCGCCACTCATATTGAGCCATGTAAACATTCAACGGATCAAACAAATCATTGCCCGCCTGCGTAATGCCGCCGCCCAGTACAATTACTTCAGGCGAAATCATGTTAGCAATAGAAGCCAGCCCTAGTGACAACTGTCTTACCGATTTATGCCAGATATTTTTGCATCGTCATCACCGCCCCTGTATGCCTCAATCAATTGTTTTGTGGATGCAAATTTTCCTTTGCTTCTTTTTTCAACGGTGTAGTTACCAATACATTCTTCCAGGCTGCCCGGCATTCCCGTGACACCAACGTCTCCTTCATCATCAATTACCATGTGGCCAAAATGACCCGCTTTGTTAAACGCTCCCTGGTAAGGCTTCCCGTCAATCAATATGGCGCCACCAACACCCGTTCCCAGTGTTAGCATCACTACATTCTTTTTGTCTTTTGCCGCGCCAAATTTTGCTTCTCCCATCATGGCGGCTACGGCATCATTAATCACATAAGTTGGGTGCTGCAAAAATCAGACCAGTTAAAATTCTCCAGTCCCTGCATTCGCCCCGGCATAAAGGCAATAGCCGTATTTTTTCATCGGGTAACCCGGGTGCCGATAAACCAATTTTAAATTCGCCTGTTTTTAAAATGCTTTGTAATTCTTTTACTGAAGTCGCCACTGCGTTTTTCCATCGCTGGTCATCGCCATCATTGGTGGACTGATAATTTTCATACAACACATTTCCCGAGGCATCAATAGCCACTGCTTTTATTCTTGTACCTCCAAGATCAATACCTATGGCTAACGAATTCATTTGCTTTTATAAGAAGCTGTTTTTCTGAATTAGCCGGTCAAACTAAAAGCCATGAATTGAATCCCCGTTTAACTACTCACTTGCCATGCTTTAAAATGTCGGCATCCTTCAGGTAAATTGACCTTCACTGATACTCCATCCTCCATCTACCGAAACAATCTGCCCCGTTGTAAACTTTGACTGATCGCTCATAAAATATACCGACAATCCGTCCAGGTCACTCCGGTTGGCCAACGCGTCCACCATCGAGCGGCTGTTTTGATTTAATAAAAGATACTATTGTATCATCCTGTGCTGCCCGTTGCGCCATGGGAGTTTCCACCAATGCCGGCGCAATTACATTCACACGAATATTATCTTTTGCATAGTAAGCGGCCACAGATTTTGTGAAACCTATGACGGCAGATTTAGCTGCTGCATATGCATGCGTCGAAAAATAATTGGGTGATGGGGAATAGCCCAGGACCGATCCCATATTTAAAATCGTTCCCCCTTTGCGCAATTCAATAAATTTTTTAATGGCCGCCTGGTTGGAAAGCATCAGCGAAGTAAGATTCAACTCCATGGTCTTATTCCACCCGTCCAATGTCAATGAATCCAGGGGACCATCTCCCATTTTTCTTCCGCTGCCACCCGCTACATGATACAAGCCATCAAAGCCTCCATAATGTTTGATACAGGTATTGATGGCATTGATTGACGTGTCAGGACTAACCGCATCTGATACCAGTGCTTCGGCATGGTCTCCTAATAATTGTTTTGCCGACTCTGCACTTTCGGCATTTCTCCCAACAACTATGATATTTGCGCCGTTTGTTACAAAATGCCTTGGCAGCCGACAAACCAATGCCGGTAGTGCCCCAATGATCACAATATTCTTATAATTCAGTAAGCCCATCGTTTTATAGTGCTATACAACAGGCCATTTGAATTTAGATTGCAGCATCACCTTTCTACCTGTTGCTCCCGATTCCCTTGTTGCTTCGATTATTTCCAATACATGCAGCGCGTGCTCGGCATTGATTAGCGGCTCTACTCCTGTTACTAATGCTTCTGAAATTTTAGATGCTCCTTCCTGCCAAACATAGGTTCCGGGATCCGGCACATATGCGTTGTGTTTGTTCATTATCAACTGTCGCCATATCTACTCCATGCGGGGCCCAGTCGTAGCCTGCCATTCCCATATTCCCTTTGGTTCCCCAAATCTGGATAGTTGGTTTCTCCTGCCCTGTGCCCTGGTGACCATAAGGGTCAAAATAATTAAAGCCTGATTGCACATGAGAGATCACGCCATTTCCATGATCCATTAAGAGCATGGCATTGTCTTCCCGCCTCCACTTTTATTTTTCCTTTGTTATCTACCGTTCTCTCAGGTGTTACAATGCTTGTCATCGCCACCACACTCTTTGCCGGGCCAAGCAATCCCGTTAATGTCAGCAATATTATACACCCCCAGGTCAGGTAAGCTGCCTCCGCCTTTTTCATAAAAGAAAGCTGACCAGGTGGGGCCGGTATGCCCGTAATGCGCATGCGCACAGGAAACTTTTCCAAGTTTTCCTTCCTGTAGCGCTTTTGACATAAACGCAAACTGCGGGCTATTGACTACCGCGGGGGCTCCCCAAATTCTCAATTTTTTACTGTTGGCAAGATCCAACAATGCTCTGCCCTCTTTATAGGAATTTGCCATCGGTTTTTCACTCCAAACATTTTTGCCTGCATTCAAAGCAATCTTATTCAGTCGACCATGCTCCTGCATATCAGTCAGGACGACCAGCAAATCAAAAGCAGGACCTGCCAACTGTTGGTCAATGTGTGGATATTGATTAGCGATATTGAATTCAGTGCCCCTTTTCTTGGCTCTTTCAGGTATGATATCGCAAACGCTTACCAGCTCCACATAAGGTGCCTTTGAAAGATGAGGGAGATACACTCCCGATACGCTGCCGCAACCTATTACAGCAACTCTTGTTTTCTTGTCGGGTCTTGTCATAGCAAAACCTTCCAGGTTTGACAGCAATACTGCGACACCAGCCATTGCGGTACGCTGCAGAAACTTTTGTCTTGATATATTGTCCATAATAAATAGTTTTTAGTGTTTAGAATTATTGTTGTTTCCAAATGCCCGCTCCCAACCGGGCAAAGATAATGCAGATGAAAGACGGTCGGCCCTGTATGGGATACAAAGCTGACAGTTCCAGTTAAATTCGATATTAATTATTTTATCCACGGAGTGGTAAAACCTAATTTTTTAACCCGCTTTTTATATCAGGAATATTCATGAATAGCTTCCACAACAATCCTGTCCTGTAGTTTTCAATCATTACAATGATGGGTTCCTGGTCAATGGCAAGATGACTTTTAGCATACCAGTTATGATGAATGCTGAAACCATCCACGAACCCATATTTGCTCCAGATCTTATCGCCGAGTTCATAATAAAAATAACGCAGCGCCTGCATACTTTCTTTGGGAGTATAAGGCATCGATGAAATTGCCGCCGTTGGTTGAATTACACCAAAATCGTTTTGCGGACTATGCGCTACATAGCCCTTGTAGCTGTCGCCCGCAGTAAGGCCCCAGCAAACAGAACTATAGCCTTTGTACTTTTTAGGATTCTCCATACAATAAGCCCGGTTGATAAGCGTATGGTTTTCCCCTGCAAAAAATAGTCATTTCCCAGTGAATCTTTCAGCCCGTTAGGGTCAATACCCTGGAAGGTGTACTGCTCAAAAAACAATGGACCTCCTTTGTCTTCGTCATAATTGCCAAGAGGTAATAAAAATCCATAGTATTCTTTTCCATTTTTAAATCCCGGGCTACCGACCCAGCTTCCATCATACGCTGCTTTTGAAATTCCTTTATTGGGTGAAGACGCGGCCATGATATACGTGATCAGGCATTCGTTCCATCCCCACACAGGAAAATTCATGTCAAAGCCATTGTTGGGACTCCAGTGCCAGAACAATTTATTTTGCCCGTTAGTATGCCAGTTCCAGTTGGCAGCGCCCCACATTTGGTTAACTCTTTTACGCAAGTACACTTCGCGCGGTGTGTCCATGTTAAAATATTCCCGGGCACACAAAAATCCCATCAATAAATAAGATGTTTCCACAATGTCAGCAGCGTCATCTAAGCCTGTCGAACTTAATTGTTTTTCCGGTTCGTGCATTCATGAAATGTGGATAGATGCCATGATAACAATCTGCAGTGATCAGGAAATCGGCTATTTTTATCAATCGTTTAACCGCGGTATCCCTTCCTATCCATCCGCGTTCTACCGCTACTTACAATACTCATAATGCCAAACCCAGTGCCTCCGATAGCGCCGGCATCGGGGCCGAATTGTGTTTTGCTGAAATTTGGTTCGCCCCATGCTTCATTGATGTAATCCCAATAATGCTCTGCTAATACTGTATTGCTTCTTTCCAATGCCAAACCACTAACCGGGTGAGCTCCGTTCCAGAAGAATCGAAATGTTTGTCGTTGTACCACCTCAAGTAATTCAGAATCTGAAAGTCCCTGGATGATGCCAACCGGTTCAACGGAATTCGGATAACCCTTTAGTTGCGGTTTAGTATTTACCTGGGCTGATATTGATAACGCAACAGAAAAAACCAAAGGGCAATTATTATTTTCTTTTTCATACCAGCAATTTTTCGTCAACCGATTAATTACATCCGCTCGCCAATCATCGCCTTTCCCCTTACTTCAACCAGGGACTTTCAGAAGCCCAGTTTTTTAACCCATTCTTTACTTCAGGACAGCTCATAAATAATTTCCACAACAAGCCACTGCGGTAATTTTCGATCATCACAATAATAGGCCCTTGGTCAATGGCAAGGTGACTTGTGGCGTACCAATTCTTTGTTTCATTATATGCATCGGTAAAACCATACTCGCTCCAAATCCTGTCACCTATCTTATCATAAAAATGTCTCAATGCCTGCATAGAGAACTCGGGGGTATAAGGAAATGCAGATAGCGCCGCGGTTGGTGAAATAGTGCCATTATCTTCCGTTGGTGAATGAGCAGCATAGCCGTTGTAGCGTATCACTGGCGGTCAATCCCCACGCATCGGGGCCATAGCCTTTGAATTCTTTCGGATTGTCGATACAATAAGCCCGGTTGATGAGGGTATGATTTTTATTTTGTTCCCAATAGTCGGCATAGCGGTCTTTCAATCCTCTTGGGTCAAGTCCAAGAAATGAATATTGGGAAAAGAATAACGGGCCTCCATAATCGAATCCCAGCGGAAGTTTGATATGATAAAATTCTTTGCCATTCTTAAAGAAATTGCTTTCTGCCCATCCCCGGTGATATACGGCAGGGCTAACCGGATAATGTTCGCCGGAGGCTGCCAGTACATACATGATCAGGCATTCATTAAAACCCCGCACCGGGGAAGTTCATTGCCCATCCGTTATTGGGACTCCAATGCCAGTACAATACCTCCTGCCCTTCTTTTGTAAACCAGTTCCATTCAATGTCATTCCACATCCACCCGATCCTGCTTCGTAATTCCCTTTCAGTTCTATTGTCTTCGTTAAAATATTGCCTGGCACAAAGCAACCCCTGGAATAAGTAAGATGTTTCGACCAGGTCGGCGCCGTCATCCTTTCTGCTAAAAGGAATTGTTTTACCGGTTTCGCCGTTGAGCCAATGTGGAAATACGCCGTGATAAGAACTTGCCTTCAATAAAAATTAACCATTTTCAGCAGAAACCTTGCAGCCGTATCTCTTGTGATCCATTTCCTTTCGGTAGCAACAATTACACCCATTATACCGAAACCCGTTCCGCCTGTTGTGACAACTTCATTGCCATAATTATAAGCCAAATTACTTCTTTCCCGTGATAAGCCACTTACCGGGTGCGCAGAAGTCCCAGAAATACCTGAAGGTTTGTTTCTGAACTAAATCCAGCAATGCAGAATCAGAAAGATTTTTTGGCCTGTTGGCAGCATTAAAGGGTGCGGCCTTTTTTTCTGTGACCTGGGCTAACGAAAAAGAAGGGATAATGGTAACCGCGATAGAAAAACCAGTGCGAATCGTTTCATTGATGACAATGAAGCTTATTTTTTAATAACTCATAATTTAACTAACAGGATACAGATCATCATAATACTTTCGACATGCAAAAAGTTAGATCTATAAATACGGAGCGGAAAAACCAGGGCCTTCATTCCTGCTTTTACTCTCAGGGCAACTGGTAAAGAGATCCCACAACAAACCACTCCGGTAATTTTCTATCATTACAATGATCGGTCCCTGGTCAATCGCCAAAAAGAATCTGCAAACCAAACATCTTTCAGGGAAAATGCATCTGCAAAACCATATTCCTTCCAAATCTTGTCGCCCAATACATAATAAAAGAATTTTAATGCCTTCATAGATTCTGCAGGAGTATAGGGCAAAGATGAAATGGCCGCTGTTGGTGTGATAACGCCAATATCATTCGTTGGTGAATTCGCATTATAACCATTTGGAATGTCACTGGCTGTAAGCCCCATGTAGAATCACTGTATCCAAAATATTTGTTTGGATTTGCCTTTACAGTACTCGTAGTTGATCAGGGTATGATTTTTGTTTGAATTTCATAGTTAGCGTAACTATCAGTCAAACTCACCGGGTTGATGCCGAGGAATGAATAATGCGAAAAAAATAATGGCCCGCCAAATTCCGGTCCCAGGGGTAACTGGTAACCATAGTAACTTTTACCATTTTTCATTCCACCGTTGGATGCCCACCCATTATCGTAGGCGATTTTCGGAACGGCGTGCGTTGCAGAAGAGGCAGCAAGCACATAACTGATCAGCGATTCATTCCACCCTTTAATCTGCATGTTCATGATCCAACCGTTGCTATTGGTAGCGCTCCAATGCCAATACAACACATCTTCGTTGTTCTTCCTGAACCAATCCCATTCCACCCGGTTGACAATAGTATTGATGTCATTGCGGAGATCAGTTTCTACAGCAACAGCACCGTCAAAGTATTGTCTCGCGGTAAGCAGACCCTGCACTAAATATGATGTTTCCACCAGGTCAGCGCCGTCATCATTTAAACTGAATGGAATGGTCTTTCCCGTTGTTCCGTTTAACCAATGCGGGTAAGCGCCATGAAATGTTTCCGCTGTATCTTTTAAAAATGAAACCATTGCCTGCAACCTTGCTAATCCTTCCGGCGCGGGAAATAAAGTTACGATGGACAGCGGCAACAATAGCCATGATCCCAAACCCGGTGCCGCCAGTTGTATAAGTGTTTGCGTCGGTATTTCTTTCTCTTGCCAGCCCACTAGTTGGATGGGCCAGGTCCCAGAAAAATTTAAACGTTCTTTTTGAACTGTATCCAACAACGCTTCTTCGGTAATAATTGGAAATTTCCTGGAGGAGTCGATCGTGGTCGTCAACGATATTTCTGTGGGATTGACCAGGTTGCCTCCATTTGTTGACTTTAGCTGGTTGCCTATCGAAACTTTATACTTTGAAAGATATTTAAGTGGCGAAACTGGTTCTAATATTATTGTACTGTCCGCATCGGCATAACTTATATTGGAACTGACTGGCGAACCGTTATTTTCTTTAAGAATAACACTGGCGGGCACTGTCGCTTTATTTATCGCCGCATCAAATCGTAAATGTATTAAAGGGCTTTTTGCAACATTGTAATTGGTTATTTGCTTTGGCACATTGCCTACTGACCATGTATTTAGATGAAAGTTGATTGGTATGGGTGCTGGCGTTTCCTCGCTTTTGCTGCAACTGTGCATCGTTACAACCACGCCTGCTATGATTGTAATAGTTTTCCTGCTTACTATTTCAAATCGTATTACCATATATAAGTGCCGGCAGAATTCGCAGGCAAGTTTGCCACCGCCCATTTCCCCTTTATACGCAATGTTATATGTCGCATCACTTGTTCCATCATTCAATACAATCAAAACTTTTTGCCGGTGGGAGTCTTAAAAGCTGCTGTGTGCAAATTACCCGCCAGGCCGCTTTTAATTCTAACAGAGCCCGGCGGAACAAATTTTGAAACCTGCGCAATGATATAGTAAGCTACATTCCTGTTGATGACGCCATCGATCGTTAATGCGCCTTTGCATTGGGTGCATCCGCCGGGTGTATGCGGATTATATCCCCCATCGTTTGCCAGGTTCCATTCAGGGCGATCCTGCTCCAGTTCCGCATAGAACCGATCACTACATTTTTCAAATGCCATTGAAAATCTCCGTCGAAGGACCCGTTAGAAGACGTCCACTGCTCGGTGAAGTATAAATTTTTATCGGGATGGCTTGCATGCACCGTTGACAATGCGTCGATGTTCCCGCCATATAAATGAAAAGCGGAACCATCGATATACTGTTTTGCGGCGGCATCATTTAAAATGGTTATTGGATACTGCGGGTTATCACAATTATGATCCCATACTATAATTTTGGTGTTGATACTTGCCGCAGCAAATGCAGGTCCTAAATGATTCTTTATAAAATCGGCCTCCTGCTGGGCAGATACTACCATGCTTGGATTGTTGCCGCCGTGCTGAGGTTCATTTTGCGGTGTGATGGCATCAATCGTAATACCATGTGCCTTCATTGCCTGGATGTATTTTACAAAATACTGAGCATACACACTATAATATTGAGGTTGCAGGCTTCCACCCACCGTAGCTCGCATTATCCTTCATCCATACAGGTGCGCTCCACGGAGATCCCATAATTTTAATATCAGGATTGATCGCAAGGATTTCTTTCAGCAATGGAACTAAATCAACGGTATCCTTTGATAGACTGAAGTTGGAAAGAGTAGCATCTGTTTGCCCGACGGGCATATCGTCATAGCTGAACACTTCGGCGCTTAAATCAGATGCAGCAATGCTTGGTACGCAAATAACTTATACTGATTGAACTTTCAGTTTTACCGAATAATTCCTGGAGCAAACTCTGCCTTTGCGCCGAAGGGAGTTTATTAATCAGGAAAGCACTGCCACCGGTCAGCGTATATCCAAATCCATCAACCGCCTGGTAGGTAACAGTACTGTCAACTTCAATATTCGCAAATGAGTTGGGAACTAGTGGTAAATGATAAAACTGTGCGTCTGCTTTTTCAACAGCACGTTCTGATTTGCTGTTGTCATCCAGGACTCAATATCATTTGTAGCGGGTGTCTGTGGTGGTATTGGCGTGTTACCGGCATTTTTTCTTTTGACAATTGCCAAAAACAAGTAGTATGCTGGCGGACAGGGTTAATATCGTTCTTTTTGTAATCATAAAAATCATGTTTTTAAGTAGCAATTTTATTGGGCGCGAATCTAATTCCTGTTTTCAAAAAACAGCAATTCGTTGTTATTGCGTGCAACAACCAAAACCTTCTTGCCATTGCCATAATTAATCCATTTTGCATCCCTTATTTCTCCTTCTACCGAAGGAAGATTTCCTGTTACCTGGAAACTATTCCCGGTTTTACTGTAAGAAAGGCTGTTGGCAACAACGCATCATATCTTCCTTCATAAGGTATCACATTGTAAAAATTTCCTCCTGCAACAATGCCTGGCCGCCCGCTTCCGGAGGCGATGGAGCAAATGCAAAAACCGGGGCCATTTGTAACTCGTCGGGCAGCTCCATCTTTCTGAAATTGCCTTTGCCATCATTCATAAAACAACAGGAACCCAATGTTTCGGCCTTTAACCGCGATATAATCTTTAAATAAATCGTAAAACAAATAATCCACAGTTTGACCTGCCACTTCTTGTAGGTGAGGTATGCCTTTTTCAACACGGGTAACGCCCTTTCCAATTCATCCTTGGCAAGAAAAGTATATTCCTTCCCATCAATGGTATAACACATTATCTGCTCTACCTGTCCGTTCTTATCAAAGTCTTTTACATACAGCTTAACAGGTCCATTTTTACCGGCATACAATTTTGTATTGTGTCCCCAGTTCCCGGCCAGTATATCTGTAAACCCATCGCCATTTACATCTGTGGCACATACAGTTTGCCACAAGCCTGTTGATGCCGGATATATCCATTTCTGAGAATGTGCCCTTGTTATTTAAAAATATTTTTACCGGCATCCATTCACCTGCTACAATTAAATCATCCCATCCATCCTTATTAATGTCAGCAAAGGATGAGCTGGTGACTATGCCGAGGCTGTCTAATTTTATCACCGGGGCTATCTGCGAGCTTGAATGTGCCGTTCCCGTCATTCAATAATAAGTATGAGGACTCGGGGACTCCATAGGCTTTAGAATTTGCAAGACCGCCAACAAACAAATCGATGTCGCCGTCTTTGTCCACATCTGCAGCACTCACACAGGATTTGTTTCTTGCGATCTTCGGAATGGCATTCAGCACTTGTTTGAAATTTCCCTTCCTGTCATTCAGGTACAAATTATCACGCAGCCCGGGATTCCCATTTTCAAATATATTGCCGCCACTTACTACATATAAATCAGGATAGCTATCATTGTCGGCATCAAAAAACGGCGTCCACTTCTTCCGGTAAGCTGAATCCTGTCTTCCAATAATAATTCTGATTGAATAAATTTTCCATTGGCAGACTGTATCATCAAGCTCACCAGGCTGACCGCTTTCGCCGCAAACATAAAAATCGTCAAGCCCGTCTTTATTTACGTCAGCCACTGCAATTTTAGGTCCTCTTGTCGATTCAGCATGTGGTATCAGGTATTGAACATTATAATCAAAAAACTCATTTTCGTGATGTCGCCAGCTACTGTTAACTTCTTTGGTGATATCAGTGAATAATTCCGGAGATGCTTTAAAATAGGAAGCATTGATTGAAAAGACCGCCGGCATCTCTTTTGATTTACTGAAACCGGCCCATTTGTCTTTATGTCTTTTTAATACCTGGTATTTCTCATCAGGCCACACAATTAAAATGCTGTCAGCAAAGTTGGCCGAGTCCATTCCAAAATGCAAACGGGTATCAGATGAAGATTCAAAGCCCCGGGTCAGCATTAATTGCTGATACTGATCCGATTGCTATCGATTTCCCTTGGAAATACATATAGCTTTCGTTCCGATGCCAAAAGTATTTGAGCCGTCCCCTTTAAATGAGATGGATAAATAATTTTTCTTTGGAGCGTTGTTCTGCAATAATTCCGCCGGTCCATTTAAGACATTCATCACAACATCAAGGTCGCCATCATTATCCAAATCAGCATAGGCTGCACCGCAGTAATATCCTTTCATTTTGCCGGTGCCCCATTGATTCGCTTACATCTGCAAACTTCAATTCACCGCTCTCCTTTGAAAAAAATAGGGATGCAGAACTTCCATCCGGCATCGCCGCTATTGCTTCCGGATCATATTTATCAGTTTCATTGAGCCCTTTCCTTGATCTGCATATCAGAAACAAACTTGATGTAATCAAGATCAACCGGCCGTTTTACGATGCCACTGGAAATAAATAAATCTTTATTGCCATCGTTATCAAAGTCGGCAAACAGGGAGCCCAGCTCCAGTCGGTAGCAGAAACACCACTCATAAGAGATGTCTCGCTAAAACTGACGCCATTGCCATTGTTCCGCTGCAAACAATTTTTGGAATATTGTTTTTGATAGCCCCTGTATTTCCAGCTTTACTTTATAGATATCCGGGTTTTCATCGCTGCCATAGGTTTTCAAAATTTTTTCATCCGGGGGCAGCATGTCAACGGTTATAATATCCAGTTGCCCGTCGTTATTGTAATCTGCCACATCATTTCCCATGCTGAAAGCGGCTGTAATGACGAAAATGCTTGTGCGCCGCTTCCTCTGAAAATGTTCCGTTTGTCCTGTTCACATAATAGTAATCATTCTCGTGGAAGTCATTTCCTACGTAAATGTCATCCCACCCATCATTATTAATGTCAGCGATGGCTAATCCTAATCCATAACCCAAATCACTTTGATAAATACCTGCTTCTTTGGATACTTCTGTAAACTTGCCGGTAGTCTTTATATCATTTCTGTAAAGTCTGTCGCCGGAAAGCGAATCATAGCTTTTCCTATGACTTGTATCCACAATGTTAGCATGAGGATGATGCGATTGGTTGAGATATAGCAATCGAGATCTCCGTCTTTATCATAATCAAAGAAAGCAGATTGCGTGGTTGCGCAAGAGGTATTCAATCCATATTGGGCTGAGCTTTCTTTAAAAGTAAGATTGCCATTGTTAATATACAATTCATTGTGTCCTTTTAAATTGTATTTCCGACTTACTGTCGACACGTATATGTCGAGCCATCCGTCGGCATTTACATCAGCCATAGTAACACCCGTACACCAATCGAGATAGACCAGCCACGCCTGCCTGCACGGTTATATCTTCAAACTTAAAATTTCCCTTGTTTAAATAAAGTCTTGTTATTGCCTTTGCTATTTGCCGAGAAAAAGATATCCGGCAGACCGTCATTATTAATATCCCCGGTAGCCACCCCGCCACCATTATAATAATACAGGTAATATAATATATTGAACAGCGGCTTGTCTTCAAGTTTATTCTGGAATGATACCCCTGTTTGCGAAGCAGGCATTTGTTTGAAAAGAGGGGTTCTCCTCATTCTGTCTGCAAGACGTAAGATACTGATGCACAGCAAAATACCGGCTATAAAATGAATCCTTATTTCCTTTAAATGTTGTATGCATATTTTGCTTTCTACCGGTTAATAAATTTCCCTTAATTATCATTACTCCCCTTTAAAAAGTCAAGTACTTTCTTCGTTTCCTCCTTGTATACCGCTACATAGTGGGTCCGGAGTTTTACCGGAGTAGGAGTATTGGCGCCTTCAAGGTACACCGCGTATACTATGCGACTGCTGCAGCGGCATGTGACAATCAATACAATTATTGTTGATGATATTGCCATGTGTTTTTGTCAATCCGCACAACTTGCTTTTTCCTTCGGTATGACATGCCATACAATCGTTGGGAAAATAGCATCGGCTTGCGCTGTTCTTTTTCATGAGCGCTATGACAGCTTTGGCAGGTCATATCAGAGGAAATGAAACATTTGCTCTGGATAAGCAAGCCCAAGCTGATTGCCATGCACATCTATCCCACCGGTTTGCAGGGGTATATTAGACTCCGCAAAAAATCGCCAAGCCTTTCGCCAGCTTTAAAGGAAAACGAAGGCGTGGTTTTGTTTAGCCCTCCTTTATGACACAATGCACACAAATCAAGTTGTATTTGCCGGGACAATTTGCCCGTGTTGACTATATATTTTGCTTCCTTAATGTCCGGATTACTTTGGTGAAATTTTACATGTTCTTTACCCGGTCCATGACACTTTTTCACAATCGACGCCATAAATAATATTTTTTTGTCAAACTCTTCGGGATGTTTGTCTTTTGCCGATATGGTTTGAAAATAAGTGGCGTGGCATTCGAGACACCGGGAAGTAACCACCCGGTTAAAAACAATCTTGCGGGTTGAAAACCGGACTGCTTGTCCATGTACTGTCAGGTGTAAAGTAAGTAACAGGCAACTGTACAAGGCTGTTTTTTTCCATGACAAAAAACTTTGACCCTTCTTTCCTGAGCCGAACTACAATGTCCATTTTGCCTTTTGTTTCTCATTTCCATTACATACTCAACCTGGAACATGCTATCATTTCTTTTTCCATTTTCACACTCGGAAAGCCCAGTGAAATGGTATTCGTTCCTGCCGTTTTCAAAACTTCCTTTAACCAGCCCGGCTGTTGCCGCTGCAGATGATAGAAAATGCCCCGTTTGCAAATGCTTTTCAAAAATATCTTTATGGCAGGACGAACAGGTAGCAGAACCGGCAAATTCCGAATATTGCGACGGGCCCGTCAATTTTTACTTTATCTGAAGAATTACATTTAGCCAAAAAAACAGCCGGTAAAAATTGAAGAGATCACAACATAACAAGCCCTCTGTTTCCACTGGGATATGCATTTTTAAACTCTTAGTCTAGATCAGGATAATAATCAATTAGCCTTGTTAGAAAACGGAATGGGCTGACAAACGGATTCAGCCCATTCTTAAAATCCTTTTGTCTAAAAACAAACTACAGCTTGCTATTATATAAAGCCTGGATTTCACCAGGCGTCAGGACTTTGCTATATAAACGGAACCGATCCATTTTTACCGGAGAACGAACTAATCCAAGGTTCATCGGTAGGTCCGGTTCAGACCAGCATGATTATTCCAGCCACCCACAACTAAATTGCGTTGCATTTTTAAGTTTAGCGTAGCTCCAGGTGCCACCGCAAAATTTCCTGAAAGCACTTGCTGGTGTCGGAACTTCTGCGCCATCAAAGTATACTAATACTGTAGACGCGGTTTCATCATAAGTAAAATGCCAGATGGTGCCATTGGCCATCAAATAATGGCTCATTAAAGATTATCAATATACTCCACCCAATGATCCATTAATGCAAACTTAAGCTGGCATTTATCTAGACGCTGCGTGCTCTACCAGTAAAAAAGCAGAACTTTCATGCCAGTAATCCTTATCCACTAAAGAAAAATAAAGTTCTGTTCTTGGATTTACCGTGTTGTTTACCCACATGGCTATGGTGCAACTTGTTGCGTTTTTAAAATCATTGGCCCCGGGATAATTAACTAGCTTTATCAGCTAGTCCCCTGTATAGGCTTTGCCGCTGGCCCCATCAGTTGATGCCAGTGGATTATTACTTGGAAAGTTTGCCCTGATGCTATCGACGGCATTCATCTAGGGGATTTGAAGTGGTTCCATCAAACGCAGCATAAAACTTTAGCGGACCACCGGGTGGATTAGCAATCTTGGCGGATAAATCGCCAAGGACGTGGCCTGTCCATCTTTCTGACAACTGCCGGTCAATAAGCACCACCAGCGCAGCTGACACAGATTGTATGAATATATTTTTCATAACTTTTTTTAAAATTTAGCATTATTGCCATTCCGGATTTTGTACCAGGACACCACCCGACAAAGTAATTGCACTTTGTGGTATGGGATAAAACCTGCACCGGTTGGTATATCCCAAACTATGAAAGCTCGTTAATTGCATCACCCCAACGTACCAGGTCATAAAAGCGATAACCTTCCATCGCAAATTCCCATCTTCGCTCATTCTTTATTGCCGTTCGCATTTGGCCTGATCTGTGAACGGAATGACGGGCACTATAGTACGGCCAGGTCCCAGGTTCCCACTTGCCCTGTTCCTGATTAGTTCCAGGTTGGCTAGCAGCCGTAGCACCATCGCCCGACTTCGTTTGCCGCTTCTGCCAGCATTAAAATTACATCCGCATAACGCGAATAATTCCGATGGTTAATCCAGCCGGCATCGCCATTGTTATTTACATATCCCGTATAGTTTCGCATTGCAGGATCGTGACCGTATACAACTTTATTCCAGTATTTCTGCGCAAGGCCGCCTGTTCCATCAGGATTCGTATAGGCAGGTAATGGTAGCGCCATGCCCTCCCAAAGCGCAGTACCACCGATCATATTGACCTGAATATAAAATTGTTTTGGCTTTTCTCGGGTCATCATTAGGCCATGCGTTTACTAATTTGTCGCGTAGGCGTATTCCATCCCCAGCCTAAATTCCATTCAATCGGAGCTCCGTTTGCCGCATCTGTTGACGATGTTCCCCAGTGCTGTCCCATAGTAAAGGCGCCTATTGTTGACCGCATTTTGCCCCACAGTTGCATTCTATTTCAAATATGGATTCACTTACTGTTTTTACCGCCACCACCCTGCAGGCCTTCCCTCCATATATCCGGAGAACTCAGGAAGCAAGCTGTATTCTGACCGGAATTGATAACCTCATGTACAAAGTGCGATAACCTTTGCCCAATCCTGCCTGAATAAATAAGTTCTGCGCCCATAAGGTATTAGCGGCGCCTTATGGTTAACCTGCCGGGATAGATTACCCAGTTATGCCAAAGTAGTTAACGGTAAATACTGCGCTGCCACTTGTAAATTAGAATCTATGAACGCATAAATCGCCATGCCGTGAGATTTAGGCTGAATAGCATCGGTAGGCTTAAGTATCTGGGAAATTGATCAATGGCACTTCGCCATAAGTTTTCACCAAATCAAAATAAGCGTAATGCCATGAAAAAACAGGCTTCACCGACATTGCGCAGCGGTATGCTTCATCGGTAAGACTTAAAGATGTGGCGGTATAAATTGCATTATTAGCGCGCATTGATCATCGTAAAATGATCGCCCCAATATGCAGTTGGGAGCCCAATCATCCTTTTGTATATGATGAAAGTCTCAAACTCTGTATTTATCTCCGCTCCCATCACTGGCATCACTTCCTTTTGTGCATCGTCATCACGGATACTGTGAAAGTCGATCCAGGGTAAAGTGGAGAAGCCGTCATAAGTTCCTGAGGGTAGCTATGTAAATTCTAAGACCTGGCCTCCAAGCGCTCCCTGGTTCAAATCATTCAAGGGTAGCAGTTCAGTGGCTTGCGGTCCAGGAATTTTTACAGCCCAATCCTGAGAAAATGTAATGGAATCACTGATGATCAAACTCCAAAACAATCTGTGATTCATTTTCATATCAATAAAATTTAAGAATCTAAAAAGTTACGTTTAAACCAAAAGTGGTTACCATAGGTATTGCGCCCCCTGCATTATCATATCCAAAAGCAGTAGCATCTCCACCAAATTCCGGCTGTATAACCAGAATTGTTTTTCCAGGTTTTCAAATTCTGGACATTGACAACAAGCCGCAAATCCCTGATCTTCCATTTTGATATCATATTCCTATCGAAATTATAACCGAGTTGGATGTTTCTTAATCCTGAAATAACTTCCGTCTTCGATATTATAAGTCGAGCCGTTGTAATTAAATCTGTGTTCCTGGCTAACTATAGGGCACCCAGTTGGAAGTACCTGGCCCATGCCATCTGTCGATCTTGTCCGCCAGCATAGTTAACCCGTTGGAAAGGAGACTCAAGAGATCCCCATGCTCTGAATACCTGGTTACCAGTATACACCCACGAAATCAATGTCGAGGTTAAAGCCTTTGTAGGTAAGGTTTACAGAACCTCCATACAGTGAATCTAGGCGTCGGGTTGCCAATAACAGTCCTGTCGTCCGTTGTGATTTGTCCGTCAGGTCCTTTACCATCAGGCCCATTGATATCCTTAAACTTAAAATCGCCCGGGCGCATACGCACCAACGGAGGAAGCAACCGGCGACGCCAGTATTTCAGCATAGCTTTGGTAAATGCCTTCAACTATATAACCGTAGAGAAGGACCCGATAGGCATTCCGGTTGAGTTCTGCTTTCAGCGCTTCCGTTATTTACAAAAGTCCTCTGACAACACACCCGTAGGTAATATCCTCACGCAAGGCTGATTACTTTATTGTCCAGAAAAGTAATATTGCCGGATACATCCAGCTGTCAGGTCGCTTGTGAAATTTTGATTCCATGTTGCCAGTAAATTCTTCGCCCCAGTTTCTTATGCTTCCGCCGTTAACCAAGCTTGTTCTTTAACCCTAATGCAGTACCTGATTCACATAAGGTCATCAAATCATTAGTGGTCTTATTGTAAATAATTTGCCTCAAAAATGCAACCGGTTTTGAAAAGCATTCAATTCTACTACCCTATCTCCGATGGCGACACAGTTTCCCATTTCAAATCAGGATTGGAAATAGTATGCCGGATCTGCCGCATGTATAAACATTGGTGCCAAAAACGGCATACCGATCCAGTAACTAAATTGGGATAAAACGGATAATTAAGTGAGAGTTCCATCGTGGTGTGATGCTGCTCTGGTTTCCCATGACGCCTACGGAACCTTTTAGTTTCAGGAAATCAAATATGGTCTGGTGTTGCATAAACTCTTCCTTGGTGAGTTCCCAGGCCGGCCACACAGCCCAAAATTGCTGATGGCGGTTTACTTCCGGAAGCCGTGAAGAAGCATCATCTCTGAAAGAGGCATTCTAAAGAATATTTGTTCCTTGAAATTATATAATACCCGGCCCGAGGACGAAACGGTCGGGAATATTCATATTGACTTGAAGTAGCTGAGGTGTTGACGGATCCTCGAATCCATTGGTTATATACCAAAACCTTTATCATCCGGGATCAGGAGTGCTGTAGGTCCGTTTCGCCTGACCGGATTTTCCGAACCTGTTCCAATTGCCGAAATAGAAAGTAGTGAACCCAGCCGTCGCCGTTACACCGTGATCGCCAAATTTTCTTTTATAGTTCAGCACATAATCCTCCGCTGAAATTTATGCCACGTTTTATCATCCTCGGTAACCCGGGTAGTCTGGCTTGCTAAGGAGGGCACCAGGCTTGTTGGATTATATGAATAATAAAGGGGCGTATACACCCGCTTGTTCACGCTGCTTATATCGGTATATAAGGTTGGGCCGAACGCGTAAAATATTTAAGAAAATTAATGTCCACATAAACACTTCCCACTGTCCTGTATTCTATATTAATAGTCTTATCCCATTCATTTTCCTAACTGCACCAATGGGTTTACAACTCCCGGCAGTTTGAAGACCTACATCCAGTCCTGAATAAATATCCGTATTCAACACTATCGGTACCATAGGGATTTTTCGACAAGGAAATTTTTGGTGCCGGAAGATATCAGGGGGTATAACTTTTCGTGCCGCATCCAACACCCATGGCAGCGTCGTAAGGATTGTTCTGCCTTGAAGAGTTCAGGTTTATCCCAAGCTTATATAAATTTATTGACTTTAAGCTCATCACCCAATGACATGTCCATCTTTCCAACTTTCGTGCCTGATGATTCCTTCGTCAAAAGTATAGCCCACACCAAAATTAAATCGATTCTTTCGGTACTTGCCGGAAACACTTAAGTTATTGGCCGTAAAGTTTCCCGTTCGTTGTAACAGCATCGATCCAATCCGTATTGGCGTCTAAACCGGTATAATCGTAGCGGAGCTGTAGCGCCATTGTTTGCCCTGTTCCTCATCAAAAAGCGTCTTAAATTCCTGTGCATTGGCGAGCTAATTTTATCTACCAACTTTTTAGTCCCATAACTGGTATTAAATTAACCGTTACCAGTTCTGGCTTTTGCTCTTTCGTAGTGATAGCAATAACCCCAGTCGCCCTTTACACCAAAGATGGCCAGTGAAGAAGGGTCCTTTAGTATTCGATAGATTCAATATCATTGGGATTCAGATAATCTATGTTGTCATTAAAAATTCCATCAACTACATAGAGAGGATGCACTTGCCCGATACTAACGGTGTCCCCTGATACGAATATCCGGTGCCGCACCCGGAGTTCCGTTATTTACAACTGACAAACCAGCTACCTTGCCCTGTAAAGACGAGACGGGATTTGTATTAGGTTTATCCGCAACCTCCTTACCCGATATCTTCACAATAGACCTCGGTAAGATCTCCTTACTTGCCGTTCCATAACCGATCACCACCACCTGGTCCATTACTTTTGTAGAAAGGGAAAGCGAACACTAGTCACTTCTGTTCTGCCAGCCAGGCGTAACTTCCTGCGACATCGTATCCTACTGATGATATCACAAGTGTAACATTGGCATCAGGCAGCAGTCAAGTGAAAAGTTACCTTCACTATTAGTTGAAGTTCCGGTAGTTAGTTCCTTTTATCTGCACAGAAGCGCCCGCTAATGCCGCAGTCCGTCCCTCTCCGGTTACCTTACCCCGTACTACCGCTTCAACCGGCGCATTAGGATCTTCTCTTAATTACGATGCAGGTTATCATTCATTAACTGGTACAATAGATTTGTTTTTCCAGCAACAGATTCATTACATCACCAATACCTAGCATCTTTTACATTGAGTGTACACTTTCTCCATGAATATCCTCGAGGTCGCTGTTATACAGGAACCGGTAATTGGTCTGCTGCTCAATAGATACGGAGTACCCCGCTGATCTCCGTCTTTTTCACACGCATGCTGATCTTGTCCTGGCCAAAACCATTGGCAGCAAACATTCAGTGTAAAAAGAGCAAACATGCAGCATCGTCAGGTTTCATAACAAGCAGAGCTTTTGATTGCAGACGGCTTTTTAGAGCAGCCGTTGAAAACATTTCATATTTTTAGCATATTAGGGGTTAAACAATCCGAACTATCACGGGTTGGTTTTTTCATTTTTAGCCTTCTATTTTAAACGAGAATGTCGCCAGCATTCTCCGTTCTTTACCTTAATCCGGTCCTCTCAAGGATAGGAAAGATGAAGGTTATTGAGATGATTCAACAAATATTTCATGATTATTTATTTTATAATTAATGGAAAGCCTGCTTTCAAGTGCATGCAAATGCCTGCTCAACTGTTTCTTTTCAAATGTGACCTGTAACATTGATAATTGTTTTACTCTTCTCATCTTGTAAAGACAATGGTTACATTATACCATCTTTCCAGCTTTTTAGCGACCTCTTCAAAACTATCTCCGTCGGAATTCAAGGCGGCTATAAAGCCCACGCAGTTTCTAATTCGTTCGCTTTCTTCTTTGTGCTGTCAATAGGCGTTATAACGTAGCTTACGGATTTTCTTTACTTGAAGGTGATTGTTTCTCTTCAGACATTTCACAGGGTCGATAGCTGCTTGTTTGGGAAGCGTAAGCTTTTAGTTAGGAACTAACCGGATGGGTTTGTTTACAGAATCTTCCTGCACGAAAAGCCTACACGCATCCCTGTACGAACGTTGTTTCTACGTTTTATCTTCCGGGTATGACTTCACGTTGAAAGCTGTTCCCAAAGCCCTAATATCAATGCCTGAAGTATGAACGATAAATGGTCGGTTCGTTTGTTTGACAACATCAAAAAGCTTCCACCTTCCAGTGCGTCACTTCACCGGTAGCGCCGGTAAAGTCATTTTCGTAGTGCAGTTTCGAATCTGCATTCAGCCATACCGTAGTACCGTCAGCTAAGTAAAGTGTGTTAAGCGGCTTCCTTTTGCGTGTAGCAATAACTTCCTGCTTAGGTTGCTCAACTGAAGGCGACTTATCGCCATATTATTATTAAAAAAACTGATGTAATAATTTACACGCAAATGCTGAGAACAACTATATAATGCTTTATGCGGTTCCGGCGTCTTTTACGCCGGGTAACCATCGTCAGCATCATTGCTTTCATCAGCTGCCCGGTTCATTATTCTTGAAATAGTAGTGCTGGCATTAATATTATCTTCCTCCTTAATATCATCATGCTTTTTCTTTTCCAGATGCGGGCCAGCAGGTCATATTGTTGTTGAAGTAATTCGTCCTGTTGCAGCAATTCATGCAACTCTTCCTGCTCAAATGAAGAAGCTTCCCCGTTAAGGACCGCGGGCAATCAGGTGCCATATTTGAGATGGAGTTTCAGGGCAGCAGCCGTTCTAATTTACTAGGACAGCAAAAATGAAATCATCTACTAAGTCAATCGCTGGTTTTTTAAAATTCTTTTTTTCAGCTGACAATGGGGATTGCTGACGCAGTTTTGAGAGTTTTTGATGTGCAGGGCCGTACATATTTTTTAACCGCAATCGCCATCTGTACATCAATAGTATTGACTGGATATATTCAGGATGTCAGCGACTTCTTTATACCTGAGGCCGTCTTCCCTTATTAGTTTAAATATCATTTGCAGCGTGGAGGAAGTTCTTCAATGGCTCATGTTGCATGCTGGCCATCATTTCCGACGTGATCATTAAATCGTAAGGATCGGCAGCAAACTCATCAGCCAGTGGTGTATCGAGGTAATCAAATGGCTTAGTTATCAATTCGCGGGATTTTTCTGATAGGATATTGAGGGACCTGTTTTTTACAGCTACATATAAATAAACGGTCAAATTTTCTATTTCATTAATATGAAACCTGTTTGCCCACAATTTTACAAATACGTCTTCAACCAATTCTTCTGCTAGTTCCCTTGATCTGACGAGCGATAACGGAAAAGTGAATCAATTTTTTCGAAACGCAAATAAAGCTGGGTAAATGCCATTTCATCACCGCTGGCAATTCCTCTCTGCAGTTCCATTAATTGGACTGTGCTATGGAGATCGTTAACAGGCAATCAGATAGTTTTATTTCAAAAGCAGGGCCTAAGTTAGATGAAATATCCAATAAATAACGCAGACAACTTTTTAAACCATTAAAAATTTTGATCCTCATTTACTATCAGATTTTGTTACGCAGTTTCCCGCTGAAATCCTTGATTTGTTGCACGTTCACCTCTCATAAGCAAAAACTGTGATCCTGGCCGGGATGATTTACTTCTTAAACCCAACTGATTAAACTGGCAATTCATCCATGCAGGCACCACCATGATTTTCATTAAATTTGCTCTACTTAAAAATTGGGTATGGCTGTTCAGAATTTAGTTGATAAGGATTCCCAGGAGAGAAAAAATTTTGAGGAAAAAATTGAGAATGAAGTAAAGATTGAACCTAGAGATTGGATGCCATGACGCCTATCGCAAAACGCTGCTGATCCGGCAAATCAGCCAGCATGCTCACAGCGAAATTGTGGGCATGCTTGCCCGAAGGCGAAATGGATCAGCACGGCACCCTCGTTAAAAACGAAAGGCCATCCTGTTAGCCAAAGTGCAGGATGAAGCAGGGCATGGCCTGTATTTATATTCCGCCGCTGAAACACTTGGGTACCACAAGGGAGCAAATGATCAAATGACCTCCACAGCGGTAAGGCAAAATATTCTTCCATCTTCAACTACCCCACGCTTACCTGGGCCGATATCGGCGCCATCGGCTGGTTGGTGGATGGGGCCGCCATATTAAACCAGGTAATGCTGACCCGCACTTCACACGGTCCCGTATGCAAGAGCCATGGTGCAGAATCTGCAAAGAAGAAAGTTTTCATCAGCGACAGGGTTTTGAAATATTGCTCACGCTATCGGGAGCACAACAGGAGCAACGCGATATGTGCCAGGATGCCATCAACCGCTGGTGGTGGCTATCGGCTGATGATGTTTGGTCCGAAAGACAGTGAAAGCACCAATTCCGACCAGAGCATGAGATGGAAGATCAAACGAAAGAGCAATGATGAACTGCGTCAAAATTTTGTGGACATGTGCGCCGAACAGGTGAAGGTGTTGGACATGAGCGTGCCTGATCCTGAGAATGAAATGGAATGAATCAAAGAAAACACTATGACTTCGGCGGAAATTAACTGGGAAGAATTTTGAACGTAAGCAATACGTGTAACTGAACGAAGTATAAC
>ERZ1370068.1077-contig-10985_pt1 | contig 36615 bp, 50 predicted proteins | sample MGYA00561227_ERZ1370068 | MGnify/ENA primary metagenome ERZ1370068 (study PRJEB38410, sample SAMEA6850437) | metagenome | study: Metagenomic assessment of the ecological functions of the soil: analysis of the soil microbiota associated with the... | reverse complement strand
TTGTGCTTCGTTCAGTTACGTATTGCTGCCACCGGGTGTTATCGGTGGCGCCGTCCCCATCCGACGACCTTGAGCGGCTGCTCTGATCCGTCGCGCGCACGCTTGACCGCCACTTCCCAAGCTTTGTGATCGCCTTCGTCGAAGCGCGGAAAGAATCGCGCGAGCGGGCCGCAGGCACCGGCGTTGATCTTGGCCGCGGGTCGTCGCCGAAGAGCTCGTTGCCGCCGCCCTGAAACGCAACGGCGGCGCAGGCCACATCGCGCACAATCTCGTCTCGCGCGGCCTCAGCGTTCCAGACGGCTCGACATCTTTCTCTTGGAGCTTCACGGCCCTCGGGCGAGGAAGGCGTGCCATAGCGATCGATGACCTGGCGCCGCCTCCACGTCGATGATGCGGTCGCGAAGTCGGTCGTCGCTGCGCTGGGAGGAACACATGAATGGTCGGGTCGTCCTGGCCAAGACGACGGGCGTCGCGCTCCGCGTCTTTCTGAGAACACGCCCATCCATCACGCAACCACACGCTGATGTGATCCCCACCAGTCTGCGGAGCCTCGTTTGCTACGTGGAGCAGGATGGTCCGTCGCAACTTGGCCTCGCCATGGGCCAGTTTGACGGCGTTCAGAATGTCCTGAAGCGCTTTGCCAAAGAGCTGGTCGCGGCGCGCAACAATCTCGGGCTCGCCAGGCGGCCGGGCTGGCGTTCGCGGAACGCCCGGTCCCATTCGGCACCCTCGGTCATCTGCAAACGAACTCATCGCCCATCAGCACGCCTTCGGCAGCCAATCCCTCCGAGCGTGTCGCTGACCGATTTTCCGAAACGAGCCTGATTCCGTCGAGATGTCCGACACCAGCAGATCGGCGATGGTGTTGGCGTCGCGCGGACGCCCAGGTCGACGTCTTCCCTTCTTCCACGGTTGCCGATCTTCCCGATCAGAGACGCGATGCCGCACACATCCTGGCGCAACCGTCCGCGGTCCCATCATCCAGCTTCTGAATGCGCGTGTTGATCTCGTTCAGCGGGCAGGACGCCGGAGTTCACAGAGCTCGGCGCGAGCGCATCGAACAGATCGCTCGCTGGAATGGCGGCGCCCAGATCATGGTGGCGATGGCGTGCAGCGAATCGTGCAGAATGCGAAGCTGCGGCCGGAGTTGGCTGTGTGTGCCCGGCGCGTCGGCCGCCTGAAAACATGCCTCCAGAATCACGGCGTCGGACGGGCAGCAGGGGATAGTCTTCCAGCGATACTTCCGATCCTCAGACCGGGAGCCCATCTTCGTGCCCTGCAGATGCCGCGCAATCTCACCGGTGTGGGTCTCGAATGTGGCCTCGATGTCCGGCCGGGCGGTTGGCCTGCAAGCACGCGCCTTGTCGCCTCGACGTCGGCGTCCGTCAGCTCGACGGCAGTCCGGAACCTGATCGCGCAGCCACATCAGCGAGTGCGTGCCACGGCCGAGAGCGCCGACTGGCCGGCGCCCACCAGCATCACGCGGCTGTCGAACTGCGTCTGCAGCGGACCTCGGCCAGCTCGGTGATCGCGGCGGCGCGATCGGTGTCTTCGTTGATGTATTGCTGCACCTCGTCGAGCACCAGAATCGTCAGCGGCAGCGTCGCATCCGGCGAGAGCGCATTCTTCGCCGCCGCCATACAAACTCCAGCGTCGAAATGTCGGTGTTGCGCTGCGGGAACTTGCCGGATCAACACCTGGCGCGCGGCCTTCTCGTCGACCGCAAAGTCGGGATCGGCCTGAATCAGGGCGCGGGCGATGACCGGGCTCACGTGGAAGGTCGCCGAGCTCTTTGAACCAATCGCTATCCCGCCGCTTCAACGGAGCGGCGGATCTTCGCCAGATGGCACGCTCTTGCGCAACCCAGAAGCAGAACATCGCCTGCGAGCTGCTGCGACGGCACAGCCGGTCGCCTGAAGCAGGATCGGAGAAGCGCCGTCTCGCGAACCCGGTCGAGCGATGCCGCCCAGCATGGAGCCGGCGGCGGCCACTCGCCCGGCCTGCCGGCGCGACGCCTTGCGCGGGTGTCCAACTCTCGAAGCTGCCGCGCAATCGACCTCGTCGGGCAGGCCGCCCCGCACGAGACTCCGGGCCGTCGCGCCGTCTTCGAACGTCGTGTTCACCCAGAGGTGCGTGATCATCTTGAGCAGGTGCGACACTCCACTGCCGAAGAAGGCCGCTCTACCCACGCCGAGTCCTGTCGGGGCGCGCCGAGGTTCGCCAGAAACCACCTGTCCAGGATTCGCTGAAGAGCGTCGCCCGAACTGCCCGTCGCACACGAAGCTCTCGAGCTCCCGCACGCCAGCTCAGCCCGCGCCCCGGAGTCTGCCGATGTTCGAGGATGAACGAGCCATGGCCGCTGTTGGCGAGGCGTGCCGGTGCGGGGATCCCCGATCGAGGGAGTTCGGCGATCTTCACCATCTTCCACGGACTTGTCCCTTCGCCGTGGAGCGTGACGCCGTTGGCCAGGTAATTCCATCCGTCGTCGCGCGCGTCGAGCAGCCGGTAGTTGTTCCCGTTCTTCGTGCCTGGAAAGAGGACGACCAGTTGGCCGCGAATGGCCCGCTCGACGTCGTCGAACCGGCCTCGGCGATGCGCGCACGGAAAGCCGTAGCGCGATGCCACGCCCGGGAGCGCGCCACCACGGTGTTCTCGTACCGCCGAGGATTCAAGCTCCTTCGTCAACCAGCTGGACGAATCTCACGCTTAGAATTCGACGCTCCAGCTTCCATGACCAGCAGCTCGGGCGTCTCAAAGTGCGACTCGCGGTGTTCTTCCGCCGGCCATCCACTCCGGAGAACCACTTCGAGCAGTCGACCAGCTTCCAAGCATGCTGAGCTCGCAATGCCGAGCCTGCTCGAAACTCCCACGCGCGCGCGAAGCTGCGCGCTCGGCCATCTTCTCGTAGACCGACCAGCATCACGCGCTGAGCACCGGACGATAGTGCGCTGCCAGGGCACGCTGATGTGCCGGTGATACGCGGTGGCGAGATCCTCAACTCTTCCCACGTCAGGCTGCCTTCCACGCCGGATCCAGTCGGCTCGCATCTATCTCGATCACTCCACCGCCCACCCGCGCGTGCAGATCAGGCCCAGCTGCTTGGCGTGCAGCACGAACGGCAGCAACTCCGGGCCCGCTCCGGTCGAGCACGGCACTCCACCGACTCGACGAGCGACGCCTCACCGCTGAGGCCCTCCACGCGTGCCCAGCCACGGGTGCGTAGCGCCTAGCGCCGGGTATCACCTAGGCCCGTTGCCGCATCTTGCGCCTTGCGCCCCAGGAGGTGGCCGGACTGCGACCATGGGCCTAGCCGCGTTCCGAGCGACCTTGTCGAGCACAGCGTCGTTCAGCCGTGCCCTCAACGACGTCGCGCTTAACTTCGGCGCCGAGGAACGACGGACCTCACCAGTTCGCTCCCGACAGGCAACGACAGGACCGGGTTCGACGGCGGTCGACGCCTGTAAGGGGTCTCGCGTCAGCGCGCACATCAGCTGTCGCAGCAGCGGCCGGCCGCGTGTATCGATCGCCCAGATTCGTCGGAGCACCCTGAGGACGGGGATCGACTCGTCGAGCCCGTGCGAAACCACCAGGCGCTGATTCGTCAGGCGACGGCTGGCAGTGGTCGATTTTCCCAGCGAGTTGTGCTCAACGATTGCGGTCTCATAGTCGGCGCGAGTCGCCGATTCGGGCAGGGTTGAAAGGACATCTGTCAGCTCGGCCGACATGATGGTGCGACTGGTGTGTGTGCCTCGGCCCCCGAAACGGTATCCAGCCTTCGTGAGAACCCTTGTCTGGGTTTCACTGTCTTCTCGCCAAGCTCCGGTATTCATGAGATATCCGAGATCCTACGGTGTCTAGCATGCCTGAGTCAAATAAACACCAATCGGCCGGCAATTTTGCCGGCCTGGTTTGTATCTAGTCAATGACTGCGGCAACTCATCCGTATGGCACCTCGCCCATCATCCAGCCGCCTAGAACCCGAACGCTGGCCAGGTTCCCGCTCTTGCGTCAGCTCATTCCCTGACGACCCGTTTTGTCGGGATCTGGCTCTCAGGATTACAGTATCACATGAATCTGATTGGTTTATCGGTAGGAGCTAATCCATTAGAATACTTTCTCGAGATTTGCCTGTTAGAATGAAGTATCACTATTTGCGCGTTTATATACCGGGCGAACTAAATATCTAACGCTTAATCTCATATCAAATCTTAACCATAATACTTCATAATATTCCGCCGGCAAGTTTGCCGGTAACAAACAATTGCTCAGCTCTGGTGTATACTGGTCCTTAGATGGTCAATCAAGGCCGGTCGAGAAGTCCGCGTGACATTTCAGGTTGAGCTCGCCGGCGGCGATTGTTGCTACTCGGGGACCCTGCCCAGCCGAGGGGCCGCGGACTACCTCGGCCGCCACGGCCCAGCCGAACACAGGGATTGTGCTGCGCGCCCGCAAATCAGGTGTTCTGTCTTGAGCGTACGGCTTTACGGCGCGGGACGTGGAGTTCGTCCGGCGTCAGTTCGACGGACTGCTGGCGTCGGTCTCGGCTCGGCGCCCTTCCGAAGACCGTCGAGGAAGCGCTCATTGCTCGAGTGGGCACAAACGACGGCCAGGTCCTGGCGCCGGTGGTTCGCGTGGTTGACGCCAGCGTGAAGTCCGCAGAACGGGGCATCGAAGAAACTCGCAAATTGCTTCAGCAGATGATCCCGCGCGAAGCGACGGCGTTTGGGACAGGCGCTGCAGCGCGTCAGGACCCTCCTTGACCCCAAGCGGAAGGACTCAGTGCCTGGTCAGATCAGGAAATGGTGAAGTCCCTGAGCGACGCGGACGGGGCTTTCGACCAGAGTCACTGCCATTGTTGATGGCTCACTTCGGCCATTGAAGACTGACGTCAGAAATCTTGCGGACCGTCTCCCTCGCGGAAGAAGCAGCGGCAGCCGTTATCAACCGGGCGACTGAAGGGACTTCCGTACGGAGGAGATTGTTGACCGCCTGCGGCCGTTTTGCCCGGTCCGTTGGTGCCGCTATCGAGCATGTCGGGACGGACAATCAACCCGGCGATATCGTGCTGGTATTTGGCTGCCTCCGATCGCGGGGCGGGAACTGAAGCTCGTGATCGAGGTGCGCGACCGCGCCGATGGCAAGGTCAACGCCATTAATCAGCGACGACCTTGAGGCTGCCCTCGCCTATCGGGGTGCGACCGCTGCCGTGTACTCGGGCGAACCGTGGGGGCGTTCGCGAAGAGATCCGGCGAATTTGCCGAGGGCCGTTGCAGGGCGGCCCATTCGTTGCTGCCGTCGATCAGTTCTTGGAACTGGCGATTCGATTCATTGTGGTGCTGGCGCGTCTCGAAGATCTCCGGAACAGCCACAACGAAGTCGACACCCTCGCGATACCGACGTACGTCGCGCAGATTCGAACCTCGATCGATCGAACGCGCACTATCAAAAACGAAACTGACCACCATCAACGGCGCTGCCAACGATATTGCGCAGCAGGTGGATGACCTTCGATCCGGGTGATCACCGCCCTTGATAGCGTCGAGAGTCTCTAAGGCGCGGCGCCGATGACTGCGCCCCTGCGACCCAAAAGGCTTGCCTGGTCCCAACCCTGGCCCAGGTGTCGTGAGTGTCATGGCACTTACCCAAAACGCTCCTGAGCCGATTCGAGTTGCTTCCGAAAGCCGCGTCCCGCCGGCCGCAACTGTTCACTACCGGTGTGCCTTCGATGTCGCCGCGGTTCATCCGGGACCGCTGACGTGGGTCGCGCTCGTCAAGACTGTGCGGGCGTGGATTAAAGAGAAGAGACACCGTCAGTTGCGGACGCAATGGCAAAGCGATGGTTCTTCGGGCTGGCGAATACCGTGCGACGGAGTGGCGGCGCAGGATCAGTATCAAGACTCATCGCTTCATCGGCGACGGCACTAAGTGAGCCGGAACTCTGGACGGTCAGTATGAGCACGGCGACAGCGACCCGGCCACGTTTCGCGCGGCGAACGGACTTTGTCTGTGTCAGCTCGCTTGGCCAGTCGACGTATCGCTGTGCCTTCAGGTAACGCATATGCCCTCCACCCTGGTTCGTGGGCGTGGAGCTAACACCGGCCCGTCGGCGCCGAGCCTGGTGGCACGTCTGCTGGCATCGAAGGAATGGCAAGCGACTGCCGGTTCAGCGATTCTTAATCCGTTTCCGGAGTTCTTGCCGGTGGGACGCGGCTGGGAATTCGTTGCGCGGTTAGGACGGCACGACCGCGTGCCCAATTCTGTTGTTGTCACTCGACACTGAGACCGCGAGTCCGAAACTCGATGCGAATCGACTCGCGCGAGTCCTGGCTGGAACCGTTCAAGTCGTAGTGACTTCCAATCTGGAAGTGGACGAGGAACTGCGCTACCTACTACCCCACTCGCTTCGCTGTGGCTAGGCGCTGTGCGCCTCCTACCAGCCGGCGCGTGAGGCTCAACGACGCCGATGCCGATGCCATCAGCACCGCTTCGTGAAAGCGGCGGACATTGAGCTTGCCTCGTCTGGCGTTGTCGAAGAACAGTTCATCGCGGCCATCGCTCGACGCTTGCCCGTCGGACTTACTTGGAGCTGTCGCATGGGGCCTGGAGGACATCGAGCGCCGCGAGCAGGAAGAGCGCTGCCGATGCCGCGCGCAGCTGAGTGCGTCAGCCGACCGAGACCTGTTGGAACTCTTCCGAGGACGACAATCTCGCCCTCCAGGGCCAGCTCGGGAGGCGGGCAGCAGCGAAGATCGGCGCGACGAACTCGACGACCTGCAGGATGTCATCAGGCGGCTCTCATCCACGAGCAGGACGCGGCCAGGCATCAAGCGACGACCGCCGAGGCGCAGGCGCACGCCCTCGCCGCCGGCCGGGCCGCCTTGACCACGATTGAGGCGCCGCCGACGAGCGTCCCTGAGATTATCGGTGGTGACCGCCCTTTGGGGCGATCGGATCGTGTTCACCGATAGATCAAAAGAGTGACCGCTGCCGCGTGAATCAACGAGATCGCGGTGAGCTAGCGTGCGTCTGGCGGTTGTTGCGTTCCCTCCCCAGTCGACCTGCACCCGTTGATGACAGATGCCACATTGCCGGCTGGAGTGATTGCCGACCGGTATCGGCAACGAAGCGGCTTCGACCTTGCGTGGGCTGAAGGCAAACAGACCAACAAGGACAACAAACTGACGCGGCTGCGACGGCTGGAATTCGGCGGCCGCACGTGACATCACACCTCACGTGAAGCACGAAAACAAGGCCAAGGAAACTCTGGCTGAGGTGCACTTCGCCGTTGACCATGCGACGAGGTGCTTGTCGTTGGGCACTGCGGGGATCATCTCGACACGTGCGGCACGAGACGTCTCGGATAACCATTCGCCGAGTCGGCGACTCAGCGGGCGTAAGGCCCCGGGCCCAAAATGTTCGTCACATGGCGAGCAGGACCGTTCGCACAGCGCACTCTGATTTATGTAGGGTTTCAGCCGCCCTCGGGTTCCGAACATGTCGCAAGCTTCGCCGACAACTACTTGAGGGTCCGCTATCCCGTATAGCGGACACCGGTCCGCGGCCTATATAACGCCCAACTCGGGGCTATCCACGCGATCGGTTCGCACTTCACGATCAGCGATAGGTGGCCGGTCGTCATCACCATGCCCACCGGATCGGGCAGCGGCAAACAGCCGTGCTGGATGATGGCGCCATCCATCCTCAAAAAAGCACTCGTGCTCTGATCGTCACGCCCAGCGTGATGGTCGCAGACCAGACTCGCGAAGACGCCGAGCAGTTGGACACGCCGAGTCGGAGCGGCTGTGCTACCAGCGGACATCCACAAGCCAAAGGTCAAAGAGGCTGCGGACCCGAATCAACAATCTGGACGAGTGAGGAAGCACTCTCCGAATTCGACGCGGTTGTTACACGACGCCGAACTGGCGCAAGTCCGGGCTATGCCAATGTCCCGTCCCGCCGATTTCGGTCTATTCCGGATGTCCTTCTGATCTGACGAAGCCCATCTGCAGTCCGGCCACCACATGGACAGAATCTGATCGCCCGCGTTTCCGACTGCCAAGACAATCCTGTTACCGCGTGACGCCGTATCCGGTCATGGACCGAAGCTGAAAATTAGCGGCAAAATTCATCTACAGTTAATCCCATCGCACGGGCCTATAAAGACAAGATTTTCGGTCAAATCACGTTCCCGCCGGTTGACGCTCCACCGAATGCGGCCGACAACGACTTGGCGATCCGCCAAGGCCGCAGAAGCAGCGCTCAATGAAAGACCGGAAGGCCGGGTTCAATCACCGCCTCAATGGTTCGTACCGATGGAAAGCCACGCGGGCCGTGGTAACAAAATGGAACAATCTCGCTGGCGAAGGTATGCCACGCCAAGATCAGCGCTCAAGCTGGAACTGATTCACAGCGGGCACTCAAACCGGCATGCAAAGCAGACCATCACGACAGGCTCCGAGCCGGGGAGCTGGATGGCATCGCCCTGCGTGAACGTGTTAGGCGCCGGATTCAATTTCCCGAATCTCAAAAATCGCCGCGATCCACGCCCCTCACCGTTCCCTGGAAGTCACACTCCAGTTTATCGGCCGCTTCGCACGAACGAACTCTCCCGGATATCGGCCCGGCGAAGTTCATCGCGGTCCGAATGAGATCGATATCGAGGGACAACGGCTGTTTGCCAGAAGGCGCGATTCTCCCGGCAGGAAACCGATCGTAGGAATGAGCCAGAAACGCCTCGCGGCGGGGAATTGAAATATCCGGGCGAGGCCATCCGAGGGTTTTACTTCGTGATGACATCCGGTGACGCCGAGTTCGAAGACCTCTCGCTCTATTCGCTTCCATCCCCGAAGCCACGTGAAGATTGTGGACATCTCGAAGAGTGAAGAGCCCGTGGCGCTGGATGCCCCGGTCGAGTTCAAGCCAGGCGTCGAAGCTCTCTATCGAGCGGTGAATCGAAGCCGGCGATGTATACGGTCGTGGTCAACGTGCGAACGTGGTCAGCCCAAGTGGTCCGACGGCGACGCCAGGGGTTTCTCGATACGAAATATGACTCTCTTTGTCGTTCTGCAGTCGACACCGGCTCTCAGCTAATGTTCATCAATCTTCGTCCGGAGCGCGTCGATGGCCTCTAGCAAGGCGTTCACCGGCGCGCTCGCGCCAGACGCGAAACCCCTTGTGGCGATGGAGCCAGGTCAAGCGCGTCGTCAAAGGCGACTCGGCAACCAAGGCGGTGCCCGGGCATCGGCATTGCAGTAACACGCCCCTGCGGCCAATAACACGGAGTCATCGCCCGAATCATTACCGGATCGAACAGTCAGGCGGCGGTGAAGCGAGCTGACGGCCGGCTGTATCGCCAAGGGCACGTATTCATGAGCGGCGAGGAGCAACAGCAGAAGGTCACCATCGGCTACAGCTCCGGATCGAAAGCCCGGGCGGCGGCGTCAGCGCAAATCCCCTGATCTCGTTGCCTGGCAGCCGGGAGCTCGCGAAGAAAGGCTCACGGAGCGGCTGGCGAAATCGTCAGCACCAACGGTGGGTTGGACCACCTATCAACGGGGACCACGGTCAGAAAAGATTCCCGCCGGCATCATCTACGCGCAATGGGACAAGCAGGCGTTCGACTGCCAATGACACGCCCGTCCCCGTTGAGTGACAAATGAGCGACGACGGCAGGTCGCTGACGCGCGTCGCGTCCATCTCGGATTTGGACGTAGAAATCGACCACGATCACAGACGACTCCTGATCGCATTCGCTTCACGCTCCCGCGGCGACGGCGGCCTCGAATATCCGATGGACTTCTCAATCGAATCGTTCTTTACGAGGCTGTTAACGCGCGACGAAACGACACTCGAGGTCTTGCCAGGGAATCCGCGCGGGAGTCGATGGTCGACTACCTCAACGAGTTCTCTTCTATGGATTTCTCGCACCCTGGCAAATGGTGGCGCTGCTGAAGAGAGAATCTGAGCTGTTCGAGGCAAACGAAAAGGCGAGTCCGGATTGACGATGCCCCAGATCACCGCAGTCGGATTGGGCCGGCACTGACATCCAGAACGAACTGTCGCCCGCCGGTGGACAACTTCTCCCGATTCACGGTCACCTGCGCCAGATGCTCCGAGAAGACCGCGGCCGACATCATCTACCACGGTGACCATGGCACTGGTGAAATCGCTGACTACGTGACCGTAACGCGTGAGGCGGACACGCTCGCGGCTTCGGGCTGTATCACTGCAAGGGGTCGCAGAAGAGCCGCAGTCCCGGAGCGAGGGTGGAGGACGCCTATGAGGTGTGCGGCCAGGCTGAAAAAATCGGTGGTCTGGGCGCAGAGCCTACCCCGCCTCTTGAAGAAGATTGACTGGCCGGCGTTCTCCGATCCACGCCTGTTCGGGGCTCTTGGAACGATCTCGAGAAGCTGTTTGACGACGCCAAGGACATGCGTAAGCGGTTCGAGATCTACCTCGTTCAGCCTGGGTTTGGAAAAACCAGGTTGTACAGGTACCGCTGGCAGAGGTGCTGGGGCTGCGAGCTGACTCATTTAAGAGGCGCCGGATGCGAGCCCCTGGTTGTTCTCGCGTCGGCCTGAGCTATGGACACGGGCGTCGGCAACGCCGATGCCCTGCGGTTACTCGCGGCGAACCCAGATTCGCGCAAAAATAGCCGGTCGAGGTGACCGGCTACTTTGCACTCCCGACGAACGCGTCAGTCCAGAAGCAGCGATCGAATCAGCATGCCTTCAGCATGCCTTTTTCCCCGGGAATCATGGCCGTTCACCGCCCACCTCGAACGGCCATCGAAACGAGAATCGCTAATGTTTTCGGAAAAAGTTGGTCGGGGCGAGAGGATTTGAACCTCCGACCCCTCGGTCCCGAACCGAGTGCTCTACCAGGCTGAGCCACGCCCCGACACTTTGGCGGACGCACACGGACCGGGAATCCGCGTGGAGAACGAGACGCCTATCTTACCTGACCCCGGCTTCCTTTTCCACGAAGAGCCGCTCCACGTCGGCCAGCGCATGGTGCGCGGTCAAATCCGGGTGAAGCGGGGTCACCGACACATACCCGTCGCGCACGACTTCGTAGTCGGACAGGTCGTGCGGATGCCACTCGTTCTGCCCCTCTTCAATCCAGAAATACGGGCGCCCCTTCGGATCGTGCCGCTCGGCCACCGAGGTCACGTGATTGCGCTTGGCCATGCACGGTCACCCGCATGCCCTTCGGCTCCCCTTTCGGCACGTTGACGTTGAGAAACGTCCGCGGCGGCAGCTGGTGCTGGAGTAGCGCCGGCCGCGAGCGTCGCCGCAGCCTGCGCCGCGTGCCGAAAAGTCGTAGTCGCCTCTGCGTCTGGCGGAGCGACACGGCGATGCCCGGCACGCCGAGCAGCGCGCCTTCCAGCGCGCCGGCCACGGTGCCCGAGTACGTCACGTCGTCGCCGAGGTTCCAGCCCTTGTTGATGCCGGACACGATCAGATCGGGCAGCCGCTTCAAGACCTGCGTAATCGCGACGTTCACGCAGTCGGTCGGCGTGCCGTCCACGCCGTATACGCCATCCGCAGATCCGATCGAGCCTGAGCGGACGCCTGAGCGTGAGCGAGTGCCCGACCGCGCTCGCTTCTTCCACGGGCGCCACGATCGGTGACGTCGCCAAGCGGACGCAGCGCATCGGCGAGCGACGTCACGCCTTCAGACCGGTACCCGTCGTCGTTCGTGACGAGAATGATTGGCATGTCGAGATTACGAGTTTAACCACGAAGACGCGAAGGCACGAAGAAGAAAGAATGCGAGGTGCCTGGGGTAGGGAGCTCGACCTGGCGACAGGGCGTGAAGATCGATGTCGCCAGATCGAGACAGCGAAATGCTTATCGCTTGATGTAACGCGCGAGCGTGGTTCCGTCGCGCTGCGTGGGAACGAAGATCGTGCGGTCGTCGGCGCCCTTCTCCTGCGATACTCGTGAAACCCTTGTAGCTGCCGATCTGATCGAAGTGATCTTTGTCGAGCGTCACCGAGTCGCCTTCGTGATACCAGCGAGTCCCGTTGTATTCGACCCACAGTCCCGGAATCGCCCGTCGGCGCCGGAATGGTCATGATGCTCACATGGCGCGGCGGCTCCGCGGCCGGTGCGGCGGCTGCGCCTGCGGCTGGTGCGGACGGTCCCTCATACGCTGCGCGATCCGACGGTTGACATGATGGGACCGCCGATAGGCGTAAGCCACGGCGAGTTGACCGGCGGCTGCACCGGGAACGATGGCGTGCGCGAACCCGTCGTGCCTCCGAGCTCTCCGTTGCGAACCCGTTCGTAGGGCCTGAGCGACGTGCCGCCGATCGGCAGGTAGATGATGCTCCAAGGCTCCTGTATCGAGTTCGAAAAAGACCGCGATGCCCTGATATGTTCCAGCTTCGGACCATGACGTTCGGATCGAAGAACGTGATCGGACCGCTCGGGTAATAGAACTGTCCGTCGAAGTAAATCGGTTCGCCGGCGGCCTGCCGCGACGCCGCTGCCGGGTCGGTGATCACCGGGTAGTTCTGTTGAGGAGAGACCTGTGCGCTGCCCACTTGTGGCACGAAGACGGCACACACGACCAGAAAAAGGAGCCCAACCTTACTCATGAAACGCCTCCGTTCAAGAGCCACACAACCAGCGTGCCAGCCGACAACATCCTAACCGCGAGGTCGTACAATACGAGAAAGGAATCCAGCACGCTCTGCCATGTCTGACGCTTGCTGAAGTGCTGGCGCGCGAAACACGGGACGGCGAACTGTACGACGTTCTGCCCGACGGACGTCTGCGCTGCTACGCCTGCGGCCATAGCTGTCCGCTGCCCGAGGGCGCAATCGGCGTGTGCAAGGTCCGCTTCAACGAGGGCGGAAGGCTGCGGGTGCCCTGGGGCTATGTCGGCGGCGTGCAGTGCGACCCGATCGAGAAGAAGCCCTTCTTCCACGCGTACCCCGGCGCGCTCGCGTACAGCTTCGGGATGCTCGGCTGCGACCTCCACTGTGCGTATTGCCAGAACTGGGTCACGTCGCAGGCTGCTGCGCGATCCGAATGCCGTGGCCCCTCCGCTGGCCGCATCGCCTGAGCGGCTCGTGCGCGACGCGGTCGAGCGCCGGCGCGCGGCGTGCTCGTCAGCACCTACAACGAACCGTTGATCACGAGCGAATGGGCGGTCGCCGATTTTCAAGGAAGCCAAAGGCAGCCGGCCTTCATACCGGATTTGTATCCAACGGGAACGGCACGCCGCAGGTGCTCGGATACCTGCGGCCGTGGGTTGATCTGTACAAGGTCGATCTCAAGAGCTTCGATGACCGGCACTATCGCCAACTCGGCGGCCGCATCGAGCCGATCCTCGACACGATCAAGCGCCTGCACGCGATGGACTTCTGGCTGGAGATCGTCACGCTGCTCATTCCCGGCTTCAACGATTCACCCGAAGAGCTCACGCGGCTGACGGAATTCATCGCGGGCGTCTCGCCGGACATCCCGTGGCACGTCACCGCGTTCCATAGCGATTACAAGATGACCGAGCCCGCCGACACGACGGCAGAGATGCTGCTGGCCGCTGTCGACATCGGCCGGCGTTCGGGCCTGCGTCACGTCTACGCGGGAAATCTTCCAGGCCGTGTCGGCGACCTCGAGAACACACGCTGCGGGCGATGCGGCGACACGCTCGTCGTCCGCACAGGCTACCTGGTTCGCGACTATCGCGTCACGCCGAACGGGTGCTGTCCGTCATGCGGTGAGGCAGTCCCGGGCGCTGGGACGCGCGCTTCGCCGAGCAGATCGCCTCGCGTCCGTTCTTGCCTGGATCACGACGAAGACTGTCAATCCTGAGCTAATCGCTATAATCAATCAGTGCCTCAGCTCGACACGCTGAATCGGCCGCTCAAGAACCTCAGGCTGTCGGTCACCGACCGATGCAACCTGCGCTGCCGGTGCTGCATGCCCGAGGAGAGAGCACGTGGCTGCCGCGTGAGGACGTGCTCCATTTCGAGGAGATCAGCGCCCTCGTGGACGTCTTCCTCTCGCTCGGCGTGGATCGTATCCGGCTGACTGGAGGCGAACCGCTCCTTCGCCGTGATCTCGCGACGCTCGTGGGAATGGTTTCGGCGAAGCCCGGGCTGAACGATCTCGCGCTCACGACCAACGGCATCCTCCTCGCGGATCAGATCGACGGTCTCAAGGCCGCCGGACTGCGGCGAATCACGGTCAGCCTCGACACGTTGAAGCGTGAACGCTTCGTCGCGCTCACGCGATTCGACGAGCTCGATCGTGTCAGGGAAGGACTCGCCGCGGCCGGGCGCGCATTCGGTCGCTTCAAGATCGACACGGTCGTGATGCGCGGCGTCAACGACGACGAGCTCGTGGACCTCGTCGAGTTCGGCAGGACGATGAACGCGGAAGTGAGGTTCATCGAGTACATGGACGTGGGCGGCGCGACGCGGTGGTCGCCGGGCGACGTGGTGTCCCGGCGCGAGATGCTCGAGTCTCTGACTCGCCGCTATGGACCGATCGAACCGATTCGCAACGAAACGTCGGCGCCGGCCGATCAGTTCAGGCTGGCCGATGGAACCGTGTTCGGAATCATTTCCTCGACCACCGAACCCTTCTGCCGCACGTGCGATCGGAGCCGCCTGACCGCCGACGGCATGTGGTTTCTCTGTCTCTACGCAACCAACGGGTTCGATCTGCGCGCGGCACTCCGTTCAGGAGCGAGCGCGGAGCAGCTGTCTTCGATGATCCGGGAGGGCTGGACGCGAAGAGACGATCGCGGTGCCGAAGTCAGGCTGGCGTTGGGCACCACACGCGAGGACGTCCCGGTGATTCCGGTGAAGGCACTTCGTCAGAATCCCCACCTCGAGATGCACACTCGCGGCGGCTAGTGGATCACTGGCCGGGTTCGATCGTTCCTGAGTACAGGAGCGAGACGGCCTGGAGCAGGCCCTTCACGCTGCAGGGCTTCTCCAGAAACGCTTCGTCCTGCCAGAGCGTGGATTTTCCTTGAACAACCGATCGCTGAAGCCGGTCAGATAGAGGACCTTCAGCGTGGGCTCTTCCTGCCGCATGCGCCGCGCCAGCTCGTCGCCGGTCATCTGCGGCATCATCAGGTCCGTCACGAGGATGTCGATCGCGGCTCCATTCTTCGCGGCTTCGAGAGCCTCGGGGCCGTCGGCGGCGAGTCTGGTTTCGTAGCCAGCCTCGCGCAACACGCGGTCCACGAACTTCCGCACCGGCTCTTCATCGATCGACGATCAAGACGCGCAGTGTCCGCGACGGAACCGCTTGAAGCGCGCCGCGTAGTCCTTGAGCGTTTTCATCTCAGCGGGGTTTGGTGAGCGCCTCGCGCACCTTCGCCGCGAGCATCGACGCTTGAAACGGTTTGCTGAGGAAGCTCACGTGACGGCTGCCCGGATCCAGCGAGGCCACGTCAGCGTAGCCTGAAATGAAGAGAACGCGTAACTCGGATCGTTCGACGATCGAGCGCTGCGCGAGCGCCGGTCCGTTCATCTCGGGCAGGATCACGTCGGTCACCAGCAGGTCGATGGACGTGCGATGCTTCTGAAAGAGCTCCCACGCGATGCCCGGCGTGGCCGCTTCGAGCACCTGGTATCCCTGGCGCCGGAGGACCGCGCTCGCGAGAGCCCGCACGGAGTCTTCGTCTTCCACCAGCAGGATCGTTTCGTGGCCTACCGCCAAGCGACGCCGCGTGCTGGCCCGAAGTCTCGTCCGCCGATTCGGCCGCGCCGACCACCGGAAAGTGCATGGTGAACGTCGTCCCGCGTCCCGGCTCGCTCTCGACGTCGATGAATCCGTTGCTCTGGCGGACGATGCCGTAGACCGACGCCAGGCCCAGGCCCGGTCCCTTTGCCGATCTCCTTGGTCGTGAAGAACGGCTCGAAGAGGTGCGGCGTCACTTCAGGCGCGATGCCCACGCCGTTGTCGACGACGCGGAGGCGGACGCACTCCGCCGCGTCGGCGCGAGCTGATCCGGTGGCACATCCGAGCCGACAAGCGCGCTCGGGCCACTTCGAGGCTGATCGAACCGCCCGAGGGCAGCGCGTCGCGCGCGTTGAGCACGAGATTCAGAATCACCTGTTCGAGCTGCGTCGGATCGATCTTGACGATGGCCGGCTCTGGAGAGAGCTGCGCCGACAGCGAGATGTCTCTCTCTGATCAGGCGAGCGCAGCATCCCTCGCAGACTCGACACCGTCTGATTCAGGTCGACTTCCTTCGGCACGAGCACCTGCTTGCGGCTGAACGCCAGCAGCTGCTGAGTGAGCGCCGCCGCGCGCTGCCCGGCCTTCTGAATCTCTTCGAGATCGTGAGCGATCCGGATCGGACGGCGCGCGGTCGCTGAGCAGAAGCTCGCGTGTAGCCGAGGATCGCCGTGAGCAGGTTGTTGAAATCGTGGGCGATCCCGCCGGCCAGGCGGCCGACGCTCTCGACCTTCTCCGACTGCAGCAGGCGCTCTTCGAGCAGGCGGCGCTCGGTGATATCGCGGGCAATGCACAGATGCCGTTCGCACTCGGCGGTTCGACGATAGCTGCATTCGATCAGGCGGAACGCCTGCCCGTCCGCGATCACGCGATGCTCGGCGCTTCGATTCGCCCGATGACATCAGCTCGCGCCACGCTTCGGCCAGCTCCTCTTCCGCGTCGACGAGCAGATCGACGAGCAGGCAGCCCAGACAGCGTGTTGACGTCGCGCCGGAAGAGGGTGGCCGCCGGCCGCGGTTGGCATCGACGACGCGGCGATCGTTGTCGAGAATGAGCATCGCATCGGCCGCGTCGGCAAACAGATCCCGATATCGCCCGACTTCGTGGCCTTCACGCCGAACAAGCGATTCGGCCTTCACGGTCGGCAGACCTCCTCGGCCGCGCTTCGGCCGCTTCGATCACCGATCTGGTGCCGTTCGAGACGGCGATAACGCGCGGCGGCTGATGCCGAGGACCTTCGCGGCCTTCATCCGGTTGCCGCTCACCTGGCGGAGTACCTCCAGAATGTGCTCGCGTTCAGAGCGTCTCGAGCGGCGCGGGGCCGTCGTTCTGCCGGGCCCGTCGTTCTCCGACATCCGCTGACGGCTGATCGAGGGCGGCTGCCAGACCGAAGGCGCCATCGAGCTCGCGCTCGGAGATGGTCGCGCCTTCCGCCAGGATGCACGCGCGCTCGATGGCGTTCTTCAGCTCGCGCACGTTGCCGTCCCATCGCGCGTTGAACAGCAGCCGCTCGGCGGCCGGCGTCAGGCCCGTCAGCGGCTTCTTCATCCGCGCCGAGCAGTCGCGCGATGAACGCGGCGGTCAGATACGGGATGTCCTCGCGGCGATCGCGAAGCGGCGGCAGCGTCACGCTCGACGACGTTCAGGCGATAGAACAGGTCGCCGCGGAAGCGGCCCGGCGGCGACTTCGGCCCGCGAGATCGCGGTTCGTCGCCGCGATCACCGGCCACGTCGACCGTTCTGCGGCTGCGAGCGATCCGACGCGCTGCACTTCGCCGTTCTCGAGCGCCCGCAGCAGCTTCGCCTGGCGCCGACATCGGCAGCTCGCCGACTTCGTCGAGGAACAGCGTGCCGCCGTCGGCCGACTTCGAACACGCCGGGCTTCGACTTCGACCGCGCCGGTGAACGCCCCGCGCACGTGGCCGAACAGCTCGCTCTCGAACAGCGTGTCGACGACCGCCGAGCAGTTGATCGGTGACGAACGGCTGTGTCGCGGCGCGGCCCGGCCTGGTGGAACGCCCGCGCCGCCAGCTCTTTGCCAGTGCCGGTCTCGCCCGCGATCAGCACCACCTTCGCGTGGGGCGCGAGCCGCTGAATCAGGCTGAACACCTCCTGCATCGCCGGGCTGCGGCCCAGCATGCCGCAGAATTCGAGCTGTCGCGCCACCTGGCTCTCGAGCGCGACGACGCGCGCGCGGCGCTCCAGCTCGTCGCGGATATCGATCAGTACCTGCTGCAGGCGATCGAAGTCGAACGGCTTCGTCAGTACTCGCGCGCGCCCAGCTTGATGCGCTTCGACGGCGCTGTCGACGGCGGCGCAAGCCGGTCATCAGGATGACTTCGCAGCTCGGCACCAGCGCTCTCGAATCTGGCGCAGCAGATCCAGGCCCGTTGACGTCGGGCATCCGGAGGTCGACCATCGCGAGGTCCGCTGGCCGGCGCATCAGCGCGCCGCATCGCCTCGGTTCCGATCCGCAGGCCACGACTTCGTAACCCGATCTTCGCTGGCGAGGCGCTCGATGACCCGCAGCACCGTCGCCCGTCGTCGACGACGAGAAGAAGCGGACGTCCGATCGCCGCTTTAGGAAAGGTGCGTAAGTTTGAGCTGACACGTCGGCCCGCCGGTCCAGATTCGTGCCCGCGCCGTCTGCCCCGCAACGCGCGGGAGATTGACGCCAGCGCCCATATTATGTGTGCGCTATCGCACATGCGCAGCCGATGTGTGTCGAATGCGCACGTGTGCGTGGCACACCCCAGCCGCTCCCAGCGTATCGGGCGGGCCAGTCTGTGGCAATATTCTTGCTCGACAGTCGCCGCCTCTGTCGACACCGTGACGACGTTGACCTCAGTGACTGATCGTGGACGACGAACCCGCCCTGCGCGAACTGATGGCGCGGTGGGCGGTATCACTCGGTCTCGAACCGACGAACCGCCGGCAGCTCGGAGGAGGCGCTCGAACGGCTTCGGTCGCGGCCGCACGACCTGGCGGTCATCGACATCGTCATGCCGGGGCACAACGGATTCTGGCTGGTCGAGGAGTTGCGCGCGCACGCATCCCGAGATGCCGGTCGTCCGGCGACCGGGCAGCACCGGAAAGACTCGCCGAGGCCGACACCCACATCGCCGATTTTCTGGTCAAGCCAATCCGCCGTGAACGGTTCGCGCTGGCCGTCGATCGCGGGCGCAAATGGCGTCACCAGTCGCTCGAAGAATCGCGCTGGCACCGGCGCATGGCCGAAGACTTCGACGCGAGCCTGGCGGAGATTCTCACGCTCGTGCGAGCACATGGCGAGTCGACGCCGGAAGACGAGTTCCTGAGCACGCTGGCGTCCGAGCGCGTGCCGGATGTGATGCCCCACGGCGACCGCGTGGCGTTTTTTGCGCGGCTGATCGCGCGCGAAATCGGTCTCGACGACGAGGCGCTCGTGGTGATCGAGCGTGCGGCACGCTTCCACGACATCGGAAAGGCGGCCGTGCCCTGGCGCTGCTTTCGAAGCCGCCCATGACCACCGGAGAATTCAGCTTGCCGACGCCGCCGGGATAAAAGATCTTCAAAGAGCGTATGTCAGACTCTATCCATCGTGAGAGTCGTAAGATGTTAGAAAGCAGTACCTACACCCCGGGGAGTTGGTGTATGTCCAGGTATGCCGTTTCATCATTGAGAGATAAAGATTGTATCACAATCCAGGTCAAATTTGGTCGTGTCTCGCCATATCAGTTGAGTTGGGAGTTCCGTTGCGTTAGTCGTATAAGTTTCATCCAGCATCATGGTTGGAAGTTCTGAAAAATAGTCAATGAAATCAGCAAGAAGTTACAAAACCATAATATTTCACTTCCATTTGAAAAAATATGAAACATAAAATTGAATGAAATACATCCACCTACTCATAATTCATATGGTTGAAAAGGGGTCTCCGTAACATAAATCGTGATCGTCGCTTGTTATTGTCTCCAAACGCCAACCTATTATCGTGAGAACTGCAGAAAATATATTGGCAAGAAACCACGAGAGAGTCTATAATTTTTACACCGTAAGATCAGTTCAAAGAAGGTGACAGAACTGAAAGGAACGTGAAAATCCGCCGCAGGCAGAGTCACCCCCATAACAAATAAAAGGCAGGCACTTCGTCCCCGAAGACATCCGCTGGATTCCGTCGACCACGCAGCCGCGCGGGTCGAGAAGATTGTGCTCAGACCCGGCACGAAGGTGGCCCCCGACAGCGTGATCCCTCGAGTTGAGCAACCCGCAGCTCGAGCAGGAGCTCCAGGATGCGCAACTGCGGGTGCACTCTGCCGAGGCGTCTCTGGCCAATCTCAGGGTCCAGGTCCAGAACGAGCTGCTCAACCAGCGCGCGGCGTCCGCCACGATCGAGGCCGAGTACAACCGCGCCAAGATGCAGGCGGAGATGAACGACGGAGCTCGCCAGCGACAAGCTGATCTCGGACATCCAGCGCCGGCAGACCGAACTCGATGCGCAGCAACTGGCCGTCCGGAACGAGATCGCCAAAGAGCAGCTCGCGAGCCGCGCCGAATCCGCCCGCGCCCAGTTGGCCGTGCAGCAGGCTACCGTCGATCAGGCCAAGGCCGTTCTGCAGCTGAATGCGCGGCAGCAGGACGAGCTCAAAGTCCGCGCGGGTCTCTCGGGCATCCTGCAGCAGGTCGAAGTGCAGGAAGGCCAGCAGGTCAATCCCGGCGCGAATCTCGTTCGCGTCGCCGACCCGAGCCGGCTGAAAGCCGAAATCAAGATCGCGGAGACACAGGCCAGGGACATTCAGGTCGGCCAGCGAGCCGAAGTCGACACCCGCGTCGGCATCGTCGCCGGCAAGGTGATGCGCATCGATCCGTCGGTGCAGAACGGCACGCGCACGGTGGACGTCTCGCTCGACGGCGAGCTCCCACGAGGCGCGGTGCCCGACTTGAGCGTCGACGGCAACATCGAGCTCGAACGTCTTCCGACGTGCTCTTCATGGGCCGGCCGGCATTCGGCCAGGAGCAGAGCACGATCTCACTCTTCAAGGTGGATGGCGACGGCAGCGGCGCGAGCCGCGTGCAGGTCAAGCTCGGAAAGAGCTCCGTCAACGCGATGGAAATTCTCGCCGGCCTGAACGTCGGTGAGACGGTGATTCTCTCGGACATGTCTCAGTGGGACGCGCTTTGACCGAGTCAGTCTCAGATAGGAGTGTGCAATGGGCCAGAACGGATCGGAATCGCTTCTGAAGCTCGATGGCGTGACCAAGGTGTTCCTGACCGACGAAGTGGAAACACACGCGCTGTCCGGCGTTCAAATGGAGATCCGCAAGGGCGAGTACGTATCGATTGCCGGACCGTCCGGCTGCGGAAAGTCGACGCTGCTCTCGATTCTGGGACTGCTCGACTCACCGACCAACGGCCAGTATCTGCTGAATAACCGCCCGGTCGCCACGCTGTCGGCGTCGGAGCGTGCGCGTGTTCGCAACCGCGAAATCGGGTTCATCTTCCAAAGCTTCAACCTGATCGGCGATCTCACGGTGTTCGAGAACGTCGAACTGCCGCTCACCTATCGCGGCATGAAATCCGTCGGAGCGCAAGCAGCGCGCCGAAGCCGCCCTCGAGCGAGTGGGCATGGCGCATCGAGCCAAGCACCTCCCGAGCCAGCTCTCGGGCGGTCAGCAGCAGCGCGTGGCCGTGGCCCGCGCGGTCGCCGGCGAGCCGCTGATCCTGCTCGCCGACGAGCCGACCGGGAACCTCGACTCGAAGAGCGGCGAAGCGGTCATGGATCTGCTCAAGCGAACTGCACTCCAGCGGCGCCACCATCTGCATGGTGACGCACGATCCGCGCTATGCGCGTCATGCCGAGCGCGGCATCCATCTCTTCGACGGCCGCATCGTCGACGAGGCCGAACTGGCGGCAGTGGCAAACTGACAGGCTCTAGGCTTGCAGGCTGCGGGCTTTAGAGAAGCTAAGCCCCTATAGCCCGAAGTCTAAAGCCTGAAGCCCTCATGCTCGTCTCACTGAGAAACGTCGAAAAGTCTTTTCCGCATGGCGTCGGGCGGACCTATATGCTCCGCCGCATCGATCTCGACATCAAGGAAGGCGAGTTCGTGTCGATCATGGGTCCGTCCGGAGCGGGCAAGTCCACGCTGCTCCACATCGTCGGCATGCACGACTCGGCATGGAGCGGCGAGTACTACTCATGGACCAGGCGGTCCACAGCGCTCGCAGAAGCAACGCGCGGAGCTGCACAAGAAGCACATCGGGTTCGTCTTCCAGAGCTATCACCTGCTCGACAACCTGACGGTGTACGAAAACCTGGAAATTCCGCTGTCGCTACCGGAACGTCAGCCGCAAAGAACGGTCAGAGCATGGTGGCCGACGTGCTCGATCGCTTCCAGATTGTCGGCAAGAAAAAGATCTCTACCCGAACCAGTTGTCAGGCGGGCAGCAGCAGCTCGTCGGCGTCGCGCGTGCGGTGATCGCCAATCCGCAGGTCCTGCTGGCCGACGAGCCGACCGGCAATCTCCATTCGGCGCAGGGCAAGGAGATCATGGAGCTCTTTCGCACGCTGAACGAGGCGGGCACGACGATCATCCAGGTCACACACTCAGAGGTCAACGCTTCCTACGGGGGAGAGTCATTCATCTGCGCGACGGCTGGGTCGTCGGCGACTGAATCGCGAATCCGTTTCTCAGCTCGCCGGCTCGTTCGTAGAGATCGCTCTTCGTCGGATACAACTCTCGCAACAGAATCTCGCCATCAGTTGCCGGAGCCAACGCGCCTGACTTGCAACTCGGCGCCGGAGCAGCACGAGATCATCACGCACTCGACATCATCGTTGGTCCAGAGCACCCGCTCGTCGTTATTCTATGTCTATCGACTGAGACGACTGGCTACACGCAGAACCGCGGTCCCACCGCCTGGCGAAGCGCATTGGCGAGGACCGCGCCGAGGGCTGCGGCCGGCGAGGACCAGCGCGCCCGCCGGCCGCTCTTCGAAGGCAAACACGAGCAGACCGCCAATCACGCTGCCGATCACGATCGTCGTCAGGGCGTCGGTCACGCGGCTGAACCGCCCTTTTCGGACAGCGGTGGTTCTCGGTGAGCGCGCCCATGCACCGGGGACAGGTGGCCATAAATCTTTCTGCGCCAGACGGATCCGGGACAAATTGATGGTAGCACACATGATGCGGGCAGCCGTGGGCGCACGCTCGTGCATCGGCGGGAAGATGCCGCGCTCAATACCGCAGCAGCACCTGCATCTTCGCGAAGATCGCCCGGTTGGTGCGAATCAGGTCGCTCGTTGGAAGCGACGATCGGGTCCATCAGACTGCCCTGCTTGTATCGATCGTCGTAGCCCACGTAGAAGGCCGTGCCGGAATTCACGCGATACGTGAGCAGAATGTTGCCGCCCGCGGTCCGAGTCGTAGTCGTTGTAGTCGAAAATGTTCCTGCAGCAGCAGCCGATCGGTGAATTGGTAGGTTGCTTGAACGCGCCAGATCCTGATGTAGAAGACCTCCAGATTCGTCCGGGGGCTCGATCAGGCGGCTCGCGTTCAGATCGATGTTGGCCTGCAGGCGCGTGAACGGTCTCACCGTCGTGAACACCTGGTACGCGGTTCCGTCGCCCCAGGAACGGATTCTCCACGTAGCGAATCTGATCGCCCTTGTTGAAAAATCCGCCGAACGAGATTTTCCGGCTCGTGTTGACACCGCCGCCGAACCCATAACGGGTCTTGTCGAAGTTGATCCACGCCGCACCGCTCCATGTCGCGATCGAAGTTGGCGTTGTAGAAGATGTTCTTCGCGAACTGCATCTGCAAAGCCCACACCGAGCTGCTCGTCCTGAAGCGTGCCGTCGGCTATGTAGTCGCGCGAGTAGTCGGCGCGCGGCCCCAGATTGATGATCCAGTCCTGCGGCCACCAGCGGTGAGTTCATGTTCACGCCAGTCTGGTGCTGATTGGTCCGCGACACGAATCCCGTGGCCGTCTTGAAGTCGGGGCTGATGCTGAAGTGGTTCGCGCCGTAGCTCAGGTTCCGTCCTTCTTTCCGGAACCCGATGTCGTACATGTGCCCGTCGACCTCGCTGACGTCCGCGTCGAGGTAGGTCGAGGCGGCCCCACGAACGCCGAGGCGATAAGTTCCGCCCGATCCGGAACTGGCCGTCAATCCCGGCGACGCGACTGTAGCCGTCGAGAAATTCGCGGTCAGGTCACGATCGCCCCGAGGCTTGATTCCAGTAGAGATCATGCCGAAGCGCGGGCGATCACGAACTGCGCATTCGCTCGAATGCCGGATCGGTGATGTCGTTTAGTCTTTCGCCGGCGCTTCGTCGTTGGCGACGAGAATGCCAATCGCCGTCTTTCCCACCTTGCCGGTCAGCTTGGTGCCGAAGCGTGGATCGATGATCGTCCGCGTGTGGACGAAGCGTCACCGGTCAGGGGATATTGAAGATTTCCTGACCTTCGAGAAAGAACGGTCTGAGCTCCGGGTAGAAGACCGGGAACCGCTGATTGACTTCGATCTGCGCGCGATCGGACTCGATCTGCGAGAAGTCGGGATTGAACGTGAAGTCGACCGTGAGGTTTGACGTCACGCCGTAGCTTCAGGCCGACACCACCCTCCTTAACGTCTCTCCGTCCACGTAAGTCCCCGTCGTTGGATTCAGGACCGTCGTTGCGATGCCGGTTGCCGAAGGCAGCAGGCTCGAGTTTCTGCTCGTGGACAAGTCGTTCATCCCTTCGAGCACACCCATCTGACGCAGAAATCCGGGGATGTCCCTCGACACCGGTGCCCCAGACGACGCTCTCGTCCTTGCTGGAGATCTCTCGCACGATCTGAAATCCCCAGCGGTGCATCAAACCGGCCTCGCGCGTCGGATGGCGGAGACTCTTGAACGGGATTGCCAATTCGGCTAACCCATCCGTCTTCCACCATTTCGCCAGCGGAACGGAACAACGCATTCCACGACGAATCCGCCGGAATCCCGCGCATGAAGCCGGGACCCTGGCCGGGACCGCCCCCACCCGCCGCCCACCGCCCGCCACCGCCTCCTCCACCACCACCGCCTCCGCCGCCACCGCCGCCGCCTCCTCACCACCACCGCCCGGCCCGCCGCCGCCGCGAACCAGGCGCATCAGCCTGCACGCCGAACGCGTTTACCGAGAACCCGTATCCACGCTGCTGGTCGAGGAAGGGATCGAAGATGATGCCGACGCGTGTCGTCGCGGCCCGTCTGATCGCGGTCGACGCGATTCGCGCGAACCAGCTTCATGTCGGAATAGTGCGCGTAGATGCCGAAGTAGATGTTCTGGCTGTCGTAGGCCACGAACACTTCGGTTTGTTCCGTGGCAGGAGCGCCGTCGAGGGCCGCTGCTGGACGAACTCCGTAATCTTCAATGCGGTTTGCCACACGGCGTCGTCAGATTCCCATCGACGCGCGGAGGCTGCGCCGAACGCTTTGCGACAGCGGTCGGATGTCCCGCGAGCACGCCTATCGGAGCGCCCGCGTCGTCGGCCCCAGGGTCAGGGGTCGAGCCTGGATCCTGCATCACGAGGATCCGGGCGCCTGCTGACCGGTTGGTTTGCGCAGCAGCCAGCCCGCCGACGAGCCACGCGGCACAGAGAAACGGTGAAATCGCGCCGAATCGCACCGTCAAATGCTGCCCCCGCGTAGCCGATCGTTTTCAACCGCGCGCTGATATCGGCGAGCACGGCTGGATCGTCAATCGTCGCAGGCACAGTGTAATCCGTCTGATCCGCGATCTTCTTCATGGTTCCGCGCAATATTTTCCCCGATCTGGTCTTCGGCAGCGCCTGCGACGACGGCGGATTTGAAGCAGGCGAACGCACCGATGGTCCCACGCACGCTGTCCACCAACTCCTCTCAGGCATTTGATCGGCCGGCGTCGTCACCCCGGCCTTCAGCACGACCGAACCCCACGGGCACTTCGCCTTTCAACTCGTCGGCAGCGCCGACGACGGCACATTCGGCAACCGCGGGGTGGTTGGCGATCACTTCTTCGATCGCGCCGGTCGAGAGCCGGTGACCGGCCACGTTGATGATGTCGTCGACACGGCTCATCACGTAGAAGTAGCCGTCCTCGTCCTTTGTAGCCCGCGTCGCCGGTCAGGTAGTAGCCCGGAAATTCCGACGAGTGCGACTTCACGAAGCCCGCGTCGTTGTTCCAGAGCGTGGGAAAACATCCGGCGGCAGCGGCAGCTTGATGACGATCTGTGCCGATCTCTCCCGCCTGGCTTTCGCGGCCGCCTTCCCCGAGCACGCGGATGTCGTAGCCCGGCACGGGCCGCGTCGGCGAGCCCGGCTTGCACGGGCATCTTGCCAAGCCCGACGCAGTTGGCGAGCGCCGGCCAGCCGAGCTCTGTTTGCCACCAGTGGTCGATGACCGGAACGCCGAGCGCTTCTGCTCGCCCAGATGAGCGTGTCGGGATCGCAGCGCTCGCCGGCGAGGAACAACAGCCGGAAGCGCGACAGATCGTAGCTCGCCATCAGCGTTCCTTCCGGATCCTCGCGCTTGATCGCGCGGAACGCCGTCGGCGCCGTGAAGAGCACGCTCGACGCCGTGCTGCGCGCACACTCGCCAGAACGCCCCGGCGTCGGGCGTGCCGACCGGCTTGCCTTCGTACAGCACCGTCGTGCATCCGTGCAGCAGCGGCGCGTAGACGATGTAGCGAGTGACCGACGGTCCAGCCGATGTCGGACGCTGCCCAGAACACCTCGCCCGGACCGGTCGCCGTAGACGTTCGCGCATGCTCCATTTCAGCGCGACCGCGTGACCGCCGTTGTCGCGGACGACGCCCTTCGGACATGCCGGTCGTCCCGGACGTGTAGAGGATGTAGAGCGGATCGGTGGCGGCCACTTCCACACAGTCGGCGGGCTGCGACGCCGCTACCGCTTCGAGCCAGTCGCGATCGCGCCCGCTCTTCAGCGTGGCTCGCGTCCTGCGGGCGCTGAAGAATCAAGCAGCGATCGGGCTTGTGCTTCGCGCAGATCGATGGCCTGATCGAGCAGCGGCTTGTAGAATGATGCGCGCCGCCTTCGATGCCGCACGACGCCGACAGCATGAGCTTCGGTTTCGCGTCATCAATTCGAGTGGCCAGTTCTCGAGGAGCAAAGCCGCCGAAGACGACCGAGTGCACGGCGCCGATGCGCGCGCACGCGAGCATCGCGAACACCGCCTCAGGCACGGCGGGCATATAGATGATGACGCGGTCGCCCTTCTGGACGCCCAGCGGCGCGATCGCGCCGGCGAGCCGTGCGACTTCGTCGCGCAATTCCACGTAAGTGAAAGAGCGGACGGTGCCGGTGACCGGGCTGTCGTAAATGAGCGCGCGCTGCTTGCCCGCGCCCACGTTCGATGTTGCGCGATCGACGGCGTTGTAGCAGGTGTTCAAGACCCCGCCAGTGAACCATCGTCGAAAACGGCGGACGGCTGACATCGAGCACCTGGTCCCACCGCTTCATCCACGAAATGTCTTCGGCGGCCTCTGCCCAGAAATGCTCGGGGTCGGCCAGCGATCGCGCGTACGCGTCCCGGTAGTCAGTCGTCACAGCGACCCTCGTGCCTGCTCCGTGCGGTCTGAAATCGCCATAAATCTCTGCGGGAAGGGATGATACATCGACCAGGATTCCAATTGACTCACGGACGGACGCGGCGTATCTTCAGAGCCAACTACCCAGCTTGAGAATCTGCGACGGGAGCTCTGGCCTGAAGTATTCAAGGAGGCGGCTTATGCCGTTTGGGTTTCGAGATCGATCGCAGAGCGTTCATCGCCAGTCTGCGGTGGCGCCGGCGGTCGTCGCGGCCATGGACGCACGAGGCACGCGCTGACGCCCTCGAGCACTACGCCGAAACACATGCTCGACGACCTGCGCCGCGCAGAACCGGCACTCGCCGGTCAGCCTGAAGTGTTCCCGACGCGAGCCGAGATCGAGGCGCAGATCGCAACGCGGCCCACGTGCGGCGTGGCGCCGGCAGCCTGTTCAGTCGCGGGTCGCGGCAGAACGTCAAGATCCTGACCGCCGATGCCGCGCGAAGCCCGACGTTGCTCGACTTCTTCCAGCCTGCGCTTCCAGCCGGCCAATCACGTGCTTCAGAGCGCGACGCGCGCGATGAAGACGGGCATGAAAGAAGAAGTGATCCTGGCGCTGCCTGCTGCACGACGTCGTGCTGAACCTCATCAAAGCCGGATCACGGCTGGTGGGGCGCGCAGCTGTTCGAGCCGTACATTCCGAGAAGATCGCCGTTCGCGATCCGGTATCACCAGACGCTGCGGTTCTACGCCGGACGAGGAAGCCGGCTACGAATATCCGGACTCAGTACCACCGGATCTTCGGCATCGACTACGCGCCGCCGCAGCATCAGGCCACCTACAAGATGCTCAAGAACCACAAGTGGTATGGAGCCGCGGCTCGTGACGGTGAACGACCTGTACGCGTTCGATCCGAAGGCGGTCGTGACGATCGATCCGTTCATCGACATCATCGGCCGTCACTTCAAGCAGCCGAAGGAAGGGCTCGGCAACGACAACAGCCCGGTCGCTCACATGTGGCGCACGCTGGCGAATCCGGACAACTCCGCTCTAGGAACGCCGGCGCGCCGATGCGCATTCTCATCATCGCGGCGGCTGTGGCGTGTCGTCACGGCCGCCGTGCTCGCTCAATCATCCAAGACGTTCAAGGGCCTTGAAATGTCGGTCGCAGGCGTCGAGCGCGCGCCCACGGCGATGGCTGCTCGATTGCCCACCCAGCACGAACACCGTCACCGCACAGTCGCGCGGTGCCGAGGAATTCGTGATCGCGACGGTGAAGTTCAAAGTGCTGCCGGACTTCAAGCCGATGCCGCTGAACCGCGCGAAGGCTACCGACACCTCCGGCAAGACCTCCACACGACGTCCATCGCGTTTGTCGATGTTGGAAAGGTGCCGGAGTTTTCCTGCGCGATTCCGCTTCCGTGTGCCGACCGGGCACTAAGCTCAAGAGCCTGCAGGTCGAAACGGCGTCGCTGGATCTTCCGCAGTAATTTCACCCACTTCGACAGTTCACGGCAGGCTGAGCGCGATGTCATCCGGCCTCCGTGTCGGTGCCGCCCGATGGCGACGACGATGAACTGCTTGCCGTCGAACATGTAGGTCATCGGCGCGCCGGTCGTGCCGGCGGGCAGTTCCGTCTCCCAGACGATCGCGCCGGTCGCCTTGTCGAACGCGCGAAACTTCTTGCCGCCCGCGCCCGGGCGCGATCGACAGCGGCATGCCGGGCCTGAGGCGGCTCGCGCCGGCGCGCACCATCACCGGGTCGCCTTCGCCGACAAAGAGCAGCGTCTTCGTGGCGAAGCAGTGCCGCCGCGGCCCGGGTTGCCGAGCGGCGGAAGATTCAGCGGCTTCAGCAGCGGATGATCGCGCGGACCGTCGCCGTTCGGCGTCATCCAGACGATGTCGCCCTTGTTCAGATCGATCGCGGTGATGCGGCCGTACGGCGGCTTCAGCAGCGGCAGGCCCTGCGGGCCGGGCGGATACGCGCGCAGTCCGGGCACATAGTTCGAGATCGGTGCGCGCCGGATCGCCTTTCACGAGATCGGCGACGAACGGTCCGGTGATCGACGTCGACATACAGCATCGCCGCGTGTCGGGATCGAACGCCGCGCTCTGCCAGTCGGCGCCGCCGACCGATCCGGGCAGCTGCACCGTGCCCTTGCGTCGCGCCGGGACCGTCGCCGCGAATCGACGGCGGCGTGAACAGCGGACCGATGCGATGCTGCTTCACGAGCTGCGACGCGCTTCTGCGCGCAGCTCCGGCGTGAAGTCGATCAGATCGTCGACGGTGACGCCTTGACGATCGAACGGCGGCGGCTTGGTGGAAACGGCTGCGTGGCCGAGGTGCGCTCGCCCGGCGTGTCGGACTGCGGCACGCGGCCGCTCCTCGATCGGCCACACCGGGCTGGCCGTTCGTGCGATCGAACACGAATGCGAACGCCGTGCTTCGTGACCTGGACGACGGCCTTGATCCGGCTGCCCGTTGACGGTGATGTCGGCGAGGATCAGGCGCCGCCGGCAGATCGTAGTCCCAGAGATCGTGATGGACGATCTGGTAATGCCAGACGCGTTCGCCGGTCGCGCATCGCACGCAGACGAGCGTGTTCGCTGAACAGGTTGTCGCCGAGCCGATGCCCGCCGTACATGTCGTTGGTCGGGCTGGTCAGCGGCAAATGCGCGAGTCCGAGCTCCTCGTCGGCGCTGATCGAGCGACCACAGATTCGCGCTGACCCGAGTAGCGCCCACGAATCGCTTTCCCAGGTCTCGTTGCCGACTTCGCCCGGTCTGCGGGATGACGTGGAACGTCCATCGCGGCTTGCCGGTCCGCACGTCGAATGCCTGCACGTCGCCGGGCGGCTGTTCCTTTGGTCTGGGGCGCGTCGGACATCTGCGCGCCGACCATCACGACATCGCCGCAGACCTGCGGCCCGCTGCTCGACGAGTAGTTCGTCGCGCGCGGTCCGAGCCCGCTCTGCAGGTTGACGCGGCCGTCGTCGCCCGAACGTGGCGACCGGCTTGCCGCTGGCGCGGATCGAGCGCGATCGAGGTACTCGCCGCGAATCGCGAAGATCCGCCGATCGCTTCGCCGTTCGCTCCAGTAGGCGACGGCCGCGGGTGCTGGCGCCGCGGAGACCGCCGTCTGTTCTCGTCGGGATACGGCTGCTGGATCCAGAGTCGTCTTGCCGGTGCCGGGATGAAACGCCTCGACCAGGCCGATGCCGTTCGAGCTGTAGAGGACGCCGTCGATCATCAGCGGCGTCGCGTGGAAGTCGTGCGAGTACGAGAGATCCGGCGCGCTCGCTTTGAGTGACGCATCGACGGCCAGGACGCCGCCACGCCACCGTGCAGGCGCGACACGTTGTCCTTCGTGATCTGGTCGAGCGGCGCGTACCGCTCTGCTGCCCGAGTCGCCCCCGTGGGCCCGCCATTCGGTGCGCGATGGACCCTGCTGCGCGAGGAGAGCCGCGCTCAGACCAATCGAGAGACCAACGGTCCAGAGGGGCGCGCGGTGTCTCATGGCTTTACTCCGACGGGAATTTGATGAGCACGTAGGTGATGTGCTTGCCCTTCGGCACCAGGAAACTGTGGAGGAATGGTGGCCGGGATGTGTACCACGTCGCCGGCCGCCAGCGGCCGACGCTCGCCGCCCTCGAGGCTCGTGCCGAGCCACTCGCCCGCGCGTCCCGCCGCCTCGCTTGCCGACCATCGTCCCGCCATAGACGAGGGTGCCTTCCCCGCTCTGCACCATGACGTATATCGATGATGTGATCGTGCTGCTCGGGGTTGCCGTCGGCGTCGCGGTAGAGGTAGCGGAAGCGGTGATGTCCGTAGTCGGCGAGGGTTTCGCGCGACGAATGGTCGGGACCGACCGTCTTGGAGAGTTTGGCTTCCCGCTCTTTGAGTTCTGCCGGCGTCCAGATGGCGACCGCGGGCTTGTCGGCGCCAAGGACGGGCGAGACGAGAAGGAACAGCGCGGCCAGGCCGAGAGCAGCCTTCATAGATCAACTCCTTGGTAGTTCGACGCCACCGGGCGCCGAGAGCACTCTATCAGGAATTGATCCTGGATCACTCACCGCGCCAGCAGGCGGATCAGGCGGACGAGCACGGCGGTCGACGGCGGCGCCGAGCGCTGCCAGCTTTCGAAGCCGCTGACGCTGGATACGCAGGGATTGGGCAGCCGCGGTGCGGCGCCGATCGGACTTGGACGCTTGCGCAGGACGAGCCAGGGTCATTCAATAACCTCCCCGTGTGTGAGTTTATCGAGCGCTTTCGCCCGGGCTGTAGGCTTCCTGCCCAAGAAGTAGGCTCCCCAGGTGTAGGGCGGGTCTTCAGACCCGCCAGCCGGGCCGAGATCCACAGACCCGGCCTGCACCTGCTCTAGGGATCGTTCCGCACAACCTTGCCGCCTTTCATCACGAACTTCACCCGCTGCAGCTCGGTGATGTCGGCGAGCGGGTCGCCTGCGAGACGGCGACCAGGTCGGCATACTTGCCCTTGTCGATGGATCCGACGCGGTCATGCCAGCCCAGCGCTTCCGCGTTGATCGACGGTTCCGCTCTGGATGGCACGGGCGGGCGTCAGACGTGCAATCTTCACCAGCGCTTCGAAATCGAGCGCCTGCGTCCCGTGCGGGTACGTCGAGCCGTCTACGCCGCTTCCCACCATGACCTTGAGCCCCGGGGTCGCTGGCCGCCATGGCGCCGGCCTTCGAGAAGATCGGGATGATGCGGTACTTCTGCCGCCGGTGTTCTTCGCGTCGTGTGTCGTCCATGTTCGGCTCGGTGTAGCGAACGATGGTCGGATCGTAGTAGAGACGCTTCTCGACCATCATGTTCGACCTGCTGCCTGATCGAGCCCGAAGCCGTGCTCGATCGTGTCGCAGCCGGCGATGATCGCATTCTTCTGACCTTCGCCGCCGTAGCACGTGGCACGCCGGTCTTCTTGCCCAGCCGGTGCGTCTCGTCGATGAGCGCCTGCAGCACCGGCATCGGATACGTCACCTGATACTGATCCTTGCCCGTCGGCGTGAATGAATAGCCGCCGGCCGGGAACAACTTGATCCAGTCGGCGCCGCGGGCGATCTGCTCGCTGCACGGCGGCCCGCGCCTCGTCAACCGATCGAACCGACGGTGCTCGCCAGTGGATTGGCCGGACGCGCGGGATCGGGAGGCTGCGCGCCCCACACGATGCCGAGCGTCGAGACCTGGTATCGAGGACCGTCGAAGCGCCCTTCGTTGATCGCGTTGCGAATCTCGACGTCGCCGTACCCGTTGCCGTGCGAGCTCATGTCGCGAGCCGTGGTGAACCCGGCACGGAGATCGGCCTAGCGCGTTCTGCACGGCCATCAGCATGGAGGCCTCGGTCGTGCCCTTCGCGGTCCGCTGGTTGAACATGTGCGTGTGCGCGTCGATCAACCCGGGTAGAACCGTGGCCTGACTGAGATCGATGACGCTGCACGCCCGCGGGAATCTTGACCTGGCCTTCCGGACCGACCTCGGTGATCCGCTCTCCGGAAATCAGCACGACTTGCTTCGTGAGCATCTGGCCGGTCGTGCTGTTGAACATCCTCCCGCGCGTACCGCGAGCGACGAGGGGCCGCTGGCGCGCACCTGTAGACGCCGCCATCGCTGCCCACGCAGGGCGTGACTCCCGCACCTCGCCAGGGCGTCGTCATCGGCTGCCCTTGTGCCCAGAGTCCGGCGCTCCCGAGGACGATCGCCAATCCGCCAGCCAGAACCGTTTTGGATTGCATCGCTACCGCCTTTGTTGATTCCTAATTGTTAGTTGTTAGTTGCAGCGCCGTCTGCCCCGACCGTTCGACCCAGGGATGTCGCTTGAGCAGCAGCTGCAGGATCGGCGTGGCCATCAGCGTCGTCACGAGCGCCATCAGCACGAGCATGCTGAACAGGCGCGGGAAATCACCCCCAGATCCAGTCCGACATTCAGGACGATCAGCTGCACGAGGCCCTCGTGTTCATCAGAATTCCGAGAGCCGCCGAGTCGCGCCAGCCGACGCCCGACAGCCGCGACGCGAGAAGGGTCCCGCCAATTTTCCGAGGCACGCCATCGCGATGATCGTGCCGCACATCAGCCATTCCTGGAGGCCGGTGATCAGCCCGATTTCGGTGCGGGTGCCCTGTGTAGGCAAAAAACACCGGGAGAAACAGGACAGCCACAAAATCACCCAGCCGGCGTGTCAGCTCCGCTGCCAGGCGACTTTCGTGAGGGATGATGGCCCCGAAGAGAAATGCCCCGAAGAATCCGTGAATGCCGATGTACTCCGGTCGTCATCGCGGAGGCCAGCATCGCCAGCAGCACGACGCTCAGCGCCGCTCGCGACAAGTCGGCGGATCGATCGAGGCGTGGCACACTGCGGGCGCACGAACGGCGCCACGATCTTCAAGACGACGAAGATCAATGCCGCCGTCAGGAGCACCGTCCGCACCGCATCTGACGTTCTCTCCTGCGCGATGCTCACGACCAGCGCCAGCAGGCACCAGGCGGTGACGTCATCGATCGCGGCGCAGGTGAGCGCGACCACCCCCATCTGGCTGCGGCTGATTTTCAGATCGGTCAGGATTCGCGCGAGCACCGGAAACGCCGTGACCGAGAGAGCGACACGCCAGAAAGAGCGCGAACACCGTGAACGGCACGCCGCTGTTCGAAACCTTCGGGTAGAGGCTCAGGGCCAGGCCGGCGCCGCCGAGCAGGAAGGGCACGATGATGCTGCGCGCGAAATCGCCAGCGTGGCATGACTGCTCTTTCGCAGCACGCTCAGATCCAGCTCGAGGCCGACGAGAAACAAGCAGCAAGATGACCCCAAGCTGGGAATAGACGCCGAGAAACGCCGTCACGCCGGTTGGCAGCAGCTGATCGTGCAGCGCCGGCGCGATCTGCCCAAGGAACGACGGGCCCAGCATGATGCCGCCAACCAGCTCGCCAATGACGGCCGGCTGGCCGATCAGCCCGAACAGCCCACCCATCACACGGGCGGTCCCGATAATCACGCCGAGCGCAAGAAGCGCCTGGAAAAGCGTGCTGTTGATGCTGCCACCGGGCGCCTGCGACAACCCGGCGCCAGCCGGCGCGGTCAGCTGATCGCCAGACGCCCGGATCGCGAGGAAGGCCATCACGGCGACGGCGATCATGCCGCCGTATACCGCGAACACCCTGGCCCCGCCCGGCTCGCGCGAGCGGCGAGCGTATCGATCTCGAGCGTCATGGCTTGGCTGCGAGCGGATTGTAGCCGAGAGCCCGGGGCCCTATCATGCTGGATACCCGCTGGCGTTCACTGGGACGATCAGAGACGATGCGCCGGTGCCTGATTGCTTGTGCCTTTCTTGTGAGTTGCGTGGCAGTCGGCGCTGCACAGCTGCGCGAGACGTTCTTCGACTCGCTGAACAACCCGGCAATCCAGTGCGGGCGACGGCCGACTGCCGATCCCGTGGCCGCGCTGGAGCGCCGCCTGAGCGCCGGTGATACCAGCCTGACCTACGACGCGACGCGCGTGTCGGTTACCTGCGATCGCTGCTCGACGCGCTCGACGCGCCCATCGAGTCCCAGCTGGTCAGTCTACTCCGACGGGAGACCAGTCTGCAGTCCCGCATTGCCACGCAGCATCAATCCACTTCGCGCCATCGACTTCAACGCCGGACGACCGTGGCCGTCGTCCGGGCCGCGCTGGCGGCTTCATCGAGATGGCGGCCGCCGATGCGCGCCAGGGCGTTTCGTCTCTGCCATGCTCGAACAGCAATCCGGCAGGCCGCCCGGCATCGTGCGTCCTTCAGCGTGCCTGACCTGCCATCACTCCTATGCGACTGGCGGTGTCCCGGGCCCGCTCATTCGGAGCCCCGTGGTGGCAACCGGACCTCGATGGGCGCACGCTTCCGTGGCTGGGAAACCACACGACCGGTCATGCGGGCCGTTCGGCGAACGCTGGGGCGGCTTCAGTCCGTCACGGGCCGCGCCGAAGCGCTCGGACATCTGGGAAACAGCTTCGTCACGGCAGGTCAGAACGAAGCAGGCCGGTCGCCTCGAAGCTTCCCGAAGTATCCGAGGGCCGCTTTCCCGCTGATGTTTACCCTTCGCGCTACAGCGACATCGTCGCGCTGCTCGTATTCGATCGCAGATGCCGATGCTGAGCCTGTTGACACATCTAGGCTGGGATGTGCTCTCGCCGCTGCCGACGGGGGCAATCCTGCACGCGTGGCCGCAGACGATACCGATTCCAGATTCGTGGACTATCTGCTTTTCGTGGACGAGGCGCCGCTCCCCGGTCGCATCCGGGGCACGTCGGGTTCGCGGAACGCTTCCAATCGAAAGGCCCGCGCGATCGGCGCGGTCGCTCCCCTGCGGGACCTCGATCTCGATGGTCGCCTCATGCGCTATCCGTGCAGCTATGATTTACGCTCCGGCATTCGATGCCCTGCCGCTCGAGGCCCGGGGACGCCATCTATCGCCGCATGGCGGTGCTCTCTGGCGAGGAACAAGCGCTCAAGTATCAGCGACTCTCACTCTCGGATCGGCGCGCGATCGTCGACATTCTCCGCGATACGAAGCCAGACCTGCCCACTTTGTCTTCGAGACGCCGGTGCCGAAAAGCGACAAAACGGTGGGCTGAGGTCAGACGGGCGAACGCAACCACGAGCGCGACGACCGCAACAACGAGTGCGAGAACCGCCGCGGCGAATGCGTACCTGGCGACTCGTGACGCGCGCGGATCACAGCGGCCGTGGCCGCGCCCGGCTGCGCGTCGGTGAACAGCGACTGCCGCACTGGCGCGCTTACGCCGCGATCACTTCCTCTTCGATGCCCGCGCAGAAGGGCGCCGCTTTGAGATGCGCTTCCGAGGCAGTCGGGTCCCGGTTCCGCCGCGCAGCCGCCACTGCCGCCTTGATGCACCGCATTGCGCGAAATGTCCCCGCCGCTGACCTCGTAGCGGCTCGCCAGCGCGCGGAAATCGACGTCGGCCGCCAGCGGCGTCCGCGCAGGATGCAACTGCACGCGCCAGATCTGCTCGCGTTCGGTCTCCCCGGCATCTCGAACAGGACGTGTGTGCGGATGCGTCGCTCGAATGCCGGATCGAAATTCGCCGCGAGGTTGCGTCGGCGAAGATCACCACGCCGTTGTAGCGACTCGAGCTCCTGCAGCAGCACGCTGACGACGGTGTTCGATTCGCGCTGAAACCCGTGATCGAGCTGATGTCGATCGCCGAGCGGCGATGGCGTCGGCTTCGTCGAAAAACAGGACGGCCGCTCTCCTCGCGCGCGCGGTTGAAGACGGCCGCCACAGTTCTTCGGCGTCTCGCCCATCCACATGCGATTCCGAGCTCGGCGTAACGCGACGATCAGCAGCCGGCTTCGAAGAGCAATACGTAA
>ERZ1370068.4241-contig-3325_pt1 | contig 36618 bp, 38 predicted proteins | sample MGYA00561227_ERZ1370068 | MGnify/ENA primary metagenome ERZ1370068 (study PRJEB38410, sample SAMEA6850437) | metagenome | study: Metagenomic assessment of the ecological functions of the soil: analysis of the soil microbiota associated with the... | reverse complement strand
TTGTACTTCGTTCAGTTACGTATTGCTCGTGGCACGTGCTGCTCGCCTGGCGCCGCGGAGGCCCAGGCTCTACACGCTGAGCAACGTCGCGCACCGCACCATACCTACGCCCAGGTGCTCGAGAACCTGCAGCACATGCTCGACCGGCTCGTGCTCGTGCGTCCGCGCTCGTGAAGACCGCAGACGCGGCGTCGTCGTCGGCGCTGCCGGGAAGCGTCGCCGGCGCGGCCGGCTCTACGGGCTCGTCGAGCGCCTGACCGACAGCTCCGAGTACCGCCCGCAGGCCGCGGCGGCGCCGGCGCGCGAGCAGCACCTGCTCCTCGACGGCGTCGCGATCCAGGAGGACGCAACGCGGCGTCGAGGTGCTCGCGCCTCCGCTCCACCACGCAGCTCTGTCACGGCGCGTCGTCAGCGTCGACCCGGCCGACGCGCAGCGACGCCGCGCTCGCCTCCGGGCTGGTCGCTCGCGTCGCTCGAAAGTCGGCGTACCCCGTCACCCCGGCCGGGCATCGGCGTCACGGTGGGCATGGGGTCTTCCGGCTGCTTCCGGCGCCTCGTCGCTCCGCAGTGGGGAGCGGCATGCAGCCCCTGGACCGCCGGGCGGAGCGCCCGGCCCCACTCGACGCCAGTCCGCTTCCCGAGCGGCCCCGACGACGCGGTCCTCGAGGGCTACGAACGACGTGGTCGTGCTCCTCCGCAGCGACGACGCCTCGACCACATCGCCCACGCCGAGGATGCGCCCTCTTCGGCGACGCGGGGAGTCCTCGAGCGCACGACCGTACGCAAGGGGTCTCGCGGGCGGCGGGCTCCCCGCGCAAGATGGCACTGGCCGCCGGGGTCGCCGCCGCCGAGCTGATCCCCGAGCAGGCCGAGCTCTTCCTCGGCTTCACCTCGACGCTGGCGCACAACCTCGGTCCGCGGACGATCGCGAACACCGAGACCGCTCGGTCGCCAGGCTCCCGGACGGCTACTTCGTCGGCGGGACGCACATGCACGTCTCGCACATCTACGGAGAACCTCGAGGGCTGGTACGTGAACATCGGCCACGACGCGCGCGTCCGCACGACGTTCCGCCCGGGCTCACCGTGCCGCCGGGCACGCTCGTGGTCCGCAGGACCCCGACGACGTTTCGGGCGTCGCCGAGCTGTCAGCGCGACTATCACGCGCACGGCGCGATCGGGCACTAGCGCGTCGGTTCAGCCGGCGTCGCGGCTCAGCACGACGTCACGTCGGTCCGCGACGGCGCGGTCTACGGGCAGGGCACGGCGATCCCGCAGCGCGCCGACTTCAACACCCTCGACAACCCCGTCTTCTGGAGCGCGCGCACGGATCGCGATCTCGGACGGAGCCGGCGCGCGGGCGTCCACTTCGTCGTCTTCAACCCGTCGAGCGACGACTTCCGCCGCGTCCGGCTCGCGATGGACGGCGTCACGTGCCGGACAGTGACCGTGCTCGCGTTCCCTCCGGCGCCTTCGGAGGGTCGGGGACTTCAACTCCGTGCTCGGACGGAGTCGCCGGGCAGAACTTCACTCGTCCCGCCGCGGGCGCAATCGATCAGCCCCGCTCGCCGAGCTCGCGGGAGCGCTAGAGCGCAGGGAACGCTCTCGGTTGCGCATCCGACCCCGAGCACAGATAGCCCTATGCCCCACGCCGGCGGTGCCGGCGCCAGTTCCGGTCATCCGAGGTGAGGAGGAAGAGGTTGACTGTGAAGAAGAGCTTGCTCGCCGCGCTCGGGCTGCTCGTGGCCGCGTTGGCGCTGGTCGCAGCAGGCTGCGGCGCGGCGGAGGCGGGGGCGAGGTGACGGCGCTGCCGTCGTCGTCGTGCACCGCGATCGAGTACGAGGGCGACGGGGATCCGGACTACATCCTCGCGTCCGACTTCCGCTCCAGGGCGTCGTCGCGCACGCAGACCGATGCAGATCGTGGCGGCGATCCGCTACCAGCTCGAGCAGTCAGAACTGGAAGGCCGGCGACTACAACGATCGGCTACCAGTCGTGCGACGACGCGACCGCGCAGGCCGGCAAGTGGGACTCGGGCAAGTGCTCGGCGAACGCCAACGCCTACGCGGCGAACGACAAGGTCGATCGGCGTCATCGGCACCTTCAACTCGGGCTGCGCCGCGATCATCATCCCGGTCCTGAACCAGGCGCCCGACGGCGGCATCGCGATGATCTCGCCGGCGAACACGTACGTCTGCCTGACCGAGCGGCGGCCCGGGTCGTGTGACGCGACCGAGCCCGACAAGTACTACCCGTCGGGCACGCGCAACTACGCCCGCGTCGTCGCGAACGACGCGTACCAGGGCGCTGCGTGACGCCGAGTTCGCCAAGGCGCAGGGCGTCAAGAAGCGTCTACATCCTCAACGACAAGCGAGGCCTACGGCCTCGGCGTCGCGACGAACTTCCGCGAACGCGGCGGAGTCGCTCGGGATCAAGATCGCGGGCTTCGATGCCTGGGATCCGAAGGCGTCGAGCTACGAGGCGACTCTTCAACAAGATCAAGGCAGACGGACGCTGACGCAGTCTTCCTCGGCGGCCTCATCTGACGAGAACGGTGCCCAGGTGATCAAGGACAAGGTCGCCGTGCTCGGCCCGAACGACGGCGCGGTCAAGCTGATCACGCCGGACGGCTTCACGACGCAGGCGACGATCGACGAGGCAGGCGCGGCGTCGCGCCGGGCATGTTCCTGTCGGTCGCCGGCGTGCCGATCGACCAGTTCCAGGGCAAGGCGACGGAGTTCGTCGACGGCCTTCAAGCCGGCGCCGCTCCGGGCAAGACGATCGACCCGTACGCGATCTACGGCGCGCAGGCCGCGGCAGGTCATGCTCGACGCGATCGCCGCGTCGCGACGGCTCGCGCGGCCGACGTGATCGCGAAGCTGTTCGACATCGAACGTCAACGGACGGCCTGCCTCGGCACGTTCAAGATCAACGAGAACGGCGACCCGGCGCGAGCGCGAGGGCGCGGTCGTCGGCTATCACGGTCTACAAGGCCACGGACAAGCTCGCGACCGAGACGACGATCTCGCCGAAGCCAGACGACGGTCGACGCAGCGCTCGGCAGTAGACGTAGTACCGCGCTACGCACGCAACTCGGGCGGGAGGGCATTGCCCTCCCGCCGCATTTCGCTTTGAGTCGCCCGCACATGGCGTCGACTGACGGCATGCCTCGCGCGCTTGCGCGTCACCGAAGCGTCGTGAACGGGCTCAGGCTCGGGCTCGTCGCCGCGATCGTCGCTGTGGCTCGCTGGTCGAACTTCGTCAAGGACCCGACGCGAGTTCATCAACATCGGCCTGATCGGCCTCACGAACGGCACGATCTACGGCGTCGTCGCGCTCGGCTACACGCTCGTCTACGGCATCCTCGCAGCTGATCAACTTCGCGCACGGCGACGTGTTCGCGCTCTCCGGGCTCGTCGCGAGCATCGGTGATCGTCTCGGTGCTCGGCTCGACACGACGTCGTCAGCGTCGCCGGATCATCGGCGGGCTGCTCGTCGACGCTCGTCGTGATCATGGCCGCTGTTCGCGCTCGTTCAACGCCGGCGATCGAGCGCGTCGCCTACCGGCCGCTGCGCAACGCGCCACGGCTGGCGCCGCTGATCACCGCGGTCGGCATGTCGTTCATCGTCTCAGAACATCTCGCTCGCGCTCTACGGCGTCGACTACGAGTCGGTGCCGACGTTCATCCCCGCACGGGCACGGCGATCGCGATCGGCGACATCACGTTCACGTGGAACAAGCTCGTCGTCGCGCTCGCTGATCATCGATCCCCGCCCTGATCGTGCTCAGCTGGTTCGTCAGCTCGACGCAAGCAGGGGAAGGCGATGCGCGCCGTCGCCCAGGACACCGAGGCCTCGGCGATGATGGGCATCGACGTCAACCGGACGATCTCCGTCACGTTCTTGCCTCGCCGGCGCGCTCGCGGCGCGTCGCCGGGCATCGTCTACCTGCTCGCAGTTCAACATGCGCTACGACACCGGCTTCGAGCTCGGGCTGATCGCCTTCACCGCGGCCGTGCTCGGCGGGATCGGCAACCTCACGGGCGCCGTCCTCGGCGCGCTCATCATCGGCTTCATCCAGGCGTTCAACGAGGGCTCGCCTGGTACGCCCCCGGCAGCGACTGGACCCGCTCGATCGTGTTCGGGATCCTGATCGCTGTCCTCGTCTTCCGGCCCGAGGGCATCCTCGGCGAGCAGACGCCGGAGGGCGCGTGACCGCCGTCGGCGACACGCGCGCGGGCTCGTGCCGCAGGACGACCGCGACGCGCTGGCTCGTCGCCGCGCTGATCGTGCCTCGGGCTCCTCTACCCGTGATACGTCGACATCGCTCAGCGTCGCTGCCCGCTGATCGGCGACTTCATCCCGTCGACCGACGTCGATGGTGGTGATGATCGCCTTCACGATGATGGCCGTCGGCCTGAACATCGTCGTCGGCTACGCCGGGCCTGCTCGACCTCGGCTACGTCGCCTTCTACGCCGTCGGCGCCTACACGGCCGGCTGGTTCGCGTCGCAGCAGTTCGACCAGGTGACGCTTCCACTTCGGCTCGGTCGGGTTCCGGACGACGTGCCGGGCATCCACATCTCGATGTGGATCGTGCTCGTCGATCGCCGGGCCTGCTGACCGCTGCTCGCGGGCATCGTCGATCGGCCTGCCGACCCTGCGCCTGCGCGGCGACTACCTCGCGATCGTCACGCTCGGCTTCGGCGAGATCATCCCGCAGGTCGTGCGCAACGGCGACAACGTCGGCGGCTTCGACCTCACGCACGGGACGTTCGGGATCGCGCCGATCGACTCGCTCGGCTTCGGCGCATCCTGAGCTGCGAGTCGGCCTGCCGGAGAGCTTCCAGCAGTCGTCCGAACCGCGCGCAGCTGGTTCTACCTGGACGCGTTCGCGCTCCTCCTGATCACGGTCTTCTGCACCGTCCGGCTGCGCGACTCGCGGCTCGGCCGCGCCTGGATCGCGATCCGCGAGGACGAGACCGCCGCCGCCGCGATGGGCGTCCCGCTGATGCGGACGAAGACCTGGTCGTACGCGATCGGCGCGTTCTTCGGCGGCGTCGCCGGCGCCTTCTACGCGAGCTTCCAGGGCGGCGCCTTCCCGGCGGACTTCTACTTCAACATCTCCGTCTTCCTGCTCTGCATGGTCATCCTCGGCGGGATGGGCAGCGATCTGGGGCGTGATCGCTCGGCGGCATGATCCTCGGCTACCTCAACGTCGAGGGGCTCGCGACGATCGGCTCCAAGATCCAGGACGCCGGGCTCGACTTCGACCCGACCGAAGTACCAGTTCGGGATCTACGGGGTCATCATCGTCGCTGATGATGCTCTTCCGGCCCGACCGGGCTGATCCCGAGCGGCGGCACAAGCATCGAGTTGGAAGAGGGCGTCCACGACACGCCGTTCTACGACGTCGAGCACGAGGGCACGCTCACCGACCGCGACCCGAGCGACGACTGATGGCGAGCCGACCTGCTCGTCGTCGCGACCAAGGTCCGGAAGGAGTTCGGCGGGCTCGTGGCCGACCGAACAACGTCGACTTCACGATCCCGCGCGGCTCGATCGTCTCGCTGATCGGCCCGAACGGCGCCGGCAAGACGACGTTCTTCAACCAGCTGACGGGCGTCTACAGAGCCGACCTCCGGATCGATCGTCTTCGACGGCGACGGACGTCGTCGTACGCCGCCGCACGCGATCACCGCAGCTCGGCATCGGCCGCACGTTCCAGAACATCCGGCCTCTTCCAGCAGATGACGCGCGCTCGAGAACGTCGCTCGTCGGCATGCACTGCCGGCATGCAGCGGCGGGATCCTCGGCTGCGATCCTGCGCACGCCGAGGGTGCGGCGGGGAGAGCGCGAGCGCGCGACGAGCGCGGCGCGAGCTGCTCGACGTACTGCGGGCCTGCCGCGCCGCCACGACGAGCTGCGCGCGGAACCTGCCCTACGGCGACCAGCGGCGGCTCGAGGTCGCGCGCGCGCTCGCGACCGAGCCGAAGCTGCTGCTCCTCGACGAGCCGACCGCGGGCATGAACCCGCAGGAGACCGCCGACGTTCACCGCGTTCGTCCGCAAGCTGCGCGACGAGCAAGGGCCTGACCGTGCTGCTGATCGAGCACGACATGAAGGTCGTGATGGGCGTCTCCGAGCGCGTCACGGTGCTCGACTACGGCGCAGAAGATCGCCGAAGGGCACGCCGGCGAGATGCAGGCGGACGAGCGCGTGATCGAGGCCTACCTCGGGAAGGGCGCGACCGCAGTGAGCCGATGACGGCGACGAGCGACGTCCTCGCGCTCGACGACGTCCACACCTACTACGGCGCGATCCACGCGCTGAAGGGCATCTCGCTCGACGTGCACGACGGCGAGATCGTGACGCTGATCGGCGCGAACGGCGCCGGCAAGTCGACGACGCTCCGCTCGATCAACGGCCTCAACCACCCGCGGCAGGGGCACGATCCGCTTCCAGGGCGACGGACATCACGAGACGCCGCCCGCACGACGATCGTCGAAGATGCGGCATCGCGCAGTCGCCCGAGGGCCGGCGGCTCTTCCCGCGCATGACCGTGACCGAGAACCTCGAGATGGGCGCGTTCCAGCGCACCGACAAGCGAGAACTTCAAGGAGGACATGGACCGCGTCTTCGACGCTCTTCCCGCGCCTCGCCGAGCGGCGGACGCAGAAGGCCGGGACGATGTCCGGCGGCGAGCAGCAGATGCTGCGCGATCGGCCGCGCGCTGATGGCGCGGCCGAAGCTCGCTCCTGCTCGACGAGCCGTCGATGGGCCTCGCGCCGATCTTCGTCGAGCGAGATCTTCGAGATCGTCGTCGAGATCAACGAGCAGGGGACGCCGGTCCTGCTCGTCGAGCAGAACGCGCTCATGGCGCTCGACGTCGCCGAGCCGCGGCTACGTGCTGCGAGACCGGGCGCGATCGCGCTCGAGGGACCGGCCGCCGAGCTGCAAGACGAACGAGCAGGTGCGCAAGACCTACCTCGGCGAGCGAGCTAGCGGCCGGCGCCGACCAGGAGCGGCGCGTAGGGCGGCGCGAGCAGGACGCCGACGCGCGCCGCCCGCCGCTCACGCCGTGGGCCATCTCGAGCGCGCTCGAGATCGCAGTGGCTCGGGACGAAGCCGAGCGCGCGCGCGGCGCCGGCGTCGCGGCTGCCCGCGACGATGACGCGGCCGAGCGCGCGAGAGCGCCGGGCCGCAGCCGGCCCAGTCGGCGTACGGGAGGAGCGGGTGGCAGGTGCGGCCGGCTCGGTAGGCGGCGACGCGCGCGTGTCCGCCGCCGCGGCGCGCTCCGACTCGCGAGACGGCGCGGATGCGTCCTCGCGTTCCGAGCGCGTCGAAGAGCCGCCGGTACGGATCCTGCGGCGCCGTGCGCGAAGGAGCGCGTGAGCGAGTGGACGAGGACGAGCGTTCCGCCCTCGCGGACCGGGAACGCGTCACGCCAGAGGCGGAGCGCGAGCCCGAGCGCCATCGCCGCGGACGTGATCGGGTTGAGCGGCTCCCGGGGTACGTGCGGCCCGATCCACGGGACGCCCGACGACGAGCGCGTCGAGCGGCTCGGCCAGTCCGCACCGCCGCGAAGCTCGACCGCACGGAGGAGCGCTTCGGCAGTGCGCGACCGAGGGCGTCCCTGCGAAGGCGGCGGTCGCGGCGAGTCGCCCTGGCCTGATCGCGGCAGAATGGTCCGGCGCACACCGCCCGGGAGCAGCGAGTACAGGCGCCTGAACGGCGAGCCGAGACGTGGCGAGCGAGTCCGGCTCGTGCGGGTAGTCCGCGGAATCGGCCCGTGAGGCGCGGATGGTCGAGCACGAGCGAGACGCTCGATCAAGCGCGACGCTTCGAGAGACTGCGCGCTCGAGCGGCGAGCGCGAGCTCCCACGCCGGCTCTCCCGCTGCCTGCAGGAGCGAGCTCGCGCCGGCCGCGCGTCGAACGGTCGTCGGCGTCGCATGCGGCGAGGAGCGCGCCGGGGCCGCCGTGCAGGATCGTCTCGGCGGCCGACACGACGACGCACGAGATCCGTCTCGACGAGCGCACGATGGACGCGCGCATCGGTGTCGTCCGAGAGCGAGACGGGACGAGGTCGGGCTCGCTGCCGCGTCGTGGACGACCACGCGACCGCGGTACTCGCGTGCCTCCGGAGGCGGCAGCAGCCGCTCGAGGTCGCGCTGGCCGAGCTTCTGGCAGAGGCCGCCGGCGACGAGGATCGTCTGGCGGTCGTCGGTCACGCCGAGTGCGGTGAGCTCGTCGAGCACCGTCGCGAGCGCCTCCGCCGGGGATCGATCTGCGCGCCGGGCAGCGGGAGCGCAGGCGGCTCGACGACGACCGTGACGCGACCGCCTCGCCGGCGCGAGCTCGGAGCAGGCGCGCGCCGGCGAGCGGAAAGCGAAGCGCGTCGCGAACCGCAGCGGCGACGTCGACGACGCGTACGAGAGGAGGCGGCGGTCGGAGCACGACGTCGCCGTCGTCGATCGGGACGTGGACGATCCGCGAGCCCGGAGAGCAGCGGGACACGGCGCATTCGACCGCAGTCAACCACTCGCGACCTGCAGGCACGCTCGCCGGTCGCATCGCCGCATAGCACTCGATCGAGTGCCGAAGACGCTGACGGGAGAGGAGCTTCAGCTCGACGACGGGCCTGCGCGCGACGCAGAGCTCTTCCTCGTCGACGGCAACAACCTCGCCTACCGGGCGTTCTTCGCGCTGCCCGAGGAGCTGCAGACGACCGACGGGCAGCCGACGAACGCGCTGCTCGGCTTCACGAACATGCTCTTCAAGCTCCTCTCCGACTACCGGCCGCGCGGCGTCGCGGTCGCCTGGGACACGCGCACCGGTGCCACCGGCAAGGAGATCGACGCCGAGTACAAGGCCGAGCGCCGGCCGATGCCCGACCTCCTCCGCGAGCAGTTCCCGCACTTCCGCCCGATCGTCGAGGCGTTCGGCTACCAGAACCTCGAGTTCGAGGGCTGGGAGGCCGACGACGTCATCGCGACGCTCGCGACGCAGCGCGGACGAGGCAGGCGTCAAGACGTGCGTCGTCTCGACCGACCGCGACGCGTTCCAGCTCGTGCTCCGAGAACGTCTGCCTGATGATGACGCCGCGCGGCGTCGCCGACGTGCAGGTCTACACGCCCGAGCGCGTCGAGGCCCGGTACGGGATCCGGCCCGACCAGATCCCGGACTTCATCGGCCTCAAGGGCGACACGAGCGACAACATCCCGGGCGATCCCCGGGATCGGCGACAAGACCGCAGGGCAGCTGATCTGCGCAGTACGGCTCGCTCGAGGAGGTCGTCGAGCACGCGGGCGAGCTGTCGCCGGCGCGCTCGAAGGCGATCGCCGAGAACGCCGGAGCAGGCGCGCGCCTCGAAGCTCCTCGCGACGATGCGACGCGACCTCGACCTCGGCGTCGACCCCGCCGAGCTCGTGCTGCAGCCGCCCGATCGGTCCGAGCTGAAGGAGATCTTCCGGCGCTTCGAGTTCCGCGGCGCTGCTCGGCCGCGTCGACACGCTCGACGAGGCGCTGCCGGCCGCCGAGCGGCCGCGTGGCCGGAGTCCGAGAACGTGTCGCTGGCGCGAGGGCGACTCGTCGGCGATCGCCGCGGTCGAGTCGGCGTCGCCGCCGACGCCGAGCGCGATCGCGGTCGCGACCGAGGCCGGCGAGGTCGTCGCTCGCCCCGGCGCCGTCACGGCGTGACACGCTGTCAGGCAATCGGCGACGTCGCGGCCCTCGCGTCGCGCACGACGCGAAGCCGCTTGCGGCTCGGCGAGCCCGTCGCCGACGACACGATGCTCGCTCGCCTACCTGATCGACCCGGGCCGCGCCGAGTACGAGCTCGACGACCTCACGGCCGAGTACGGCGTCGAGCTCGATGCCGGATCCGCCGGCCGGAGGAGGAGACGGCCGCGCTCGTCCGCCACGCCGAGGCCGCTCGCCGCCTCGCCGAGCCGCTCTCGCGAGAGGTCACGCGAGCGCGGCTCGGGCACCTGCTATCGGCGAGATCGAGCTCGCCGCTCACCGTCGTCCTCGCGGCGATGGAGGACGCCGGCGTCGCGCATCGACACGTACCGCATGGGCGAGATCACGGCCCGCCTGAGCGACCGGATCGAGGAGCTCGAGGCGCGCGCGTACGAGCTCGCGGGCGAGGAGTTCGTGCTCGGCTCGCCGCAGCAGCTCGGCGCGGATCCTCTTCGAGAAGCTCGAGCTCACGCCCGGCCGCAAGGGGCAAGACCGGCTACTCGACCGACTCGAAGGTGCTCCGCGCGATCCGCGCCGACCACGAGATCGTTCCCGTGATCGAGGAGTGGCGCGAGCTGACGAAGCTCGTGAACACCTACCTCGGCCCGCTGCCGACGCTCATCGGCGACGGACGGCCGCCTGCACACGACGATCAACCAGACCGTCGCCGCGACCGGGCGCCTCTCGACGTCGAGCCCGAACCTGCAGGCGATCCCGATCCGCACCGAGCTCGGCCGCGAGATCCGCTCCGCGTTCGTCGCCGAGCCCGGGCACCGCCTGCTCTCCGCCGACTACTCGCAGATCGAGCTGCGCATCCTCGCGCACGTCTCCGGCGAGCCGAAGCTGCGCGAGGCGCTTCGCGCGCGGCGAGGACATCCACACGCGCGACCGCGGCCGAGGTGCTCGGCAAGGATCCGGCGACGCTCACGAAGGACGAGCGGAACGTCGCGAAGATGATCAACTTCGGGATCGTCTACGGGATCTCCGCCTTCGGGCTCTCCGAGAACCTCGACATCCCGCAAGGAGCAGGCGCAGGCCTACATCGACGCGTACCTCGCGCGCTTCCCGCTCGTGCAGGACGTTCATCGCGCGCACGATCGTGCAGGCGTCGCGAGGACGGCTACGTGACGAGCCTCCTCGGCCGCCGCCGACCCGTCCCCGAGCTCCGCGCGTCGAACCGGCAGACGCGCGGCTTCGGCGAGCGCGTCGCGGTGAACTTCGTCATGCAGGGCTCGAACGCGGACATCATCAAGGTCGCGATGGTCTCGATCCACGAGCGGCTTCGCGCGGAGGGGAGAGGCGCGCGGCTCGTCCTGCAGGTGCACGACGAGCTGCTGCTCGAGGTGCCGGAGACCGAGGTCGTCGAAGGTCCGCGAGCTCGTCCGCGAGGAGATGGTCGGCGCGTACCCGCTCGATCCCGCGCTGGCCGTCGACATCGGCGTCGGCGACGACTGGGCCGAAGCGAAGTCCTGACGTCGCCTCGGAGTGGTAGGGCCGGCGACGGCGCCGGCCCTACCCTCGAATCGATTCGACCTACGGAATCGGGACGATACGAGTCAACGGCGGAACCGCGATCCCCGCCGGCTCCTTCGCCCCGAAGTAGGAGACGAGCGCGTCGAGGTCGACGGCGCCACCGAGGTGGATCCGTGCCCTCGTTGAAGACGGTGAAGCCGTCGCCGCCGGTGGCGAGGAAGTTGTTCATCGTCACCCGGAACGTCGCGCTTGCGGTCACCTCGACGCCGTTCACCCACATCCTCCCGATCTTCGCGTCGCACGTCGCGGCAGCGGGATTCGACTCGTACTGGAACGTCGACGAGATTTGCAGCACGCGCCCGCCTGTAGGGGCGGCGCCGCCGTTGCAAGGCGCACCGTTGGCCTGGAACTGCTGCTGAAGCAGGCGCCGGATCATGTCTCCGGTCATCGTCTTCGTCACGAGGGTATTGCCGAACGGCTGCACGGTGAACGCCTCGCCGTAGGTCACCTCACCGGGGCCCTCCGTTCCGGCCATCTGGCCGTTGACGAGGAAGCCGACACCCCGCGGATGCCGCCCGGGTTCATGAACGCGACCTTCGCCTCCCCGAAGCCGACCGCTGCGGTCGCGGCGAGCTGCGCGTCGGCGATCACGTCCCCGACGGTCGATTCGCCGAGCGTGTTCTGTGTCGGAGTCAGATCTCCCTGGATCCTGCCGATGACGCGGTTCGCGAGCGGCGCTGCGTCCGCGACGTACCGGGTGACGAGCGCCTGGACCTGCGGGTCGGCCAGCGAGAGGTCGGGCGCGCGGACGACGCCTGCTCCCGGTGCGTTCGTCGCGTTGCGGATCAGGATGTTGTTCGCAGCAACGGCGAGGAGCTTGTCGTTCTGCTCGTCGATCGTCAGCGTGAGGTCGCTGAGGACGCGCCCGAACGACGACGCGCTCGTGACGAGCCGCGTCACGCCGCCGGCCGTGATGGTGCAGCGGTACTCCGCATGCGTGTGGGCCGAGACGATCACCTTGATCGACGGGTCGAGTCGGCTCGCGATCTCGGCGACGTCACTGCCGGCGAGACTGCCTGCGCAGCCGTTGACCGCGGTGGGTGCGGGACTCTGGAAGCCGCCCTGGTGCACGATGAGGATCGGGATCTTGACGCCCTTGTCCTGCGAGCTCGGCCACGGCGCGGTTCGCCGCGTCGGCCTCGTCCACGAACTTCAAGCCCGCGACGCCTGACGGCGTCACGATCGTCGGCGTCGCCTCGAGGGTCTCGCCGATGAATCCGACCTTGTACTTGCGCTTGCCGTCCGTGGAGCTGAACTGCTTGACGGCGTAGGCCGGGAACAACGGCTTGCCGGTCGCGGTCACGACGACGTTCGCGGACAGGTACTGGAAGTCGGCGCCGGGGTAGACGTTCGTCGTCCCGCCGCTCGCCAGCGCGTACGGGGCCGCTTGACAGCCGTCCGTCGGATGGCAGCCGCCGTTCTGAACGCGGAGGAGTTCGGCGGAGCCTTCGTCGAACTCGTGGTTTCCGACCGAAGCGACGTCGACGTGCATCAGGTTTGAGGCGACGACGGTCGGGCTCGTCGTGGAAGAGCGCGCTCGCGAGCGGGCTCGCGCCGATGTTGTCGCCTGCGAAGATCGTCGCCTGGTACGGGCCGTACGTCGCCTGGAGGTCTTTGACCTTCTTGGCCAGGAACGCGGCGCCGCCGGCGAACTGGCCGTACAGCGTCTGGGTGCCCGGGTCGAGCGTGCCGTGCAGATCGTTGAACGCCAGGAGATGCACGTCCTTCGCCGTGTGGCCCGGCGGAAGCTTCTGGTAGCCAATGGACAGTTGATCGGACATCGAGCGTGCGCCCGCGATGACGACGTCCGCCGACGCCCGGTTCGGCGACGCCAGAGGCGCGGCGAGTACCACCGCCAGCGCGACGGCCACGAGAGCGAGCTGTGTCTTCCAGCTCGCAAGTCCTCGACGAATCATTCAGACCCCTCCCTTGATCGACGTTCGAGCTGCGCGACGCCATCTTGGACGTAGCGGCGTCTCGTTTCGGTGAACCGGCCGCACCGGTTCAGTAACCGGTCGGAGTCCTGCGTAAACGTGCTCGTTCCGAGTGAAGGGCTCCCCGTCGATAGGCACTCGGTAGCGGTTGTGCGTCAGCGCGAAATCGTCACAGCGTCACCGTCTCACCGTCAGCCGGGATCACGACGTCGGGCACGGCGGCTGCGAGGGCGGCTCGCGTGAGGAAGCAGTGGTTGAGCGCTTCCATGTGAACCGCGACGACCGTCGGCACACGCGCTACGACCTCCCGGACGTCGTCGATTCCCATGACGATGAGACCGCCCTCGGGCGAACTCGGCCCCGCCCGCGTTCACGATCGCGACGCGCGGCCGATGGCGCTCGATCGTCTCCTCGACACCCTCGTACCAGACGGTGTCGCCGGCGAGATAGACGTCGTCGAGCACGAAGCCGCTGACCGGCGCGAGCAGCTCGGCCATCCGGCCCGATCCGTGCCGTGCGGGCGTTCGCGTGATTCGGAGCCCGTCCCACTCGAGCGTCTCGACGACCGGCTGCACGGCGACACCGAGCGCGCGAAGCGCCTCCTCGTCCTCCGGCTGGCAGAAGACCGGGACGTCGCGCGGGAGGAGCTCCTCCGCCCGTCCGTCGAGGTGATCCCGATGCCGGTGCGTCACGAGGACGGCGTCGATCCCGCTCACGACCTCCTCGGCCGGGAACGGCAACGGCACGGTCGGGTTCGCGACCTGGTTCCCCGTGCCCTCGATCGGTGGCCGAGTGCCCGCGTCGTCGAGCATCGGGTCGACGAGGATCCGGCGACCCGCGAGCTCGAGGATCACCGTTGCGTTGCGGACGAGAGTGAGTCGCATGCCGGGGTTCTAGCCGATGTGCGCCCTGCTTCGTCCCGACCGACGCTTGACCGGAATTTTCGCTGCATCCGGCTATACTCCGCGATCCGATGGCGAACGACATCGCCGAAAAGCCCGCTGCCGCCGAAGAGGGTGTCTGGGTCGAAGGCCCGGACGGGGAGCTCGTCCCCGACTACGACGCTGCCTTCCCGGAGATCAACGAGGGCGAGGTCGTGCACGGAACGGTCGTGCGCGTCGACAAGGACGAGGTGCTCGTCGACATCGGCTACAAGTCCGAGGGCGTCATTCCGGTCGCCGAGCTGACGATCCGCCGCTCCGTGAACCCGGCCGACGAGGTGTCGGTCGGCGAGGAGATCGACGCGCTCGTCCTCACGAAGGAGGACACCGAGGGGCGGCTCATCCTCTCGAAGAAGCGCGCGCGCTTCGAGCTCGCGTGGAAGCGCGATCGAGGCGGCTGCCGAGTCCGGCGAGCCGGTCACGGGCAAGGTCATCGAGGTGGTCAAGGGCGGCCTCATCCTCGACCTCGGCGTGCGCGGCTTCCTGCCCGCGTCGCTGGTCGACATCCGTCGCGTCCAGGATCTCGACGAGTTCCTCGGCAAGGAGCTCCGCTGCAAGGTCATCGAGCTCAACCGCTCGCGGAACAACGTCGTGCTCTCGCGCCGCGCCGTCCTCGAGGACGAGCGCAAGGAGATGCGCCAGGCGATCCTCGACCGCCTGAGCCCGGGCGACGTCGATCGAGGGCCAGATCTCGAACATCGTCGACTTCGGCGCGTTCGTCGACCTCGACGGCATGGACGGCCTCATCCACATCTCCGAGCTCAGCTGGAGCCACGTGAACCATCCCTCCGAGGTGCTCGACATCGGCCAGACGGTCAAGGTCAAGGTGCTCGACATCGACCGCGACCGCCAGCGCATCTCGCTCGGCCTGAAGCAGACGCAGACGGATCCGTGGCAGCAGGTGGTCGACTCCTACAGCGAGGACGACGTCGTCGAGGGCCGCGTGGCGAAGGTCGTCACGTTCGGCGCCTTCGTCGAGATCCTCCCGGGCGTCGAGGGGCTCGTGCACATCTCCGAGCTCGCGGCGCACCACGTCGAGAACCCGCGCGAGGTCGTGTCGCAGGGTGACGCGGTCAACGTGCGCATCCTCGAGATCGACGGCGAGCGCCGCCGGCTGTCGCTGTCGCTCAAGCGTGTGGAGGAGGGCGACGTGCCCGTTCCGCGCGCCGACGGCGCCGAGTCGGTGCACACGACGCCCGACCTGAGGCTCTCCGAGGAGGCGTTCCCGACGACGGCGGCAGCCGTCACCCTCGACGAGGACGTCGCTGAGGCCGAGGTAGACGAGGAGGAGGCCGAAGAGGCCGAAGAGGTCGAGGAGGTCGTGGCGGAGGTCGAAGTCGCCGACGCCGAGGCCGAGCCCGAGGAGATTGCGGAAGAGGTCGTGGCCGAGGTCGAGCTCGACGAGGTCGAGCCCGAGGCGGAGCCGTCGGAGGATCCGGCCGACGAGGCCGTGCTCGAGGTCGGTTCCGAGCAGTCGGACGCCGACTAGCACTCGCGTCCTTTGACCCGCCCGCTCGCGGTCGCCGTCACCGGGGGATCGGCGCCGGCAAGTCGACGGCTCTCGAGAGCTTCCGCCGGCACGGCGCGGCGACGGTCTCGAGCGACGAGATCGTCCATCACCTCCTCGCGACCGACACCGGCGGTCAAGACAGCTCTCGTCGAGCGCCTGGGCGAGGAGATCCTCGGCGAGGACGGAGCTCCCGACCGCGAGCGGATCGCGTTCCGCGTGTTCAGGGATCCCGAGGCGCTGGACTTCCTCGAGAAGCTCCTGCACCCACTCGTCTCACGTGAGTACATGGCCTGGCGCGAGCAGCTCGCGAAGCTGCCGAATCCGCCGGAGGTGTGCGTCACCGAGGTGCCGCTGCTGTACGAGGTGGGTGCGGAGACGCGGTTCGACAAGGTCGTCGTGATCACGGCGCCCACGAAGCTCCGCGAGTCGCGGCGCGGAGGATGGAAGGACGACCGCGAGGCCCGACTGGTTCCCGATCGCGAGAAGGCGAAGCGCGCGGACTTCACGTACGTGAACACGGGAACGCCCGACGAGCTCGACGCCTGGGTGGCTGAGGTCATGGCTACCCTGACCCGGGCGTCCTGACGCTCGTCGTCTCGTGCGGTACCTGCGTCGCGATCTCCCTTGCGCTGCTCGCGTTCGCGGGTGCTGCCGCGTGGGTCGTCGACGCCGAGCCGGACTGGTACCTCCGCACGCGTTACCCGCTCGAGTACGAGCACATCGTCCGGGCGCACGCGCGCAACTACGACCTCGACCCGACGCTCCTCGCGCGCGGTCATCTACGCGGAGAGCCGCTTCGACCCGAACGTCGAGTCGCCGGTCGGGCGCGGTCGGGCTGATGCAGCTCCTCCCGGAGACGGCCAGGGGCATCGCGCTCCGCACGGGCGGCACGCGGTTCGTCGTCGCCGATCTCCGCGATCCGGAGATCAACGTGCGCTATGGCTCCTGGTACCTCGACCACCTGCGCGACCACTACGACGGCGACCTGAGGCTGACGCTCGCCGCCTACCACGCGGGCCAGGGGAACGTCGACCGCTGGGTCGCGGAGGGCGGTGGGATCGCCTTCCCGGAGACGAGGGCCTACGTCGACGAGGTCGAGCGCGTCAGGCGTGTGTACGCGAAGGCGTACCCCGACGAGCTCGGGGGCCGATAGCGTCGTCCAAGAGCGAGAGCACGAGCTCCGTGCTCGGAAGCTCGTCGTCGCCCGCACGCTGCAGGGCGAGGCCGTTGAGCACGAGATTGACGAACGTGCCCAGGTCTTTCGGGGCAATGTCGTCGCGGAACTCGCCGTTCCGCTGCGCCTCCTCGATGCGGGCACGGTTCGCCGGAGCGAACTCCTTCTGCCGTTCCTCGATGCGCCCACGGAAGCCCGGGTCGTTGCGCACGCGGCGGAACAGCTCGAGGTAGACGGAGAGCCAGGCCGGGTCGAGCTCCACGACCTCCCGCACCACCCCTCGAGGCCGTCGTTGACCCACACCTCCGACATCCGCGCGTTGTCGCGCACCGCGAGCTCGACGAAGAGATCCTCTTTCGACGGGAAGTAGTTGAAGATCGCGCCGCGGAGAGACCGATCTCGTGCTCGAGCCGCACGACGGTCGCGCCTTCGTAGCCGTGCTCGGCGAAGCAGCGCCGCGCACCTTCGAGGATCTGGTCGCGGCGCTCCGTCCTGCGTTCGTCGGAGATCTTGGGCATCGGGCTGGTCGTACTTTACAAAACCGTACGGACGTCTTATTATCTTCGCGCCATGGTCGACTCGGCGGCGACGGGAGTGAAGAAGACAGCGGTCTCCGCGCTCGTTGCCGCCGAGACGATCTCCGTCCTCGGGACGCGCATGACCTATCTCGCGCTCCCGTGGTTCGTCCTCGTCACGACGGGATCGCCCGGGAAGATGAGCTTCGTCCTCGCAGCAGAGATCCTGCCGATGGCGATCCTCGGGATCCCGAGCGGCGGCGTCGTCCAGCGGCTCGGATCGCGCACGACGATGCTGATCGCGGACGCCGCGCGCGCACCGATCCTCGCCTCGATCCCCTGCTCTACGCGGCGGACGTGCTCAGCTTCGGCCTCCTGCTCGGGATCGTCGCGCTGCTGGGCTGCTTCATGCCGCCGTACTTCGCGTCGCAGCGGACGATCCTGCCCGAGCTCGTCGGCGAGGACGAGACGCGCATGTCGCAGGCGAACAGCGCGATCGAGGGCGGGAGCGCCTTCGCCGCACTCGTCGGGCCGGCCCTCGCAGGAGCGCTGATCCCGTTCATCGGGGCGTCGAACGTCCTGTACGTCGACGCCGCGACCGTACCTCGTCGCGTTCGCCCTCGTTCTGGCGTTCGTCCCGAGACGGAAGCCGGTCGCAGCGCCGCGGTGCAACACGGCGTCATGGCCGGGCTCGCGTTCCTCCGCCGCGACGCGCTCCTGGCGCCGATGGCCGCGACGGTCGTCGTCTTCGGGTTCCTGAGCGCCGGGATGTCTGCAGGCCTGCCCGTGTATGCATTCGACGCGTTCGACGGGAGGTCGGGGATCGCCGGGCTGTTCTACTCGGCACTCGGCGCGGGCGCGCTCGCCGGAAGTCTCGTCGCGGTCGTGTTCGTGAAGAGGTTCCCGCCGCTGCGGCTCGCGGCGTTCGGCGTCCTCGCGTTCTCGATCCCGCTGTGGGCGCTTCCGTTCCTGCCGCCGTGGCCGGTCGTCTTCGGTCGCGCTCTTCCTGGCGACGTTCTTCACGCCGCTGATCAACGGGCCGACGCTCGCGGTGCTCACGGCCCGGACGCCGCCGGACCTGCGGTCCCAGGGTGATGACGGCGGTGATCTCGGCGAATACCCTCGCGGCGCCGCTCGGGTACGTCGTCGCCGGCCAGGTGCTCGAGCGCTGGGGCATCGTCCCGCTGTTCACCGCCGTCGTGATCGGGATCACGTTCAGCGCGATCCTCTTCGCCGGGATCACGTGGCGGTACGACGACGGCGAGCCCGCAGGCGAGCTCGCCATGATGCGGTGACCGACCGCCGGCGCGGGGACGGAGTCCGCGCCGGCGGTCGGTCGTCCTCCCTACTCGAGTCCCGAGCCTCAGCTCTGAGCGCAGCAGTCCATCTGACCTCGCCTCGATGAGCACCGAAAGTGCGCGCCTGATAGTTGAACTCGTAGTTCATGAGGACTGTTCCGGTCGTCGAGGTCGTGGTCTCGAATGAGCCCGCGATCCTCCCATCCCAATGCGTCGCCTCGAAGTCTCCGCTCACACTGGAACCGGTCCAGTTCGCTCTCGGCAGCGAACTTGCCCGTCATCGCCGATCGTGAAGGTGCTGTCGCCGAAGTCCTCGCCACCAGGCAGCGTTCTCTCCGGGCTCGCACGGGTCCGGCAGGTCGTTCACCCGGAAGCCGGTGACGGTCCGGGCGGACGTGACGGTGAAGAAGACGTAGTGGTGCCGTTTTGCGTCGCGCCGCTTTGTACGAGCCGGCGGTGACGGGTGCGACCGGGGGAGGGGGCGGCTGCGTCGGCGGCGGCGGCGGAGGCTCCGTCGAAGGAACGCCCTTGACGATCTCGCAGTCCGCCGCTGATCTTGTCCTGCACGTCGCCGCAGAGCCGTGTCCTTGCCCGGCCGCACGTCAGGCTGTCGGCTCCCGGGCCGCCGACGAGCAGGTCGTTGCCGGCTCGGCCGAGCACGGACGTCGCTCCCCGCTGCACCGAAGAGCTTGTCGTTGCCGCCCTTTCCGTCGAGCCTGTCCGCCTTGGCGCCTCCGCGAAAGCGTGTCGTTTCCCGCGGTGCCACTGATCGTCGCGGCGCCGACGGTCGCGGTCACGACCATGAGCGCGACGCACGCACAGGGAGACGATCGCTGTCGAACGCTTCATGCCAGCCATTGCCGAACCTCACCTCCTGCGCCGGCCTCGTTCAGGTCGACGCGTTGCAGGTACGTCCGGACACTCGTGAAACGCGCGCGCTCAAGAACCGCTCAAAGCGAGTGCGGGTGGCGTGACGAGCCGCCACCCGCACGTGGCAAGGCGCGACCTACGGCGAGGCTCGCGCAGCTCTCTGCGCTCGAGTTCCCGCCGGCGATGCGCGAAAGCTGGCCTCGAGCGTGTGCTCCCTCAAGAACCGCCAGCCACTGCCGTGCCCCTCACCGCCGCCGGAGCGGAGGCGACGACGATATCAGTGCCTGAGCGCGACACCGACGAGTCGCGCCTCATCGTTGATTGACGAGGGCACCGTGTCCGAGCGGCTCTCAAGAACAAGTCAAGGATCTCGGCCGCCGTCAGCGCTCCACGAACTGGATCGCCGCGCGGCTGGAGAGGATCAGACGACCTGCCGTCGTACCAGCGCCCGGCGAAGTCGTGCCAGCCCGGCCGGAAGGCCGTCGGGGAACTCCGGCGATGTTCGGTCTTGCGCACCGGTAGGCCGGACGTCGGTGTGCACATCGGTGAGCATCGAGACGGGCTCGCCGTCCACGTCGAGCTCGAACCGCGTCGTCGGCCTCGTCCAGCCCGATGCCGGTCTCCGGGTCGGCCGCGAAGCCGTAGCCCACCCAGAACGGCGTGCCGGCCGGGTACATCGTCGGCGTCGCTCCCCCGGGAAGATCCCGATCCTGCCCTCTCGGTCTCCGACATTCCGTTCGCGGGCGAGACGGTGACGACGACGTGGCAGCCATGACGAGCCTCCTGAGTTGTGGATTTCGCATGGCACGCAGCGTGCGCGGCGTCGCTCAAGGACGGCTCAAGAGCGGCATGGAAATCCGCCGCGCGCAGGTGAGAAGGTGCGAGCTGCCCACCAGCATACCGAGGGGACGACTGCATGGACGGAGCGAGCGGGGCAGGCACCCAGAGCTCGAGCTGCGCCTGCTCGGCCCGATCCAGGCTCGACCGGGACGGCGTCGCCGTCAGCGCTCGGCGGGCGAAGCCGCGCGCGCTCCTCGCCGTGCTCGCGCTCGAGCCGGGACGCGTCGTCTCCGTCGACCGGCTCGTCGAGGCGCTCTGGCCGGGCGATCCGCCCGACACGGCTGCGCACGCCGTCCAGGTCTACGTCTCGCAGCTTCGCAAGGCACTCGGCCCGGTCATCGCGACGCGCGCGCCGGGCTACGTGCTCGAGCTCGTGCCCGACCGCGTCGACGTCCACCGCTTCGTCCGTCTCGGCGCAGGAGGGGCAGGCGGCGCTCGAGCGGGCGACGCAGCTGCCGCCGAGGTCGCGCTGCGCGACGGCGCTCGCGCTCTGGCGCGGCCCGCGCTCGCCGACTTCCGTCTACGAGCCGTTCGCGCAGACGGAGATCGCGCGGCTCGAGAGCTGCGCACCGTCATCGCTCGAGGAGCGGATCGAGGCCGGACCTCGCGCTCGGGCGCCACGCCGAGCTCGTCTCCGAGCTCGAGGCGCTCGTCAGCCGCGCAGCCACTGCGCGAGCGGCCGCGCGCGCAGCTCATGCTCGCGCTCTACCGCTCCGGCCGGCAGGCCGACGCGCTCGCCGCCTACCGCGCCGCGCGCGAGACCCTCGTCGAGGAGCTCGGGCATCGACCCCGGCCCGAGCTCCGCGAGCTCGAGGCCGCGATTCTCCGCCAGGACGACTCGCTCCTGCTCGAGGAGACACCGCTCGCCCGGCCGGCGATGCAGTTCCGACGGCTCGTCACGATCCTCTTCGCTCGACGTCGTCGAGTCGATGGCGCTCGCCGACGGCGCTCGACCCGGAGGCGCTCGGCGCGCGTTCTGCGGAGCTACTTCGAGACCGTGTCGGCGGCGATCGTGCGACACGGCGGCACGGTCGAGAAGTACGCGGGCGACGCGGTCATGGCCGCGTTCGGCATCCCCGTCTCGCACGAGGACGACGCGCTGCGCGCGGCGCGCGCTGCGCCTCGACATCCGCGTCGGGATCGCGGCGCTCAACGAGCAGCTCGTTCAGCAGCACGAGGTCGGGCTCGAGGTACGGATCGGGATCGAGACCGGCGAGGTCGTCGCGACGCCGACGGATGCGCGGCAGCGCCTCGTGACCGGCGAGGCGGTGGGCATCGCGTCGAAGCTCGAAGCAGGCGGCCGACGCGGACGACGATCGTCGTCGGCGAGCTCGCCGGTCGCCTGATCGACCACGTCGCCGGTCTCGAGCCGCTCGGGCGAGCTCGAGATCAAGGGGCAAGCGCGACCCGGTGCACGCGTATCGCCTGCTCGAGCTCGAGCCCGGTCGCGTCCGCGTTCGAGCAGCGCCAGACGCGCCGCTCGTCGGGCGCAAGCGCGAGCTCGCCGCGCTCCGCCGAACGCTCAAGCGCGCGGTCGACGGCTCGGCCGTTCGCGGTCGCGGTCGTCGTCGGCTCGCCGGGCGTCGGGAAGTCGCGGCTCGCGGCCGAGCTCGACCCGGCGCGCGAAGGGCGTCACGATCGCTCTGGGGTCGCTGCCTCTCCTACGGCGAGGGCATCACGTACTGGCCGCTGCGTGAGGTGCTCGAGCAGGCGGACGAGAGCGACGAGCGCGACGCGGTCCTCGCCGCGCTCGACGCCGAGACGCCGCCGCCCGCGCCCGAGCTCGCCTGGCTCTTCCGCCGGTTCTGCGAGGCGAGCGCGCGCGAGCGGCCGCTCGTCCTCGTCTTCGACGACGTCCACTGGGCCGAGCCGACGTTCCTCGAGCTCGTCGAGCACCTCGCGGACAAGGGGACGGGACCGATCCCGTCGTCTGCCTCGCGCGCGAGGAGCTGCTCGAAGACGCGGCCGGCGTTCCTCGAAGCGACGCGCGAACGCGGATCGGATCGTGCTCGACGCGCTCTCCGGCGGAGGAGACGCGACGCGCTGCTCGACGGTCTCGGCGGCGACTGATGCTCGAGTCGGACCAGCGCGCGCGCATCGCCGAGACCGCGGAGGGCAACCCGCTCTTCCTCGAGCAGCTCCTCGCGCTCGCGCTGGAGGGCGGCCTCGCCGGAGCGCGACGCTGCCGGAGACGATCCAGGCGCTGCTCGCTGCGCGCCTCGACCGGCTCGGGCCCGGGCGAGCGCGCGGTGCTCGAGCGCGGGGCGGTGGCTGGGAAGGAGTTCACGCGCCGACGACGTCGTGCGCGCTGCTCGATCCCGACGCCGCGCCGACGCGCCGACGCGCACCTGCGACGCTCGCCGACCGCGGCTTCGTGCGACCTGCGCGGCGACGGCGCTGTTCGGCTTCCGCCACGTCCTCGTGCAGGAGGCGGTCTATCGCGCGGCGCCGAAGCGCCTGCGCGCGGAGCTGCACGAGCGCTACGCCGACCGGCTCGACGAGACGTCGCCGGATCTCGCCGAGCTCGACGAGTTCGTCGGCTACCACCTCGAGCAGGCGCATCGGACTGAGGACGCAGCTCGGCGAGGACGATCGTCGTACTGCGACGCTGAGCGAGGATGCCGGGCGTCGTCTGGCGACAGCGGGTCTGCGTGCCCTCAGGCGTGGCGATATGCCCGCGACGATCGGGCTGCTCGGCCGGAGCAGTGGCGTTGCTTCCGGTCGGTGATGAAGGGCGCCACGAGCTGATGTGCGAGCTTGGAATCGCATACATGAGCGTGGGCGACACGGATGCCTGCAACACACAAATTCCACGAGGCGGCGGCGGGTGCTGCGGCGTACGGTCATCGCCGCGTCGAGCTGCGGGCGACGGTCGAAGTTGCTTACGCACGCCTCATGATCGAGCCGGAGGGCGCGGCGGCGGAGCTGCTTGCAGTCGCTGAAGGAGCGATTCCGGCGTTCGAAGCCTTCGAGGACGACAGAGTCGCTCGCGAGGGTGTGGATGCTGACGGGATACGTCATGGGTGGCATGCGCGGACATCAGGCTGCAGCGGCGAAGACGCTGAGGAACGCGCACTCGCGCACTACCGGCGGACGGCTTTCCAACCGCCACGTGTCTCCCGCAGCTGGCTGGCGCCATCTACTGGGGGCCGACCCTGGTGCCCTCTGGGGATCTCCCGCTGTACCGAGCTGAGCGCCGACGAGACGATCGGTATCTTCGGGCGCGCGTCCATCCTTCCCGCTCGTCGGGGTCTCCACGCCCAGCTCGGCGACTTCGCAAGGGCGCGGGAACTCATCGACGAGGCGGAGCACGAGCTCACGCGAGCTGGGCGCATTGGCCGCGGTTGCAGTCTTCGCGGCGCCGCGCGGTCGGACGTCGAGCTTCTCGCCGGCGACCTCGAGGCGGCTGAGGCGACGCTCAGGGATCAGTGCGAGTACCTCGAGCGCGTTCGAAATCGAATCACGCTGGCGGCCAGGGCGGCGAAGCTCGCGGAGACCTTGTACAGACAGGACCGCTTGACGATGCCGAGCACTGGGCGGCGGTATCGCGTGCGAACACTGCGAGCGATGACACGACCCAGGAGCTGATCCTCTTGCCCGTCGAGGCTGAAGCTTCGTGCGCGAAAGGGCTCGCTGTCCGACGCCCGTGAGCTCGCGAACGCGGCCGTACGGCTTGCCGACGAGACACGACGCACTGAACGTGATCGCGTCCACGAGACTTGGCGATGGCCGCTGTCCTCGCGTCTGGCGGATCTCGATGGCGAGGCTGAGGCAGCGATTCGCGAGGCGATCGCATTGTTCGAGCTGGTAAAGGGAACGTCGTAGCCGCGGCACGGGCGCGAGATCTGCTCCACATCGAGGTCGTTAGCACAGCGAAGGGCCCGGTGAGCGGGCCCTTCGCTCCATCGGATGACGGTAGGCCGGCGTGTCAGGACCGACTTACCCTGCGTTCGCGAAGCTGCCCCCATGGTCACTGACGATGAGAACGACCGAGCACACCAACAAAGCTCCGCTGCTCACCTGTTCGCGCGCGTGCCTGATCTCCCGCTCGATCGCCTGGTGATGCGCGGCGCGTCGGTCACGCCCGCCGCAGTCAGGCGTGTATAAACCAGCCGCTTGGCGCCCGAAGTACCGTGGCTGATCGGGGAGGGGCGAGCGGCGCGCGTGCGTGGGATGGTCGGACCCCGTCAGGAGACGCCATGAAAGTCCATCCGCTGCTGGGATTCGCGCTCGCTGGCTGTAGCGGCAAGGCAGACGGCCCGACCGAGGGGACGACAGCGCGGCAGGCGAGGACGCCGACAAGGACGGGTACGACGTCGCGGACTGCGACGACGGCGACGCCTCGATCCATCCGGACGCCGAGTAAGTGACGGCGTCGACAACGATTGTGTCGACGGCATCGACGTCGGCGCGACGGACGACCAACTGCGCTTCGAGGACGAAGACGCGGATTTGCCGCGCGGGCGCGGCGCGACGGCGTCGTGCGAGCGCTCGCGGGGCAGGTGACGAACGCCGACGACTGGGTGACGACCTCCACGCCGCAGTTTGATCCCGGCGCCGAAGTGTGCGGCGACGCCGTGGACGAGGACTGCGACGGGAGGCGCCGGGCTGCTACTCCGGCGACGTCGATCCCGACGATGCCGACGCGCATCCGAAGGCGAAGCCGGAACGCTCCTGGGGTACGTGACACGACGTCCGCCGGCGACATGAATGGCGACGGGATCGTAGGCGACCTGGCCGTCGGGCTCGCAAACTACGCCGGCGACGGCTTCGGCGCGTATCTGTACTACGGACCCATCTCCGGCACGATCGCACCGGCATCGGTGTCGGCGAACATCACGAACGTGTCGGACGGTGACGGCGTTGGCTTCGACCTGTGGGAGTCGGAGATCAAGACGGCGACGGCTACGACGACCTGGTCATCACCGGGAATGAACAAGGGTTCGCACGCTGGCGGCGTGTACGTCGTGCTCGGTCCGGTCACGCACACATCCGGTGGACGAGGTTGCCGCGCCACGATCGCTGGTGCAGTGTCTGACGGCGTCGGCTGGTACCCTTCCGCGGGTGACGAACGACGATGGGATCGTCGACCTGATGGTGGGTGCGCCGGGCACCGCTGCAAGACCGGCGTGGCTCATTTTCTACGGCCCTCTCGTCGGGCGACCTGACGACGAGCGACGCCGACGTGTCGTTCACGGGGTTGCACAAGGGCGACTTCACGGGCGGGCTGCAATCCCGCGAACGGCGACGACGGCGACGGCGTCGCCGACGTGATGGTGAGCGCGGAGGGGTCCGATCCAGATGACGACGATGACGGCGCGGCGTACCTAACCTAAGGCCTGGTCAGGCGCGCGGTACGCGGTCGACGACGCGGACACGACGTTCATCAAAAATTTCAGGTCGGCACCTCGGTTGGTTCAACTCGATTGGTGGTGACCTGGACGGTGATGGTCTCGAGTCGCACTGACGGCGGTTCTATGGGTTCGTCGATGGGTCGGTTCATCGCCCGCTAGCGATGACATCGCGGGCGCGTCGGAGGTCGACGTCTCCAAGACTGGGGCGATCGTGGGCACCCCCGGCAGCTACCAGCAGTCGGGTACTACATCGATACGGCGGGCGACCTCGACAGCGACGGAAAGCGGGACGACCTCGCGATCGGCTCCCCGGTATCCGACGGCTACTCAAACGCTTTGCGTTCTTACGGGCCGATCTACGGCGAGGTGCACGCATACGAGGCGTCATTCACGTGCATCAGCGTGACAACGAGCAGGCGACATTGGTTCTTCTCGACGGTGTTCGTGGACGATGAAGCGACGATGTGGCTGATCTGGCGATCGGCTTAATTATCGATTGTCGACACGACATCTCATGCGCGGGGACCGTGTTCCTGTTCGACGGCACACCTCCGTAGACGGGTGGCTTCCTGGGGCGCTACGGCGAATGTGACGGGCCGCGTTGTCAGGGTGACGGGTGTCCCCGCCGGAGACCGAGCTGTAGTCGCCGCGGCGGCGCGACCCGCGGTTTGGTAGTCTCCCGTTGAGGGTGGGTCGATTCCGACGATCGATCACCGTTTTGCCGGCGATCACGCACGGCGACATTGCTGTCTCGTGTGTTCTCCACGGACGACAGACTCAGGTAGCGGTCTCCGCGTTCCATTCCTGGCTCTCGACTCGGAGCGCGACGAGAAGTCCCTCTTCGTGGGCGATCGCGCGGATGGTCGAGCGCGTCCGCACCGGGCTCGCGCCGATGCCGGCGTCTCGGTGGAACGCGAGATCGGGAAGGCACCTCGTGCTCGGATTTGCGCTCGCGACTACCCTCGACGACGGTCACTTCAGCACGGACAGATGCTGGCACCTGCAGCGCGGCTATTGACGACACGATGGCGGCCGGGTACACGGCGCTGCGGGCGGTGGGCGACGTGTCGTGGCAGGTCGGGCCCGAGAAGGACTCCGCCAAAGACGTCGTTCATTGCCGAGTCGCTGTCGACGTGCCCTTCCTCGGCAAGCGCATGGTCGGAATGTGCTGCCGGGAAGCTGCGCGCTGTCCGCCCGAGGTCGTGAGCGGCATCCTCGGCACGCACGTAAAGATCGCGGCGATCGACGAGGAGGTGCGTGCTCTGAACTTCCCCCACTACTTCACCTGCGGGCCTCGGTCCACGAGAAGGACGAGGGTGGCACGCGCGGCGCGCGGAATGGATGACGTCGCAGCCCTGCGAGCGCGGAAAGCCGAAGAGGAGATCCTGCCGAATCGCAGGTTTGACGACCAGTCGGGTGAAAAGAGCGCACCGCGGAGCTCGAGGCGGCACCGAGTCGTTCGCACACGGTCTCGCACGACCTGCGGACGCCGTTGCGCACTGGCGGCTTCTCGGCCGCGCTGGAAGAGGACTCCCGCACGCCGCCCGGATCAGCAGACCTACAACGGCGATCCCGCGAGGGCGCGCAGCGCATGGGGCAGATCATCGACGACCCTCCTTCGCTGGCACACACGGGCGCGGCGCAAATACCGATCGAGCGGAAGCCGGTCGACGGTGCTTCGTGCGCGACGTTGCGCAGGAGATGACGCTGATCTTCACGATCCGGGCAGCCCCTCCCCGCGCCTGGCACTTCGGGCACGACGCCGCGCCCGGCATGTGTGTTCGTGAACCTGCTTCGTCGAACGCGCGGTGAAGTCCACGGCGCGCGTGGTGGCGCCGCGCATCGAAGTGTCTGCGCGCGTCGTCGGCGACGAAGTCGAATATTGCGCGGCAAGCCTGACAACGGCAGTGTTGACTTATTGACGCTGGAACAGCTGTTCGGCGGGTTCCAGCCGCCAGCAGGACGAGTTCGAGGGAAGGAGATTGGGTTGGAAGCGATCGCGCAGGCGATCGTCCAGCGGCTGGAAGCGCGCGCGCCGAGAGGAAGCTGGGGCAGGCGCGGCAGTTTCTCGTGATGCTGCCGGCGCGGCCAAGGGAGGCGGATCATCGCTTTCGCGGCGCTCCATCGCATCGACAAGCCCCGCCTTCGTAATCGACCCGCGATCGGCGCTCGCGCGAGGACCGGCCGCGGGTTGGCGTTTCTCGTCCGCGGCTCACGCCTCTGAGCGATCAAATGCACGGAGTGCCAACGGAGGGACGCGCGACCTCCTGCCCGAGCACCACTTCCTCCCAGCGCCGATCGGTGCACTCCGACGGCTCCCCCGCACGGACGCCGTGTGTGCTCGCCGTATCGACAACGTGAACGCCGTCGACCTGGAGGAGGCGCATGTACGCGCGAGCACCGGATCCAGCGCGAGGAGGTTCAGGCCGCCGCTGTCGCAACGCTCGTAGCGAAGCAGCACGCCCGCGTGCAGTGCCGCCTTGTCCACGAGGAGCGAGAGACGCCCGCGCTCGTTCGATCTCGGGATGCTGCCCACGGAGAGCGGTCGAGTTTCGTGACGTCGACGACCTGATCCGATCCCGACGTTGGTCCGCAGCTTTCGTAGTCGTCGGTCCGGCTGCGTCGTCGATGACTGAACGGCGTGCCGTCGTACGATCGCGCGGGAAATGCGTTCCGCTGCCCGGATCGTCGGGCCACAGAACGGCACGGCGGTCGGGAGCGTGAGAAACGCCACGCGATCGACCTGAAAGAAGACGGGACCGTCGGCCTCGAACGAGCGCGCCTGGCCCCAGGCTCGTCGATCATTCCACCTCGGTGCGCAGGTCGAGAACGCGGTACTGGCGTCCGTTCCACGCCTTGCCCCGCGTGCGTGAGAATCAGCAAGTGTCGGAGCGCGACTGACGTGGCGCCGAGCCAGAGGTCCGCCAAGCAGCCGACCGACGACGGCGACCTCCACGCTGTCTTGCCTACGCGGAAGAAACGCGGACGCGGCGACGCCCGCGTCGTCGATCGCGCAGACGATCGCGAGCCTGTCGTTGCCCGCGAGCGCCGCGCATCGATCCTGATCTCGTCGTAGTGCGAAATGCGCCGCCTCGCAGGTCGGGCGGAGATCCGCGAGGCTGACCGGGGTCGTTTCCCTCGTTCTCCGACCACTCGCGCCACACCCGTCTCGGAGGCTGATCTCGCGGTTGTCATCAGAGCCATTCCAACAAGGACGACAACGCGCGCCATTCACCCCCAACCGGCGACGGTCGAGCATACGGTCAGTTGTCGAGAATGTCAACGAGTAGGTGACAATCCCCTTCGAGGCGCCTCATCGACGATGCGGTAGCGGTCGCCGCTTGGTTCGGGTGACCCGCCAACCTTGTCGCACGAGGTGAACCGTCGATCTCCGAACCTCGACACGAACGCAGTGCTTACTCTCGGCCGCCACCTCCACGGAGGCGGCGGCATCTGCGCCTGGAGGTGGTCCGCGAAGCGGTGTTTCACCTCGGCGCGAGGTGACGCTTGCTCTGCAATAATGACGGCACTGGAGTCGACGGCGGCGTCCAGTCGCGGAGAACGTGCGCGCGTCAGTCTCGCGCGCGCAGATCCTCCGCGCAGAGGAACGCGGGAGGAGCGCCATGCCGACGCTTGCGCGCACCGCAGGACGACGTCCACGTCGTTCACGTGGCGCATGCGCGGCGTGAGAGCGACGTGCACCGACTCTCCGTCACGAGCGAAGTGCATCGAGATGGTCCCCGTGCCCGCACCGAACGCGACGATTACTGGGGCCGCAGGTCGTCCGGCGAGCGCGGCCGCCCGTGTTTCTTCAAGTAGGCCGGAGTTGCGACGAGAACCCAGCCGACTGTCCCGAGACTCCGTGCGACGAGCGTCGAGTCCGCGAGATCGCCGGCGCGGATGCCGAGGTCGTAGCCTCCTCCACGAGCGCAACTTCGCCCGCGCCAGAAGAGCTCGAGCTGTACGTCCGGGTTCTCGAGCAGGAAGTCGGCGACGATGGGGTTCGAGGAATCGCCGCGCCCGTGGGCGCCGTGACGCGAAGGAGCCCGCGGGGACTTCTCCTGGAGAGTCGACACCGCGCGCCCGCGTCGTCGACTTCGCCCGCGATTCGCGCGCAGTAGTGCGTCGTAGTAGGTCCGGCCCGCGTCGCTGGCGAGGCTGAGCTTCCTCGTCGTGCGCTGAAGGAGACGCACGCCCAGTCGATCCTCCAGCTCGGGAGACGTTGCGGCTCACCGTCGACTTGCGGAGGCCGGTAGCTTCGGCGGCTGCGCGCGTGAAGCTCCCGTTTGAACGACGCGGGCGAACAGGGAGCATCTGGTCGGCTGACATCCGACGATTGTACACATTTACGGAACAGAATGTCGATCGATGATTCAATCAGACTTGAGAACGGTCGCGCACGCAGGTCATCATCCACAGAGATGGCCATGCAAGCCCAACAGATCCAGCTCGCGACGCGCGACACTGGTCGAACCGAGGGCTACACGGTGGGGCCACTGGCTGATGAGATCTGTCGATCTCGGCGCGATCCTCGCCGTTCGTGTTCCTCGACCGCGCGATCTTCGAATCGGACAGTGTCCCCATGGCGATCGAGACGGGTGGCATCCCACCTGGCATCGCGACCTGCCGGTCATGCTCGAAGGCGCGGTAATCGCGGAGACGACGGGCTGAAGGACAGGCCGACGGCGGCGTCGAGTGAGTGCGCGCCGGCGGCGGCGTCTGGCACACCGGCGAATCGGAGCCTGGACGGGCGGCTGCGTTCCAACTCTGGGTCGCGCTCCCGCCGGAGCCGGAGAACGGACCAAACCAGAGCAACTACGTCCTGCCCGCGGACTCGAATCCGTCGGCCACAGCGCGTGTCATCCTTGGCCGGTACGGAGGCGTGAGGAGCCCGCCGTTGACACGTGCCGCCGATGACGTACTTGCACGTGCGGTTGCCGATCGCCAAGCGTGGACGTTCGAGCCCGCGCCGGGCGAGACGGTCGCGTGGCTCGCGGTGCACCGCGGCAGCGTGCACACGCCGGAGGCGGTCGCGACCTCAGGAGCTCGTCGTGTTCGATCGAACCGGAGAACCCGATCGAGCTCGTGGCCGAAGGCGACACCGAACCGTGTTAGCTCGGCAGCGCCCCATCCCCACGACCGGTGCTCGGGCGCCACCCGTGCACACCAGCGTCGAGGCGCCGCAGCGCGGATGACGGAGATCCGGACGGATTGGTCGACGCTGCGTGACCGCGGCACGCTTCGGCGGTCGATTCAGCTCTGATCCGAGGGCGAACCTGCTCGGGGTGGCCGATCCGGCGGCCACCTCGCGCGCGATTCGGCCGAATTTTCATCTCAAAACTGACCGCAACTCGGCCGGATCAGTCCTTCTCGACCAAGCCCTCGCGCGCGAGCGCCAACCGCCATCCACCCGCGGCGTGTCGCTGCGCCACCAGCGACACGTTGCCTGTCTGGTGTCACGGCGAGCGCGTGCTGGTGCCCTCCGCGGTGAGCGCGATCGTGCGACTTCCCCGTGAACGACGCGTGGTGGTGCGGGTCGACATAGTCGTACACGAGCAGGTGCGGCGCTTCGAATCGTCGCACGGTGCCATCGACGCGCGCGATATTTGCCGGAGCAGGTCGAACGTCCAGGCGAACGGCTCGCCCGGGCGCCACGGCGCGACGCACCGGGGAGGATGCGCCGCGGCGTGTCGGGGTGAACGAGTACCGTCCACACGGCGGCCGGTGCGGCGGCGGCGACGACGGCGGCATGTGCGAGGATCTGCCATAAGCCTCGTGTGAGTCGCCGAGCAACTGCCCGGTCTACCGAGCTCGGCGACGTTCTTGACGACCCGGCCGACGAGTGCCGTACTTGCGGGCTTCCTCGGGCGAGAGCCAGAAGTCGCGGTCGGCGTCCGTCGGTGACCTGCTCCATGCGTCTTGCCGCACTCCTCGCCCGACGATCTGGTGGTTGTAGCGCACGCGGAGCTTCACGATCTCCTCGGCGTTGATCTCGATGTCGCTGGCGGAGCCGTAGGCCATCGTGGAGGCTGGTGGAGCAGGAAGCGGGAGTTCGGGCAGCGAGAAGCGGCGCTCCTGGGGGCGGCTGCAGGTAGATCATGACGGCGGCGCTGGCGCGAGAGGCCGTTGACCACCGTGCGGACGGGCGGCTGAAGAAGCGCAGGCGAGTCGTAGATCGCGAACCCGCTGCTGGCGCTGCCGCCGGGCGAGTTGATGTAGACGGTGACGGGCGCTTTCTCGTCGTCCTGCTGCAGCAGCAGGAGGTTGCTCTGCACGCGGCGGGCGAGCTTGTCGCTCACCGGCTCGAAGACGAGGATGGACCTCGTCTTGAGCATCCTCTTCATCAGGCCGCCGTCGCCGCCGTCGTCTTCTCCTTGTCGTCGTCATCTCGGCGCAGCCTGGGGTCGTTGCAGCATGGGGTTCCCGATGGTCCTCGACTTTATCCACTGCCCGAAAACCGTCGAGCGTTGTGCGGCTCCCGGGAGCCGGACTACGGCAGGCACGCGCTCGGGTTCGCACCGGAACACGCGCGTGAGCTCACGAGAGAACTGCGACAGGCTGTTGTAGCCCACGACGTACGCCGTGCCGGACACGTTGATTTGCCTGATCCCAGGTCGCGCTGGAGTCCGGGGCCGAGTTTCCGCAGCCTGAATGAAAGGGCCTCTTCGCGCTTAATGGGTTTTATTGTTCAACAGCGAGCCATAAGGGTAGAATAAGGTCCATGGCACACCCTACCCGCCCTCCGCTTCCGAGCGTGCGCCGCGGTACTGTGGCACTCGGCGAGAGCACATCCGCCTTGCTTCGCCTACGGCGCCGCCTGAGCGCGACACTCGTCGCCAACGTGCCGGCATGACGCGAAAGACTCTTGCTGCAGTCAGCGTGGGATGTATGTGACCATCGGCTCGTATGCCAATGTGCCATACACTGGGCCTCGTGCATCAACTGGGGTCGGTTGCGGCAGACGATGAGCTCGGCCGCAAGCTCCAGGACTCCAGCCTTCCAGGGCCACGACGGGCTGTCCGCATGACCCGACGCGACATTCATGTTCGCCGACTGGACGGAATTTCGGGTGGAGGACCGACGGCGATGGGCGTGCTCCACGCGACGGTCGTAAGAGGCAAAGATGCCCTCATTCGACTGCCGACCCATCGTGTGGCCCAGAGCCCTGCCGCCCGAGAGCTGAATCCCAGAGCTACAACTGCTGGCGGGCCTCAATACGCCAGCCGGATCAACTTCGGTGCGTTCTGACTCGACGCCGGATCGATGGGGTTCGCGAGTCCCATGCAGCGCCGCGAAGTGGTACGGCGCGCCGTGAGAGCGTTCGGTGAGAACACTTCGAGAGTGACTACCTCCTCGGGGTTCACGACAGCCAGCGCCCAGCGCACTTCGGTTTGACTGATGGCGCCTTCTGATGATTACCGGGATGGCAGCCCCGCCGTGGACGGAGCTCGCCAATCTCGAACACGCCAGCCGCCTCTCGCTCGAGAATGACGACAATGCCAAGAGGTCGGATGCGGAAGCTGGCTCGAGCTGCTCACCGCCCCAGGAGCTCCTCGGGGGAGCGAGACCTAAGGCGAGCGTGCTCGACAGCAAGGGAAAGCTTTTGATCGCAAAGTTCCCGAGCACGCCGCGACGAGCACGATGTGGGCGCGTGGCAGCATCTGCTTCACCGCCCGGCGCGCGGGCGGGACTGAGCGTTGCTGATCGCGTCGAACAGTTCCGTTCGACAGCACACTTTCTGACTCGGCGCTTCGACCGAGCCCGACGCGGAGAAGGATCCACTACTGCCCGCACTCACGCTGCTGGGTCGGAAAGACGGAGACGATGCGGGGCTGGGGCGAGCTATCTGCTCGCTGAGATTCTGGCGCGCGCCGGAGCCGATCCTCGCCGAGATGCGAACGAGTTGTGGTCACGCATTCTGTTTCACGTGCCGTGCGCAACACGGACGATCATCTCAGGAATCACGGGTTCTTCTGACGCCGTCGGGCTGGACGCTTTCCGGCGTTTGATCTGAATCCCATCCTGGCGGTTCCAGCCTGTCGCTCAACATCGATGAAGCCGACAACACTCTGAGTCTCGATCCTCGCCTGCGACGTCGCGAGCACTTCTCTCGTCAAGGACGCTGTCGCGCCGCGCATCGAGAGCATGTTCGGTCGTCGCGGGATGGAAGGCGGAAAGGAAGACGCTCGGGATCAGTCGCGACGAACAGGAGCGGATGGCGCCCGCGTTCGAAGCATCACGACCGTAGCGAAACGTCCCCTGCCGCAGCCGACGCCGACAATGAGCTCCGCCGCCACCGCCGTACGCAACGACGGCGGGCGCACCTTCACGGCCGGGCTCATCGCGTTGATCAGGACATCCGAGGCCGCGCTGCCCTGACGAACCAGCAACTCTGGTTGCGGAAGGTGCCGATTACCGCCTCGTCGGACCATCGAGACAAGAAGGGCTGTGAGAACCGCGAACGGTGCACACCGCCTGGCGCTGTGGTTCCGTTGCAGCCGCGGCAGCCATCCACCTGATTTCGCACTCTGGTCGATCACACCGTCGCAGTCGTTGTCGACTCCGTCGCCGCACACCTCGCGGGCGCCAGGGTACGTCGTCCCGTCGTTGCCGTGTTGCAGTCTTCCGCGCACACACGCGTGCCATCGCCATCGACGTCCACCTCGTCAGCCGGGACGGACCCTGCGCAGGCATTGTCGAGGCCAGTCATGCAGAGCTCAGGTGCGCCTGGGTACGCGGTCGAATCGTTGTCGTCACAGTCTCCCGCACACGCGAGCACTCCGTCGCCATCGACGTCCATCTCGTTGGCACGGGACCGCGCCCGCGCACGCATTGTCGAGGCCGTCGCACAGCTCAGGGCTTGCCAGGATACGACGTCGGCTGGTTGTCGTCACAGTCGCCTGCATCCGGAGCACGCCGTCGGCATCGACGTCCATCTCGGGCGGCCGGGACGGCGCCGGCGCAGCATTGTCGAGGCCGTCGCAGAGCTCAGGGGCGCCAGGATACGACGCGTCGGGTCGTTGTCGTCACAGTCTCCTGCACACAATGAGACGCCATCGCTATCGACGTCCACCTCGTCAGCCGGGACGGCGCCGGCGCACGTATTGTCGAGGCCGTCGCAGAGCTCAGGGGCGCCAGGGTACGAGGTCGGCTGGTTGTCGTCACAGTTCTGCGCATCCGGAGCACGCCGTCGGTATCTCGACGTCCATCCGTCGGCCGGGACGGCGCCGGCGCACGTATTGTCGAGGCCGTCGGCAGGCTTCGGGAGCGCCAGGGTAGACGGTTGCGTCCGTAAACCGTCGCAGTCCCGCTGTCGCAGACACCGTCGGCGTCCGGGCATCCGACGTACGCTCTGCCTTCGTCGGTTTCCCCGTTGTCGTAGGCGGCGCCCCCACCACCAAGTCCACGCAGCCGTCGCCGTTCACATCCCCCCATGCCGACGACACGAAGTACCCAAAGTTAGCGCCTTCCTTGAACTGATTCCGCCGTCGATCGGTCGTCTCGAGCCCCGATGCCGACCCCAAGTACAGATACGCCCCGCCTCTCGTAGCTTCCCCCGTGCGTGCAGGCCGAAACCCCACCACCACGTCTCGTACCGTCGCGCTAAAACTTATGTCCCCGCCGACGACACGAATTCCTGAAGGCACCGCTTTCTGTCCGATTCCGCTGTCCATGCCGCGAAGGTCGTCTGAGCCCCGCCGCCGACCCAAGGTACAGGTACGCCCTGCCTTCGTTGCTTTCCTGTTGTCGTAGGTGGGCGCCCCCACCACCAAGTCCCCGTAACCGTCGCTGTTCACGTCCCCTTCTTCGACGCCACGGAACTGAAGAGAGCGCTCCTGGTCCATTCCCTCCGTCCAGTGCCGCGATCGCCTCATCCGCCGCTGACCCAGTTAAGGTAAGACGTACGCCCTGCCTTCGTAGTCCTCCCCTGCTTGCTGTAGTTCTGGGCCCCTTCACCACAACGTCCCCGTACCCATCGCCGTTCACGTCCCCGCCGACGCCACGGAAGTCCCGAAGCAGGCGGATTCCCGGTCCGATACTCCGGGCTGCCCACTCCGCGTTCGCCTCGAGCCCCGCTGCCGATCCGGAGGTACAGGTACGCCCTGCCTCAGTCCCCCGTTGTCGTAGCCATAGGCCCCCACCAATACGCCGTCCCCGTACCTGTCGCCAATATTGACGTCCCCCGCCGACGACACGGAATTCGAAATACGCGTAGTCCTGGTCCGACTCTAAGCGTCCACGCTGCGGTCGTCTCGAGCCCCGACGCCGACCCGAGGTAAATAGCTGGCAGGTACGCCCTGCTCGTAATCCTCCCCGTTGTCGTAGGCCGAACGCCCCCACCACCAAGTCCCCGTAGCCATCGCCGTTCACGTCTCCTGCCGACGACACGGAGAACTAAAGTCAGCGAAAATCCTGTCCGATATCCCGCCGTCCATGCCGCGGTCGTCTCGAGCCCCGCTGCCGACCCGAGGTACAGGTACGCTCTGCCTTCGTCGACCCGTTGTCGTAGGCATAAGCTCCCACCGCGACGTCCCTGTACCCGTCGCCGTTCGCCACGTCCCCGGCCGACGACGGCCGGAATACCCGAACCCAGCGTAGTCCTGGTCCGCCCCGCCGTCCACGCCTCGGTAAGGGCGTGGAGCGTACGGCGCCGAGCGCATCAGCGTACGACGACGATGGCGAGGGCGAAGCCGGAGATAAGTCCGGTGGAGGAGCGGCTGCGTGATCGCGATTGCCCGAAATTGCTCGCCTACCACCGTGTGGACACCACGTCGGACTGCGCGCGCATCGGCAAACTCCTGTGTCTCGGCCAGGTTGGAGCGGAGCCTGCGCGAACAGATGCCGTGACCCGTTGTGATGGGTCCGGGCGATGCCGGTGAAGCAATACGTAACCGGAACGAAGTACAAAT